>JGI20170J14366_1000745_pt1 | contig 14032 bp, 15 predicted proteins | sample TergutNc150P3_FD_14366 | JGI IMG/M metagenome (IMG submission 14366) | reverse complement strand
CAATTCTATTCTAATCGAAGGCAATCTGGTGAGAGATCCTCTGCTTCGATCCACCCCCAAAGGGACGCAGGTTTGCACAATGAGCCTTGCGTCGAACCGTTTTAAGAAACTGGAGACCGGTTTCGAGAAAGAAGTTTCTTTCTTTAACGTGGAATCATGGTCACGCCTTGCCGAGTCCTGTTACAACAAGGGAAAAAAGGGCAGAGGAGTGCGTGTCGTAGGCCGCCTGAAACAGGATCGTTGGACGGGAGCCGACGGTAAGCCTCAGTCCAGAATCACCATTGTGGCGGAACATATCGAGTTTCGTCCTGAATTCAAGAAGGACACGAAACCGGCGGAAGAAACCGCCGAAAGCTCATCATCGGTATATCCGGAGGATGTTGTCGACGAAGAGTACGATGAAGAAGAAGCGGCAATGTCGGACAAGGAACTGGAGGCCGTGACTTTCTAGCCGCTGTAAAAGCCGTCTTTCCAGTTGAAACGGCTTGCGTGAGGCAGGGGGGCGTTCTCTTTAACGGCTCGCATCAAATCACGGTAGTTTGATTTTTTCAATACCTGACCGGACAGATCGATGATAAAGCGGGCGAACCCCGCCTCTTTTAAAAACTGAATTTTATCTATTATGGAAAACGGCTTTTGCGGATAAACTTTTGATCCTTCATCGCCTGTTACAATGGAAAAAGTTTCGTCTTTGTTATCTGCAAATGAATCAAAATTGATGACGGTGCCGATGTCCGCCCTTATATTGAAAAGCGGCGGCCGGTTAAAAACCGTTATAAAAAACTTTGATTGTAACGCGGTATGCTTTTTCTTTCCGTCCTTTTTCCCGCCTTTTTTTTCGCTGTTACGGCTTTTTATTCCAAGAGTGCGCTCAAGGTTTTGCCTGTTATTTTCCAGCGGAGAGATAAAACCGTCTGCCCCAAACGATGAAACAAACGATAACGACCATGAATTGAACGTATAAAGCCACGGCCCGGCTATCAATTTTACTTTCTCATAACCCTTGAAAAGCGAAAAATGCCCGGGATTATTCAATACATATTGAGTGAACCCCTTTTCGATTAACAGCCCTATTTCTTCTTCAACTTTTCCTTTTTCGTATCCTGCGATTTCCTGCGGAAACCACGGATCAAGCGTCAAAATAATTTCGGAACTCTTAAACGGCAAAGGCGGCTTGGTGTCGTCTAACAGATACCTCACGTTCTTTTCTGTCACGGCAAGCATCACCTTCTGAGGGCGTGAAGACTGCACAATATAAAAATCTTCGGGGCGTGAGACAGCGATGTACAGTCCTTCGGGAAAATCGCCGCCGCGCTTTTCTTTGCGGCTATCGCCCGTTTGTTCAATATGAATTGACGGAGCTTTATCCCTTCCCGGCCCCTTGCCGCCCTTGTTATTCGCAATTACGGGGGCGTAACGCTTGCGCATTTCCTTTGTCTGTATCAGATATACGCTGTCGCCGATAGAGCCTTCCGGGGCTGAAATCCAGCAATGAGAGCCTTCAGGCTTAACAAAATCGATCTTGTGCGTAACCCTGTTTGAATCGTCGCTTGAGTGTATACGCACGGAATCCTTCGCCGAAAGAGACAAACCTTCAGGCGGGCAGACAAGGGCGCGTCTTTCGCCGTCTGTCCCTTTCACTTTAAGAATTGTCCCAAGACTGATGCCTGTGCCGCCGTCCTGCGCGGGATTGAGCCAATCAATACAGGCGGCGGAAGGTTTGCCGTTGTAAAAATACTGTGTCTTCGGGCGGGCGAAGTCGTTACGCAAAATCTCCTGCCCCTGTTCAATACTGCGCCTGATTTCATCTTCATTGCCGTTCGCTGCGGCGTCCACCACAAGCCTGTAAGCGGAAACCACCGCCCCCACATAACTTGCGCTCTTCATGCGCCCTTCGATTTTCAAAGCGTTAATTCCCACCTCGGACAAATCGGGTACACGCTCCAAAAGCTGTAAATCGTTCGGGCTGAAAAAGTAACCGCTTTCACCTTCTTTATCAAGGGAAGAACCATGCGCTGTACGGCGGTACAACCTGCGGCACGCCTGAGTGCACATACCACGGTTAGCCGATTTGCCGCCAAGATAGCTTGAAAAAAGACAGGTGCCCGAAACGCTGATACAAAGCGCTCCATGAACAAAAACCTCAAGCTCAAGATTAGTTTCGTTTTTAATACCCTTAAGCTCTTCAAGGGATAATTCCCGGGCTAAAACCACACGTGAAAAACTGTGCCGGGAAAGTGCGTTTGCCCCTCTGGCCGAAGCGATATTCATCTGTGTTGAAGCGTGCAGCCGCAAAGAAGGAAATTCCGATTTTACCATAGCAGCGACGCCGAAATCCTGAACAATAAGAGCGTCCGGCCCCTGCTCCGCAAGGTATTTTAGAAATTGATACATACGATCGGCTTCACGCTGTTCAAAAACCGTGTTTACGGTAACATAGACCTTTTTCCCCATTTTGCGCAAAGCGCGCAGAGCGCCCTCAAACTGCGTGTAAGTAAAATTGGCGCTTCTTAACCGCGCGTTAAAGTCTTTCAATCCCAGATAAACAGCGTTTGCGCCTTCGCCCACTGCGGCGTCAAGCGCTTCGGGCGAACCTGCGGGAGCTAGTAATTCCATGGTTTATTATACTGTTTTTTTTATTTTGTGGAATGGCATAAAATTTTAATATTGACAATGTGCGCACAATGTGATATATTATTAGTATGTCTGATACAAATATTAATATTCGTGTAGATAGCGAAATAAAAACCAAAGCGGAAGATGTTTTATCATCATTAGGGCTTAATATGACCACAGCAATAAATATTTTTTTACGTCAGGCGATTTTGCATCACGGCATTCCTTTTCTTATATCAAATGAATCTGCGAAGAATAAACCAAAACCCGGCTGCATGAAAGGCAAGATTTGGATGGCTGATGATTTTGACGCGCCTCTTGATGATTTTAAAGAATATATGCAATGAAACTTCTTTTAGATACACATATCGTTTTATGGTTCTGGGATAATGTTGAAAAACTTTCAAAAGAAATGTTTTCAGCCATTACTGAACCTGCAAACGAAAAATATATAAGTATTGTTTCAGCGTGGGAATTGGCTATAAAAATAAACATCGGCAAGCTTACGTTTGAAGGCGGCGTTGCCAATTTCTTTAAGATGATTGAGGAAAATGGTTTTGATCTTCTTCCTGTAAAAGAAGATCACATTAAGCATTTGGAAACACTTCCGCTTCATCATCGTGATCCCTTTGACCGTTTGCTTCTTGCTACCGCTATTTCAGAGCAGATGACTTTTATTACTTCTGACAAGGAATTTGCGCAGTATGGTGTTTCGCTGATATGTTGAAAGATGGAAAGATGTATGCCTGAGGAATTGTATACAAAAAAAAGGTCGGCTATTACCTATATAGAGATTTTTTTGCTATTATTAATAGGCATACATCTCTAAAGCGTAAGTAGGGGCATTGAAATAATATACTATATCTTCACCATTATGATATTATTGTCACCATATACAATTAATAAACACTTGCTCTTATGAGACGCTTATTGTTTTATATTAAGTTTTACAGCCATTGCCTGATTGTTGTTGTCTCGTAAAATATATTCAACTGAAATATTTTCGGCAGATATACCCATTTCTGTTACTGCTTCATTTATAACCAACTCAGTAATCTGTTCATCGCTCGCTTTTAACAAAGCCTTCATCGGAGTATTTTCATCAAGGGTAAGCGGTTTTTTGCTACAACCGACCATTAAAGTTACGCACATTAAAATTCCTAAAATTATTCTCATCTGTCTCTCCCTCCTCATTTAAAAGCCTTCGATAAACTATCAGCCGACATAAACACTGTATATTTGTAACCACCATCAAAAAATTTAATTTCCATAGCATAATCGGTAGCACCAAGCACGACAATATTTTCTTTTTTACTCACAATCGTAACCAATAAGTTTTCCGATAAGAAATCATCGTCTTTAAGTTGTTCCATATCCCGCCAATTCTTTAGGCTCACTGTTGTGTCATATACGGTTTCGCCTATAAGCGATACATAATTATGAATAACCTTCTCACCATTTTCATTAACAGTTACTATAGATAAAACATCATCGCATCCCATTAAAAATAGCGACAACACTCCTATTACTACGGCTATTTTTTTCATTACCACACTCCTTATAATAATTTATGTTTTTTAATTTTAACCTGTTTTTTCAACAGACTATCCAAAAAGACTGTCATAAACACTAAGTTTTTGTACAGTCCTCAATTACTTATATGTAATCATATTATCAAATTTTTGTCAACTGCTTCCATCCAAATATTTTAGATAAATGGCAGTTAACATACGGTCGACTTCACGTTGTTCAAGAACAGTGTTTACGGTAACATAGATCTTTTTCCCCATTTTATGCAAAGCACAAAGAGCACCGTCAAGCACTTCGGGCGAACTTGCGTAAGCTCAGCTATTACCTATATAGAGATTTTTTTTACTATTATTAATAGGCATACATCTCTAAAGCGCTGTGAAAGTTGGGTGACAGGTATACTGCGCCGTTCATTAATAATTTATTTTATAAGCATATATACAATACTGCTAGACCTGCTGGCGACAAGACAATGCCCGTGAGTAATTACCCATGCTTTCATCTCATTTGATTCTGATGAAATAAAGCCACGACCTAAGAACCAATTATATATTTCATTTTCTGTCCAGTTATGTTTATATTCTGTCGGTATTTCTGAATAATTTATTTCACCGCTAAAAACTTCAATTCTACGATAGTAGCCGTCATTTAATGTTCCAAAAGTGCTTGAATAATCAGAATAAGAAGTAGTAAAAGACCAAACCGTGTATGTTTTCTCACCAGAATCCGTATCACAACCAACCAACATCATTCCGAAAACGGCTATAATAACCACTAAAGTCCAATGTTTCCAATCTTTCATAAAATATTCTCCTTTCAATTCCGCCGATGGCGTATTTATTCCTATATTTCCTGCCAAGTTAGGCCAATGCACTTAATAACCGATTACGCTCCACTACCGTCATTTATAACTTCTCATACAGATTATTTTTCTTTCCTGATTCAGTGCCTTTCCCATCTGAACCCGGATAACCCGGCGAATGTTCAACCATGAATAAAACTTGAGTCAGGTTGTGAATATAGCTCAAATTTTTATCGTTCAGTTTCCTCATGCCTGATGAAAAATCACTGATTCGCCGTTCTGCTTTGGTCATAGTTCCTCATTGACAGAATTATATTGATACAAAAAACAAGCCTTAATAAAATATTACTATGTAACTTTATAACTAGTCAATAGTAATATTGAAAAAATTCATATTAAGAAACCTGTAAGACTCCTCAATTTATTAGAAATCTGATATGCTTTTTACGGATGAAAGACCAGAATTCAGCGAAAAAAACGAATATTAACCAGCGAATAAAAATGCTACGAAAAAATCTCAATTTAACTCAGAAGGATTTTGCCAAGAAAATATGTGTTTCAACCTCATTTCAAACACTTATAGAACTAGAACAAAAAAAAGTCTTGGATAGGCATATTAAGCTTATTGTTTCCGCTTTTGGGGTAAATGAGGCATGGCTGCGTACCGGGGAAGGGGAAATGTTTGAAAAAGACGTTACTCCGGACTACAAAATCGCCGAAACTGTGGAAATTTTTAAGCAGCTAAACCCGTTTTTTCAGGATTTTATCCTTCAACAGCTTCATAAATTGTTGGAATATGAAAAAACACCGAAAAAAGAGGTGAAAAAACGGTATCCAACAGATAAAAAGAGCAATTGATGCCTGTTATTAATTGTAAAATATTACTTTTTATACAAGAATAATGTTACAATAAAGTTAAGTTTTGGAAGCTTAGTCCTTGGAACTATAATTAAAGGTGATTTTCCGCAGTCAAAACTGTTGGTTGCAGGAATAATTGCTTCAGGAATAGGGGCAATTATTGGGCTCATACTTACAACAATATACGAGGAGAAATAATATGCAAACTATAATGGTTATTTACGGTTTTTTAGGACCGCTCATTGTGATAGCCATAATCGGCATTTTATACTATATAATTCATGAAGGTAAAAAGCGAAAAGAAGAACATTTAGGTTAGAATGGTTGGTTATTCTCCTAGACGCTCCCAACAAAAAATGTTATCTTATATAATATGTCCGAAAACAAGCAAAACGACAAATTAGCTACAATCCGGCACTCTGTTAGCCACATAATGGCGCAAGCTGTTGTAAAATTGTTTCCGGGAACAAAAACCGCCATCGGGCCTTCAATCGAAAATGGTTTTTACTACGATTTTCTCCTGCCTAAGCAGATTACCGCCGACGATCTTCCCGTTATCGAAGCGGAAATGAAAAAAATTATCGACAGCCGTCAGGATTTTTTTAAAGTAACCGTTAGCCGCAAAGACGCGCTTGATCGTTTTGCTTCCGAAGAGTTTAAAACAGAACTTATCAATGAATTGCCGGAAGGCGAAGATATTTCCATTTACGAAAACCGCGACGCTGAGGGCAAAGTCCAATGGGGCGATCTTTGCCGAGGCCCCCATGTCGGCAACACAAGAGAGATAAATTCCGCGGCTTTCAAATTGCAAAGTATAGCGGGCGCTTATTGGCGGGGCGATGAAAAACGCACCATGCTTACCCGCATTTACGGGACGGCTTGGGAAAATCCCAAAGATTTAAAAGCGCATCTTGCCTTTCTTGAGGAAGTTGAAAAGAGGGATCACCGCCGTTTGGGCAAAGAGATGGACATTTACTCAATCCATGAGGAAGCGGGGGCAGGGCTTATCTATTGGCATCCGCACGGCGGCAGAATGAGAGTCGCCCTTGAGGATTTTTGGCGGAAAGAGCATTACCGTAACGGTTACGAGATACTTTATACACCTCACATCGGGAAAAGCTGGCTCTGGGAAAAATCGGGGCATCTTGGTTTTTACAAGGGAAATATGTACAGCCCAATGGAAATTGACAATCAGGATTATTTTATAAAACCGATGAATTGCCCGTTTCATATCTTAATTTACAATAATAAAGGACATTCTTACCGTGATTTGCCCCTTAGATGGGCGGAACTTGGAACCGTCTACCGCTATGAGCGCTCGGGCGTTCTGCACGGGCTTCTTCGTGTGCGGGGCTTTACACAGGACGACGCCCACATCATATGCACTCCCGAGCAAATGGAAAGCGAGATACGGGAAGTTCTGCGTTTCAGTTTGATGATATGGAATGTTTTCGGCTTTAAGGAAATAAAGGCGTACCTCGCTACCAAACCCGCAGAATCAGTCGGAGAGAAGAGCAAATGGGACGCCGCTTTGGAAAGTTTGCGTAACGCTATAAACGCCGAAGGTCTGCCCTACGAGATAGACGAGGGCGGCGGCGCGTTTTACGGCCCAAAGATCGATATTAAGATTAAAGACGCTCTAGGCAGAGAATGGCAGATGTCCACTATTCAATTTGATTTTAACGAGCCTGAGCGCTTTGACATGACCTTTGTCGATACGGACGGACAGCACAAACGCCCCTACATGATACACCGGGCTCTTTTCGGCAGTATCGAAAGATTTTTCGGCGTGCTTATCGAACATTTCGGAGGAGCTTTTCCTGTCTGGATAGCTCCCGAGCAGGCGGCTGTAATTCCGGTGTCGGAAGTGTTTAACGATTACGCCGAAAAAACCGCTAGCGCCCTTAAAGCCCATGATTTGCGTGTAACGGCAGAGTTAGGCGACGAGCGCATGAACGCTAAAATCCGTGACTGCCAAACGAGAAAAATTCCATATATGCTTGTTGTGGGACAGCGGGAAGCGGACGAAGGCACGGTATCAATCCGTCTGCGTGACGGGAAACAGCTTCCCGCTATGAAAATCGAAGATTTTGCGGATTACACCCATGAAAAAATAGAAAGTAAATCTCTGGAATTGTAAAAGGTAATCCTTAATGGATAGGACAGTCAAGATTCTTGATTATTTAGCAGCTAACAAAACTGTTAAAATATCCCTGTTTGCCGAAATACTTGATGTCTCGGATGTAACGCTGCGCAGAGATTTGGATATTCTTGAAGAACGGGGAATAATACGCCGCACTCACGGACATGTAAGCCTTGACGGGGCGGACGAAACCGGAAGAAGAATAGCGTTCAGTCATTCTATAAAACGCAGGATAGCCAAAGCCGCTGCCGGGATAATTGATGAAGGCGAGACAATTATGTTGGAATCAGGTTCCTGCTGCGCTTTATTTGCCGAAGAACTTGCCATGACAGGGAAGAACGTTACCATAATAACCAACTCGATTTTTATTTCCAATTATGTTTGTAAACTTCATAATATAAGAATCATCCTTCTTGGCGGGTATTTACAGGCAGGTTCCAGAGTGTTAGTCGGGCCAATGACGGCAAAATGCGCTGAAAGCGTTTTCTCGGACAAGTTTTTCCTTGGGGCGGATGGTTTTACGCCGCATTTTGGGTTTACGGGCAGGGATCATCTTAGGGTGGAAACCGCTGTAGAACTGGCAAAACGCGCGAAAAAGGTCTTTATTTTAACGGAATCGGCAAAATTTCAGCGGCATGGGGCGTATAATTTGTTTCAGCTTGATAAAATAGCCGGTGTTTTTACGGATGACGGCATCCCAAAAGAAGCCGAATCAACCCTGCTTAAAAACGGCATTTTCCTTAATAAAGTGCTTTCAGTTGAAGAAAAGATTAACCGGTACTGTTTTCCGGGTCAGCCTCCGTTTGTTTTTACCGAAAAAGATGATTAACGGGGTTAAATTATAGTAAATTCTGTTTATTTGAAATTCTATTTTCATAAAAATTTGTGTTTTTTTATTTGAAAATCATTAAAAAATGTGTATAATAAGTTTAACATGAGAATAAAAATTGACTTTTAGGAGGTATTATGAAGCGTTTTATATTCATTTTAATTTTTTGTTTTGCCGGTATAACGGCTTTTACTCAGGGTTTGGACATATCATATTTCCGTAAAGATTATTTAAGAGAAGACGGTACATTTGAAGAACGTCTTAGGGTTCTGGAATCGGTACGTGACTCAAAGCTTACGGGAGTAGGCGCTTTTTACCATGAAGCTCTTAAATTTTTACTTTCCCGGGGAGCGGATCTTACTTCCAAACAGGACAGGGCGATGGCGGAACAATCAGCGGTAATTATCAGTGAAGGGCTTGGGGAAGAAAAATATTCAGACGCCGCCCCCGAACTTTGGCAGACTGCTGTTTTTTTTGATGTCGCAAGAGACAACAACGAAGGTTTCGCCATGCAGGCAGCTTTAATCGCTCTTGGGCAGGTGGACGGTAAAGCGTATACTCCGCATGTTGTTCAACGCCTGAATTTCTTTAACACGCAGACTTTTTCCGACGTGGAAACAAGGCGCAGGGTACAGAGGGCTGTAATAGGATGCATCAGAGCGCTTGAGGCGTTTCATGAAATTGACGGCTACAAGCCGGTATTTTTTGTTTATGTAGGAAGTTATGATAAACCGATACAGGATATTGCGTCTAACACGCTTCCTAACATTGTGGACGATCCCGGAGAAGTAATCGCCGCTATAATCAAAGATCCTTCAAATAATCCCCGTGTAAAATATAACGCGTGGAAAGAAACGCTAAGGACAAAGGCTCCGGGCGCTTCAAAAGCGAAAGTTGCGGCAACCGCCCTTTCAACAGGCTGGAACTATTCAACTACCGATATTAACTTTCAGACAAATTTAAGGGAAATGAGGAAAGGCGCTATTGATACTATCCGCCAGTTCGGGGCTCCGGATGATTCCGTTCTTACAGATCTGGAAAAATCATATTCCAATAATTTTATCAGCAATAATCCTGACTTTGAAGAAATCCGTTTTACGCTTGGCGCTCTGGCTTCCATAAAAACCGAGCCCGCTGTTAAACTTCTTGAGAAATTCCTCGAAGAACTCCATACCAGAAGGCGCAACGGTCCGTGGGCAAATAAGGAAAGACAATGTTTTGAATGGATTGTCAACTCCATCGGAGCTACCGGAACTCAATCTACATCAATCGAGCAATTACTTAACACAATATATCGTGACAGTAAATACACCTCACAGGAGAAGAAGTGGGTGGAATCAGCGATGAAAACGTTAAATTTTCAAATAAAGAAGTAAAAGAAGAATCTATGAAACGTTATTTGCTTATTATGATTTTTTGTTTTACCGGAATGACAGCTTTTACTCAAGGCGCGGACATATCATTCTTTCAGGAATATTATTTTAGAGAGGATGGTACGTTTAATGACAGGCTGTTGGTATTGGAAGATATACGAGCCGCCAAGCTTACAGGAATCGGAAGTTTTTACCGTGAAGCCCTGAAATATTTATATTACCGAGGCGCAGATGTTACATCCAAACAGGAAAGGGCGATTATGGAACAGACCGGAATAATCCTGTGCGACGCTCTCGCGGAAGAAAAATACGCCGAAGCTGCCGATGATATTTGGAAAGCTGTTGTTTTATTTGATGTTACAAGAGACAACAACGAAGGTTTCGCTATGCAGTCCGCTCTTAACGCCCTTGGGCAGTTAGGCGCTAAAGACTATATTCCGTATATTGTTCAGCGCCTTAATCAATTTAACGCCATGACTTTATCGGATTTGGAAACAAGAAGGAGGGTACAGCGTGCTGTTATAGGGTGCGTTAAGACTCTTGAATTATTTCATGATATAGAAGGTTACAAGTCGGTATTCTTTGTTTCTGTTGGCGGTTATGATAGACCCATACAGGATGTTGCCATTACGGCGCTTCCCAATATAGTAGATGATCCCGGTGAAATAATAATCGCCGTTATTATTGATCCTTCAAATAACCCCCGTGTAAAACTTGCGGCGTGGAGGGAAATGCTGAGGTCAAAGGCTCCGGGTGATTCAAGGGCGAAAGTAGCGGCAGTCGCCCTTTCAACAGGTTGGAGCTATTCATCTAACGATGTTAATTTTCAGACAAATTTAAGAGAGATGAGAAAGAGCGCTATTGAGACAATTCGCCAGTATGGAGCAACAGATGATTCTGTTTTTGTAAATCTGGAAAAATCATATAGCAATAACTTCATTAATAATGTTCCCGATTATGACGAGATTCGCTTTGTGCTTAACGCTTTATCGGCAATAAAAACCGAGCCCGCCGTTGATCTTCTGTATAAAATTCTTCATGAACTGCATGAAAGAAGGCTGGGCGGCCCCTGGACCCGCAAGGAAAGGCAGTGTCTTGAGTGGGTTCTTTCCTCAATCGGGGTTACCGGAACCAAATCTCCCGAAGTAATCAAAACCCTTATGTTAATGCGGCGTGAGACCAAATACACTTCATCTGAAAAAAAATGGGTAGAGTCCACAATGAAATCATTGGGCCTTATCTAGTAGTTTTTAAGAATATCCAAAAGCCTCTGCTTGTCTATCGATCTTAAAAAATTTGCGAGGCGTGGTCCTTGATCTTTTCCTATAAGCGCCTTATATGCCGCTCCGAAAAGAACTTTGCCGTCTACTCCCGCTTTTTCGGCGGCGGCGTAAACAGCTGTACTGCATACTTTGTCGTCGCCGAATTCCTCAATCTTGCAGATAACATCGTCCCGCAGGATACGCACAGCGTTCTTCTCCTGCTCGGAAAGCGCCGACGTTCCCCCTGAAGGCAGTAAACGGAAGCGAAAATCTTCCGGCGCATAGTTTTCTATCCAGTATTTGGCGCATTCAGCCCTTGTTCTAAGGGCGGGCATCTGTTCGTTGCCGGGACCGCCGGAGCTTGCGGCTAAATCGGCGAGCGCTTTCTCAATGTCACCGTCCGCTATTTGAATTAAATTGCACAAGTGGCGGAACGGAACTTGATACGGCGGCTTCATATCCTCAAGGCGGGGAGTTTTACCGTCTGCGCCTGTTTGCGAAAGTTCATAAATGCGTTTTTCTTTTTGATACACGGCATCGTCTTTTGCCGCTTCCATTTTCCACGCTATGCGTTCGGTTTTATCGTAGTCTTCGTAAATTTTAATAACGTCAAGATCAAATGAAATAACAAATTCAGTGTTAGGCCTGGTTCCGGCAAACAGATAACGCGAAACTTGGGGCGTGTAAATTTTCAATACGTCTCCTATGGTGATCACATTCCCCGAAGAAGAAGACATTTTTCCGTCAATTCCTTTTTTGCCGATAAAATCGTAGCGAAAAGTTACGGGCGAGTCCCATCCGTAAACATCTTTGCACACAAGGCGTGAGGTGTCAAAACTTCCGCCCTGGCTGTGATGATCCTTTCCGGCAGGTTCAAAATCAACTTTTTCGTATTCCCATCTCATCGGCCAGTCAACACGCCACGACAGCTTTATTCCTTTCGCTTTTTGTATGTCAAGTTTTTCTTTATTCCCGCATGAGTTACAGCGGTAAGTTAATCCCCAATCGCCGTCCCAGCTTTCAATCTCCGTTTCGTCCTTATTGCACTTTTCGCAAAAAACGCTGACAGGCCACCATTCGCCCTGAATCTTGTGATCCTCATCCCGGAATTTATCCAGTATTTCTTTTAGCACATCACGCTTTTCAAGCGCTTTACGGATGCCTTGCGCATAACGTGACGCTCTGTAACGTTCCGCCTGAAAAATAAATTCGGGGAAAATCCCCACAATTGGAAGAGTCTCCTCAACATCAACCTCGTGATGGCGGGCGTAACTTGAATCCCTTTCCCACGGATCCGGAACCATAGTGATAGGGAAGCGCAAAAATTTTTCAAGCTCGTCCTGCTTGGGCATATTTTTCGGCACTTTGCGGAACACGTCGTAATCGTCCCATGAATAGATAAACCGCACTTTCTTGCCCATATCCCGCAGGGCTCGGACAACCATATCCACGGAGATAATTTCCCTGAAATTGCCCACATGGACAGTCCCCGAAGGAGTAATCCCGGATGCGCATGTATAAGTCTCTTTTTCGCCTTTTTCAAAGATGATTTTTGCCGCTGTTTCGTCCGCCCAATGACCGCTTGTTGTTTTCATAGTGGAGTCATTATAGTAAGAGAATAAAAAATAGACAATGGAGCGTTTTTTGGCGAATTAGTAATTTTTGTATGCTATGTGTATAAAATTTCATACTATTTATAAGAAAATTGTAAGAATTGTACAAATATCATATAATGAGGCTCGCTAAGTCTATATCCTGTATAGACTTACGAAATATTATTTTTTATTATTGCAACTTGGCACGGTCTTTGCTATAGTTATGGTATGGAAAAAGTAAGGTTTTTAGATATCCAAACTGCCCCAAGTTTTGCTTCCCCCTTTGCCGGTATCGGTAAGGATATTGGAGAATTAAAAACCGAAATTGTCAGAAAATCAATACATTTCCTTATCGCTTTAAGCCCCCTTATGGCCGCCATAAACAGGCCGCTTACGGTTCTTTTTCTTATTACAGGTACTTTGGGTTATACGCTTATGGAATATATGCGCCTTTCAGGTGTAAAAGTCCCTGTTATTTCTTCATTAACCAGTATGTCTTCACGGTCACGTGATATGGGCCGTTTTGTAATGGGACCTGTTACCCTTGGTTTCGGCGCCCTTCTTGCCCTGCTTTTGTATCCCTCTCCTGTCGCAAGCATAGCGATTTACGCTCTTGCCTTCGGCGACGGTTTCGCCAGTCTTGTAGGCAAGTTTTTCGGCAAATGGCGGCCCGCCATTATGTGCGGTAAAAGCGTCGAAGGCTCATTTGCGTGCTTTGCCGCTGTTTTTATCAGCGCTTTCGCTGTTTCCCACAGCATAAACATTGCCTTATTAGCGGCCTTTACCGCAACGGTTGTTGAGGCTTTACCCCTTGCAGATTTTGACAATATGGCTATCCCGGTAACCGTCGGTTTAGCTGTTCAATTTTTCAATTTTCTTTAATTATTTCCGGTAATTATTCTTAATTTCCTTGACAATGAGCCGAAAAAGAGATAGATTAAATGATAGAGAAACACGGTGGAACGCCTTGCGAAAGCCGCTAGGGAACATCGGGTTTATATAAAAACTTCAGAGATAATTCTTT
>JGI20170J14366_1000737_pt1 | contig 14065 bp, 12 predicted proteins | sample TergutNc150P3_FD_14366 | JGI IMG/M metagenome (IMG submission 14366) | reverse complement strand
ATCGTTAAGCTTTCCGCCGTTGTTGGGTTTATCGCCGGTAATAGTGATGTTTTGTCCGTTTTCGGTAATGGTAATTTTCATTCCGTCACTGCGCGTCCAAATACCGTTAAGCGAGAAGTCGCCGCCTTGCTTTGTCCAGGTGTTGCTTCCGGCTTGCCGCGTGTAAGTTCCCGCGCCTCCGGCACTGTACTTGGCAACTAAATCGCCCGGAAATATTGAGTTACCTAATGCACTACCGTTAATTGCAGTAAAATCACTACCACCAAAAGTAACACTGGTTAGGGCTGGACAAGGATTGAAACCCCAAGAGTACCACTTCACGCCAGCGGGAATGGTAACGCTGGTGATTTTGTCGGCAACGGCAAAAGAACCAATTACCACAGGTAGGCCCTCGTAGGTAGCCGGAATGACCACCGCGCCGCTTATGTCCTTATTTAGCGGTTCGGCTTGATAACTATTGTAAGTGCCGCTTAACTTGGTTATTTTCAGCTTATCCAGCGTTGGCGCTTGCGCAAAGAGCGCGCTTGTCCCGATAATTGCGAGCAATACAAGGCTCATAAATACTTTCTTTTTCATCTTTTTTCTCCATAAATTAATATATGCAGCCCTGGCTGTCTGCTATCCAACGGATAGCTTCGGACAGCTTACAGGCGGTATTAGCTTTCAGCCTAAAACTCTTTTGTTACGGCGGTGAAACTGAAATACCGAACCAGAGTTCGTTGCTTGTCATAAGTAACGTGCTTTTTCCTGAATCACATCCAAATAATCGCAAAATAACACCCGATTACCGATAGTTGCTCATAAAATACTAAGCATTAATCGGTTTGTCAAGTGGGAAAAATAGGTAATTATTATTTGATGACAGAATATGAAAAAATTAGGCATGATATTTATAAAAAATTTGAAGGAATACCGTAAAAAATGCGGTTATACTCAGGCTCAACTTGCTGAAAAGGTCAAAGTTACCCCAAATTATATAGGTATGCTTGAAATGGGTCGTAATTTTCCTACTACTGACCTTATAGAACGTATTGCCAAAGCTTTAAATATAGAAATGTACGAATTGTTTGTGGAGTCGCTTTCTCCTGCAAAAGAGTTGGAAAAGTTACGTAATGATATAATGCTCGAAATAAAGAAAACAATTACCGAGACCGTAACTGAAACAGTTAGAGAAGCATTTAATGAAAACATGATAAATTGCTCTCAAAAATCAAAATAACTTTTTTTGAGGTCATGCTCCGTAAAGGCGAAAGGGAGTTTACGTCTTACACCCCAACTTGAAGGCGCCTCTGCGTCTTAGAAAGTTAAGAACCCAAAGAGTAGGATTTCGGGATAGTCCTATTCCAGCCCGAGCTTATCCAGGGTATTCTGCGCCTTGCGGGCAATACTTGCGCTGTGTTTCTTCTCGTCCAGCAGCGAGCGCATTACATCCTCCAACTGGCGGAATTCGTTGATCAGTATCAGATCCAGGGCAAGGGATTTTTCAATTACCCCTCCGCCGCTTATTAATCTCAGAACCGTGGTTTCCAAAGAAGGGGCTTTTGCGGTTGTCATTGTTCGCACAAACCCGTTGTACAGCGCTGTCTGGTTTCTGCGCTTCGCGTCTTCCATTTCGGCAAATACGCGGGAGCCATATACATCCGCGTTGTTTTGCAGAAGCATATCCGCAGCCATTATCCTTACGCGGTCGGAATTCTTCCGCTCGGAAAAAAGCGAATCAAGTATGCTCATCGCTTCTTCGTTGTTAATCGCGCCCAGGGCTTTTATTGCCTCGTCTTTTACGTTGGGAACCTCGTCATTTTCAGCCCTGTAACGCAAATAGGGAACCGCGCTTTCCAGGCGGCGTTTTCCCGCGGCCTGGGCCGCCCCCATGCGCGTGCGGTAGTAAGTATCCCTGAACGCATCCAATATGGCGTTTTCCGCCGCCTCACCCGAAAAGGGAGCCAGCGCCGCAACCGCGGAAGAGCGCACATTGGGATCGGGCGACGAAACGGCCTCTATAACTACGTCCATGGCTTCTTCGTCTCCGATTTTTGCCATGGCGTCAAGAGCCGCCATGCGCAGAGTAACCCTTTCATCCTCATCCTTAATCAGAGAGGAAAGAAAAGAAACGCTTTCTTTTGAGCCTGCCTCTCCCAGGGCGTTGATAATTTCCCGTTTGTTTTCATCGCTAGGACTGCGGTTGTTGTAATAATCAAGAAGAAAACCGGAAACACTGTCCGCTTCTTCCTCCGGCGCGATGCGGCCCAATGCCCTTAAAGCGTTGCCCAGGAACCTGGTTTCCCCGGAGTTGATCAGCCCTTGAAGAGCGTCAACAGCCTCGCCTGCTTTTACGCTTCCAAGGTAGTTCACCGCCGCCAAAACCGTATCGTTTGCTTCCTGGTCGTGTTCCACAACGGCTTTGATTGCCCGTTCCTCCAGGCCGCTTTTTTCCGTCTCGGTGAAAAGGCTGAAAATCCCGGAAACAATTACCCTGTTTTTTGATTTTTGGGCAATCGCAATAAGCTCATTATCCAGATAATCAACTTTCTCGTTCTTAATTGTTTGAATCAGCGAGGCAATTTCCGTTTCGGTTCCGTAGCGCAGGGTATCCATGCGTTGTTTTTCAAGAGTGCTTACAGCACTCCCGCTTACAGTGCCCCCGCTTACAGCACTCCCGCCAACAGCGCCTTCGTCCGGCCATAAACGTGAAAAGATCATAACGCATAAGAAAAGCAAAATTAATTTTTTCACTCCCTACTCCCCATTCCCTTTTTTTTCATTATACTTCGCCAAAAAATCTTTCTTAAACTCCAAAAACCTGTTTTCTTTGATCGCCTTTCGGGCATTTGCAACAAGCTCGTTAATAAAATACAAGTTATGAAAACTCGCCAAAATCGAACAAAGAATTTCCTGTGTCTTAAACAGGTGCCTTAAATAAGCCCTTGAATATGTACGGCAGACTTTACAGCCGCACTCTTCATCTATCGGCATAAAGTTAAGGCGGTTTTCGGCCTTTTTTAAGGCAAACGAGCCCTTTCTGGTAAGCACGTTGCCGTTGCGCGCGTTCCTTGTAGGAAAAACGCAGTCAAACATATCAATGCCGTTTTCAATGGCAAAGAGTATGTATTCAGGCGTCCCAATGCCCATAACGTACCTGGGCAGGTTTTTCGGCAGCAACGAAGCGGTAAAGGCCAGGTATTCAAAAAAGACATCTTCCGGCTCTCCCACAGAAAGCCCGCCGATAGCGATACCGGGCGGGTTAGTTTCAATGACCCGCTTACAGCTTTCGGTTCTAAGATCTTTAAAAAAGTTTCCCTGGACAATGGGAAAAAACTGCCCCTGGTATCCTTTGTCTCGTTCAAGTTTCCAGGCTTTATTTGCCCTCTCCATCCAAAGCGACGTTGTAAAAAGGGCCTTCTCGGCTTCTTTTCTTGAAACTCCCCAACTTGTGCACACATCGAGCTGCATCTGTATATCGCTTCCCAAAACTGCCTGAAGCTCAACCACATTTTCCGCGCTAAGAAAATGATAAGAGCCGTCAATGTGGGAGCGGAATTTAATACCCTCGTCTGTTATTTTTCTGAACGGGGCAAGGGAAAAAACCTGAAAGCCGCCTGAATCGGTAAGAATGTTTCTGTCCCATCCTGAAAACTTGTGCAAACCGCCAATCGAGGCAATAACATCCATTCCCGGCCTTAAGTACAGGTGGTAGGTATTTGACAGGATGATTTGAAAGCCAATTTCCGCAAGGTCTTCCCTTGTAAGGGCTTTTACTGTTCCGTTGGTTCCGACCGGCATAAAGACCGGGGTTTCAACTTCCCCGTGGGCAAGAGCCATCTTCCCCGTTCTGGCCCCATAGGATAAGTCCTCGCTGGTTACAGTAAAAAATTGATCCACCGGCGTCTCTTGCGTTATGTTTTCGCGGTTTTAAGAAGCAGGAATGCCGCAAAAATGAAAACAAAAACAGGAAACCACGCCCCGATAAAAGGGGGGATGTATCCAAGCTTAGCCATCATCATGCTTATCATTTCCATAACATAAAAAACAACCGCAGACACCAGGCTTGATAAAAGGCTCATCAGCATTATGTTTTTCCTGAAACGTCCCCCCATGGAAATTGAAAGGGCGACAACTACAAAAGAAACCATTGAAAAAGAAAAGCGGTGATGAAAATCCGCGAGGGCGTTGGTATAAGGCAATCCGGCGAGCTTAAGATCATTTACCAAAAGACGCGCGTCAAAAAAATGCAGTTCCTCAATATTTACCATGCTTCTTCTAAAAGTCTCTGGGTCTTCGCGGTATTTGTCGCTTCCTCTAAAAACCTTATACTTTAAAAAACCGTTATCCCATTCGTAAATTACAGCGTTGGTAAAATCCCAATATTCACCGTTCCATGAAGCGCGCTGCGCCCGTATCAGATTAACAAGACCGCCATTTTCATCCTGTTCAATAATGCTCAGCCCGTGCATAATTTTTCCGCTGCCGTCATAATAATCGGCGGCATAGATCAACTGACCGTTATTTGTCTTTACAACAACATCCGCCTGAAATTGCGATCGCCTTTCGTTCAAAAGAACCCTTGAAAGATCATTTTTCATTTTTAATGTCGGAATGACAACCAAATCGTCGAAGAAAAAAGAAAAAATTGAAGCGGCAAATCCAATAATCAAAAGAGCTATGCTAAAACGCCAGAATGGGATACCGGCGGCAAACACAGAAGTCAATTCATTTCTCGCGTATAGTTCGCCCAAAATAAAAGCGGCGGCAAAAAGTAACGCGATAGGCAGGGCGTAAGAAAAACCTTTAGGCAAATAAAACACGCTTACACGTAAAACATCCTTTGCGGCTACCTCATTATTTAGATAACGCGGCAGGTTGGCAAAAAGATCGACCATTTCAAGAAGTAAAACAAACATTACCGAGGAGACCGCAAAAACAGGCAAAAACTGCTTTGTCAGATATCGATCAAGTATCATATCGATAAAATCCTTATTCCTATCTTCGAATCTTTATTGCAAAAAGAACGGAACCCACCGAGATTGCTATAATGTTAGGCAGCCACATCGTCAAAAAAGGCGAGTACCCCAAACGTATCCCCGCCGTTTTGCCGCCAAATAACAAAACCCAAAAAACGCAGGATATTATCATGCCGAAAATAAAGCCTACCGTTTGCCCGCTTTTTTTCGCGTAAAGCCCCAGAGATACGGCAAGAAACACAAACGAAAGCGCGCCAAACGGTACGGCGTATTTTTGGTTGTACTCGAACCTGTAAAGAGCGTAACTCCTGTCTCTCTTCATAAAACCGACAATCTGGTATTCCTTGTTCAGCGCTTCCAGGGTATTCTCCCTGCGGTTCCAGGTGAAATCGCTCTTCCGTAAACTATCTTCAAGATCCAGGGCAAGAGTCAGGCATTTACCGTACTGTATATACAGCCTGTCATCCAGTTCTACGCCCTTAACCGCAATCGCCTTTCGCAAATCGGTAGTGCTCATCTGATTCGGACTGATCGAAGAAATAGCCTGAATAAGGTCGCTTTGCGGAACCCAGTAACGCAGAGAATCCGTAAAAGCGTAATCATAATCATTGCGGACTATTTCTTTTGAAGACTGAAGAAATGCTTTAGTAAGATCCAGGCTGAGTCCTTCCCTGCCGGCATCCTTTAATTCTGCGTCCTGCGCCAATATAATGCGCCTTTCGCCGTCGTTAGTTCTGTCGAGAATAAGAATGTTTGCAATTGCTGTCCCCTCAACCGGCCCGGTAACAATTGTCGTATCCTTAAAACGCTTGACGGAATTGGCCTCCAGCTCCAGCGCCGGGGTAGAAACAAGAATTTTCCTGTAAAGTTTCGCAAACTGAATTGTGCCCGCCGGAAGCAGTACGTCGTTGGCAAAAAAAGAAACTACCGAAATTAAGATGCCGACAATAACCGCGGGAATGAATATCATTTTATATGAAAGGCCCGAAGCCAGCATAATTAAAACTTCGTTATCGGAACTCATTCTTCCGATTGTCATAAGAGTTCCCATCAGAGAAGCAAAAGGAGACGACATAGAGATTATTTGAGGCAGGGCAAAGAACACAAGCATCACGACTTGTAAGAAAGGAACGTGCTTGGCAAGTATTTCCTGCGCCATAAGAAGAAGCTGGTTTACAAAAAAAACAAAAAAGAAAAAAAGGAAGGAAACAAAAAACGAAAATAAAATATCCCTGATGAGGTATTTAAATAAAGTCCGCGATATAACGCGCTCGCTTTTTGACCGCACTCCTACCGGGTTGGTCATTCTTCTGCTCCCTATGTGCCTGTGGAACCGAATCCGCCGGCTCCGCGTTCGGTTTCCGAAAGATGTTCAGTTTCAAATATTGATACGCGGACAACCGGAGAAATTACCATTTGCGCGATCCGGTCGCCGTTTTTTACGGTAAAGGATTCAGAACCCGTATTGAAAAGTATCACTTCAAGCTCACCCCTGTAATCCGAATCTATTGTTCCCGGTGAATTCAAGAGGGTTATCCCCCATTTCAGAGCAAGCCCGGAACGAGGCCTTATCTGGGCCTCGTACCCTTTGGGGATTTCCAAAAACAGGCCGGTAGGGATTTTTGCCCTTCCCCCGGGCGGGATCGTAAAATCAGAAGCGATAAACGCCCTTATGTCCAAACCGGCTGAGCCTGAAGTTTCGTATTTTGGAAGCTCAACCCCCTCGTCTTTTTTTTTCACCCTAAGCAGCGGGGCGCTTTCCTGTGCCATGCCCTTCTAACGGCGGCGGGAATCCCGCCTGTTGTCAGATCCTCCGCTTGAAGTTCCCCTGCCGCTTTCCATGCCGCCGTCAGGCTGAGGATCAATAGCGTCGATGTAAGAAAGGTTAAGGCGGCCTACCTTGTCGATTTCAATCAATTTTACCTGAATCTTGTCCCCTTCCTTGACCACATCGCTTACCTGGGCAACCCTCTGGCGGGAAAGCTTGCTTATATGAACCAGCCCTTCCTTACCCGGAAGTATTTCCACAAAAGCGCCGTATTCCATTACGCGCTTTACCGTACCGTTGTACGTCTTTCCCACCTCGGGATCCAAAACAATGCCAAGTACCGCCGCCTTTGCGTCCGCGGCGTCCTTGGTATTTTTTCCGAAGATGGTAACCGTCCCGTCGTCCTCGGTGTTGATCTTTACGCTGTACTGCTCGCAGAGCGCTTTGATGTTCTTTCCGCCCGGGCCTATAAGCGCGCCGATTTTGTCAATGTCAATTCTCAGCGTCAATATCTTCGGAGCGTACTCGCTTATCTCTTCCACCGGTCTGCTGATTGTGTCGTTCATCCTGGAAAGAATATGCAGGCGTCCGCGTTTTGCCTGATCAAGGGCGTTCCGCATTATCTCAGGGTTAACGCCTGCGATTTTTATGTCCATCTGGAAGCCGGTGATCCCGTCTGCCGTACCCGCGACTTTAAAGTCCATGTCGCCCAAGTGATCTTCTTCACCAAGTATGTCCGACAGAATCGCGTAACGCGCGCCGGGCGCGTTGCTTTCGGTTATCAGTCCCATGGCAATACCCGCCACCGGCTTTTTCATGGGCACTCCGGCGTGAAGCATCGAAAGGGTTCCGCCGCAAACCGAAGCCATTGAGGACGATCCGTTTGATTCCATAATTTCAGACACAACCCGTATCGTGTAAGGGAAAACTTCTTTAGGCGGTATCATGGCTTCCAGGGAGCGGCGCGCCAGGTTTCCGTGTCCTATCTCGCGGCGGCCTGTGCCCATGCGCCCTACTTCGCCCACCGAGTAAGGTGGGAAGTTATAGTGAAGGATGAAATGTTCGCGCTTGTCGCCTTCTATGTCGTCGTAAATCTGTTCATCAAAGACCGTTCCCAGGGTGGTTACCACCAGCGCCTGGGTCTCGCCCCTTGTAAAGAGGGCTGAACCGTGGGTTCGCTTTAGAATGCCAATCTCACAGGTTATATTCCTTATGTCCTCGGTTCCCCTGCCGTCCACCCTGATCCCCTTATTCAGAATTGAAGACCTCAGGATTTCATACTGCATATCTTCAAAAAGGGCGTCAAAGAGTTTTTTCTGGTTTTCGTTTTCCAGCTGGGCGGAATGCACGCCGGCCAGATCCGCCTTTACCTTCGATATGGCATCCCGGCGCTCCTGCTTGCCTTTCAGGAAGCAGGCGGCCTCAAGCTGCGGATAAGCGGCGGAAAAAATCGCGTCCTTGTTTTCAAGCGCGATAGAAACTTCTTTAAGGGGAAGCTTGGGCTTTCCCGCCAGCTCCCTGAGTTTCTCTTGTAAAAGGCAGAGCTCTTTAATCATGCCGTGGGCTTTTTCCAGCGCGGTGATCATCAGGTCTTCGCTCGCCTCATTAGCGCCGCCTTCCACCATGGTGATCCCGCCTTTGGTTCCCGCCACGACAATTTCAAGGGTGGCCCTTTCGATCTGCTCGTAGCTTGGGTTAAGAACAAGTTCCCCGTCTACCTGACACACGCGGGCGCCGGCAATCGGGCCGTTGAAGGGTATGTCGGAAATATGCACCGCCGCGGAAGACGCGACAATCGCAAGAATATCCGTGGGATTAACCTGATCCGCCGACACGGCCGTAGGAATAACCTGTATTTCCCGGCCAAAGGCTTTATCAAAAAGAGGCCTCATGGGCCTGTCAATGAGCCTGGAAACAAGAATTTCTTTGTCCTTGGGGCGGCTTTCGCGCTTAATAAAGCCGCCTGGAATTTTTCCCGCGGCATAGTATTTCTCGTTGTAGTCTACGGTAAGGGGGACATAATCCAGCCCTTCAAGCGCATCACTGGAAGCGCAAACTGTGGCTATTACCGCCGATCCCGCGTACTGCGCGAAAACCGCGCCGTTAGTCTGCTTCGCGATCCTGCCGGTCTCAAGGATCAGTTCATGTCCGGCGATTTGGAATGTTACTTGTTGAAGCATAATTATTTACGCAGTCCCAATTCTTTAATAAGGGAGCGGTATTTTTCAAGATTCGACCTTTGAATATACTTTAGCAACCTGCGGCGCTGCCCAACCAAAATCAGCAAACCCCTTTGGCTGGATTTATCTTTTTTAAACTGCTTGCAATGCCCCGTCAGCTGGTTTATGCGTTCAGTGAGCAGAGCAATCTGAACTTCCGAAGCCCCTGTGTCTTTTTCGTTTTTACCGAACTTCTTAATGATGGAGCTTACCTCATCCTTCTTTAATGCCATTTATTCACTCCTAAAATGTCTTAATATGTAAACAAGCGGATTATTAGTCCGTAACAAACTTAAGGCTTTCCGCCTCCATGGGCAGAATAATTTTTCCGTCTTCTACATTCGCCTGTCCGGCTTTGCCGTTTGCAAAGCCATCGGCTTTGCTGTCAGAAAACATCAGAACAGAATATTGACCAGTAGCCGGGGCAATTCTCTCCACGGAACAGAGATCGTAAACAAATCCTGACTCAATGTATTCGGGCTTTAGATCCGACAAGTCCAGACTAAAATTTCGTCCCAAAAGTTCTGACGCCAACTTAAGATTCCCTGCAATAACCGCCTTTCTGATAAAGCTGGAACTGACAGGCTCGCCTACACCCCCACCCGCCCCCCTAAAATACACAGGCGGAATAAGCTCTGTCGGGATTCCCTTCTTTTCGTTTATCTGCCTTGCAAAAACCGCGTCGGTATCCTGAGCGAACCCGCAGCGGAAATTATTGCCGATGGCTAAAAAAGCCATCCTTCCCTTTTCCCCCAGAAGGTCAAGGAATTCCCTGCCCTTTAGTTTACTGAATTCTTCGGAAAAGTCAATCAGGACAAGGAACTTAACGCCCAGGCCGTCAAAAACCTCCGTTTTTTGTTTCAAACTGTAAAGATCCCCTTTGTACGAATCGGAAGTTTTGGCCCCTTTAATCCGGCTTAATGCCTTTTTTGGATTTTCCCGAAATGTGAGCACCGTTGGATTTGGCCCCCGCTGTACTATCCTTTCGATAAGCGCCTGATGGCCAAGATGGACGCCGTCAAAAACCCCTATTGTCATCGCGGAACGGAATTCCGGCGGGTAATCCTCCAAAAACGAGGACCACTCAACCACCTGCAAAGACATAGCCGTAGCTCCATTTGCCGTTTTTGCGTTCCAAAAAGCCCAAAAAATCCGCCCCATCCTGGGCAAAAACCCCAACAGCTTCAGCTGACGCTTCCGCCTCCGTCGAAAAGTTTTCCGCCGTTAAAAGACCGTCAAGGCTCTTTCCGTGCAAAAACCCCTCTTCCGCTTTGCGATCGACAAAAAAGCACGGGAGCCGAAGCTTTTCAAAGAGAGAGGCGTCTATTGGACGCAAGGCATCGTTAGCGTCAAGGCTGTCTTTGTCCACAGCGTCTTCCAGCCGGAAGGGGCCAACCATGTTGCGCTTTAGGGCGGAAAGGCGCGCCCTGGATCCCGCCGTCAGGGCTATATCCCGCGCAAGGGAGCGTATATAAGTCCCGGAGGAAACACGGAAGCGAAAGCACGCTTCAGGGGGCGTCCAGGAAAGAAGGCTAAGCTCGTGGACAGTAACCGGCTGTTTTTTCATTTCAGGCTCTTTCCCTTCACGGGCGAGCTCGTAAGAGCGCCTGCCGTTAATGTGCTTTGCCGAATAAGCCGGAGGGCTTTGCAAAATATCCCCTCGGAAGCTTTCAAGAACGGCTTCGACGGCCTCTAGCGAAGGAACTTCAGCTTCGGCAATAACCTTGCCTTCGGGGTCAAGGGTATCCGTTTCCTCGCCAAATAAAATTGTCGCCGTGTATTCCTTTGTGCAATTCTTAAAAAGGGGAATAAGTTTTACCCCCCTGCCGACTAAAACCAGCAAAAGACCGCTTGCGAATTTGTCCAGAGTGCCTGTATGGCCAACCTTGCCCGTCGCGAAAGCTTTTTTGACCACTGCCAAAGAATCAAAAGAAGTGACACCCGGCATTTTATTTAAAAGCAACAGACCGTGTTTGCTTGATCCGGTCATTTATCAACAGAACCCCTGTCTGAATTATCTTCGGTAATAACTTCATCAATTTTTTTTACAATTTCAAATCCCTGCCGAATGCTTAGGTCTTCATGGAAACGCAGGCGGGGCGTTAATCTTATCCTCATTCCCATAGCCAGTTGGGCCTGGATAAAGCCCGCAGCGCTTTGCAGGCCTTCAACGCCGCGCGCGAGGTTTGTTTCGGGCTTGAACGTGGAGACATAAACGTCGGCCCAGGACAGATCCCTTGAAACCTTCACCCTGGAGATTGACAAAAAAGGATTTACCCTGTGGTCCTTGATTTTTCCTTCGACAATGAGGGCGCCGATTTTTTCCTGAATCAGTCGGGCTATCCTCTCTGTTCTAAACTCTCCCATCGCATTAACTAACTCGAAGCGCTCAGTTTTCTGGCTATTTCAANCATCTCAAAGACCTCAAACTGATCCCCTACTTTGACATCGTCGCAGCCCTCAAGGCCAATACCGCACTCAAAGCCCGCGGCTACTTCCTTGACATCGTCTTTAAAGCGCCTGAGCGATCCGATTTTGCCTGTATAAATTTCAATGTNNTCGCGGATGATATGGATGCCGGCGCTCCGTTTGACGGTTCCGGTCAGCACATAGCAGCCGGCTACAACGCCGAATTTCGGAGTTTTAAACGTATCCCTGACTTCTACAGTGGCAATTATTTCTTCTTTGGTCTCGGGCTTGAGCATCCCCTCCATAGCCTGCTTAATTTCTTCTACCGCCTTGTAAATTACGTTGTAGCGGCGTATTTCAACCTTTTCCTGCTCCGCAAGGGCTTTGGCTTTGGGGACAGGCCGCACGTTAAAGCCGATTATGATGGCGTTAGACGCAATGGAAAGATCCACGTCACCTTCGTTGATGGCACCCGGCAGGGCCTGAATGACATGAAGCCTTATTTCTTTCGTTGAAAGCTTCTCTAAACTTGAACGCAGAGCTTCCGCCGAACCCTGCACGTCGGCCTTTATTATAACCTTTAGTTCCTGTATGGCCCCTTCGTTGATTGTATCACGCAGATTATCAAGAGTGATTTTCCTGACAGTTTTGGAATCCTCAAAGCGTTTTAATTCCTGTCTTTTTGATGAAATACTGCGCGCGGTTTTTTCGTCTTCTACTACCTGGATGGGATCGCCGGCATTGGGAATGCCTTCAAAGCCAAGAACTTCAATNGGCATTGACGGCGTTGCCNCTTCAACCTTGTCGCCNTTGTCGGTGAAAAGCGCGCGCACCTTGCCGGGCCANACTCCCGCCACAAACGAATCGCCAATCATGAGGGTTCCCCTCTGAACCATCACGGTAGCCACGATTCCCCTGCCGTGATCGATCCTGGATTCCAGGACCTTGCCTTCGGCGTTGCGGTCATAATTTGCCCGTAAGTCAAGAATTTCCGCCTGAAGGAGTATTGCCTCAATCAGTTTATCGATGCCTTCTTTTTTTAGGGCCGATACTTCAACAAATATGGTCTGGCCGCCCCAGTCTTCGGGAATAAGCTGGTATTCGGAAAGCTGGGTCTTTACCCTGTCTATGTTAGCTTCCGGCTTATCGATCTTGTTCACCGCTATGATGATCGGAACACCCGCGTCTTTGGCATGGTTAATGGCTTCTACTGTCTGGGGCATAACTCCGTCATCCGCCGCCACGACAATGATGACTATATCAGTAACCTGTGCGCCTCTGGCCCGCATTCTTGTAAAAGCCTCGTGTCCTGGCGTATCCAGGAAAGTAATTCTGCCGTTTGGAGTCTCGACGGTGTACGCGCCGATATGCTGCGTAATCCCGCCGAATTCCCCGGACACCACATCGGCGCTTCGTATTGCGTCAAGGAGCTTGGTCTTGCCGTGGTCTACATGGCCCATCACCGTTACAATTGGCGGCCTGGGCATCATTTCGGCATCATCGTCGCTTTCGGTCTGGATTACCGTTTCGTCGTAAAGGCTTACGATCTTGACATCCGCCCCGAATTCCGAGGCAAGGATTGTAGCGGTATCCGCGTCAATCTGCTGGTTTATGGTAACCATCTGACCCATCGTCATTAACTTCTGGATTAGATCGGAAGCCTTAAGGTTCATTTTTCTGGCCAGTTCCGATACGGAAATCACTTCCATAATTTCTATTGACTTCGGAACCGGATTCGCGACCTGGGTAATCTTCTTCTTTGTCTGGAGGAGTTTTTCCTCCATCTCAAGTTCTTTTTCTTTGCGGGTGTAAACGGGTTTTTTGGCCTTAAAGGATTTTTTGGCGGGCCCTTCGGCTGTAGGAGGCGGCGTCCCCTGGGAAGGCGTAAAACCGCCGGGGCGCGTACCGCCAGGCCGCGTCAATCCTCTCTGGGGGCCGCCTGGGGTTCTTTGCTGGTTAAAACCGCCTTGATGAGTACCGCCCTGATGGCCCTGAGGCCTGCCGCCCTGAGGTCGGCCTGTAAAAGGCCTGTTCTGCCCCAAACCCCCAGTTCGGTTTTCCCCCGGACTTCTTCCCGCAGGGCGGGTTCCGGGTCTGCCTGTCCCGCCGACAGGGCGCTGTCCCTGATTCGCTCCCCTGACAGTTTCTTCGTGAGCCGGACGGGGCCCTACATATTTGCCGCCCACCCTGCCGGCGGCGGCAACAGGACGCTGTGCTATCATGAATGCTGGACTATCCGGGCTTGTTCCTTCTTTGCCTGCTTCATTGCCGGAAACGGCGGTTTTTTCTTTGGTATGCGCTCTTGCTTCCTTGGACTCAGTTTTTCCCTTGGTTGAAGCCGCGTCAGGATCATCGCCTTCCTGGGGACGGGCAGGCACCGCTTTGGGAAGAACCCTCTTAACAGGGACAGAAGGGGGGGTTCCCTGAGCCGGAGGAGGCGTTGCCGCAACAGGTTTTTTCCTTACCACAATGACCTTGCGGCGTTCCACGTGTTCAAGAGCTGGCTTGGCGGTTCCTTCTCCGGCCTCCTGTTTGCTTTTTTCTGCTGAAGAGTTTGGGGCGTGTTTTATCAATTCCACTTTTGGTTTCTGGGTATTATCTGTTTCTTCAGCCATAGTCATCCCTATACTTACCCCTCTATATTGTCATCTTCATACTCAAAACTCAATCCGATCCCGCAGTTGGGACAGTTTGTCATCTCTATCGTAATA
>JGI20170J14366_1000733_pt1 | contig 14089 bp, 12 predicted proteins | sample TergutNc150P3_FD_14366 | JGI IMG/M metagenome (IMG submission 14366) | reverse complement strand
AATCTGTTTAACAAATAATTTATATTGCAAAAAGATACGGAAGAAGTACAACCTAAAATTCGCCCGTGAGCAACCTTATCCATAATTATTGCCGAAGCCTCCCAGTGAGGCTCTCTCTTTAGAAAATGATCTAAAAAGACATTTGTATCTAAAAAAATTTTAATATTCATGGATAATATGTTTATTGAAAAGGTACTCAAATTTTAAATCATCTTCGGTTTTGCCTTCTGGCAAACGATAAGCTCCGCACATTTCCTTAATCTCTGGAGAGAGTTCGTAATTTGATTTAGCTTTAGTTGGAGGCTCTTCAAGATTCTCCAAAAAATCGCTTATTAAAGCAGACAGGCTGTTATTCTGCTTTTGCGCTATGCGTTTTCCCTTTTTTATTAAAACTGGCGAAACGCTCAATGTTAATTTTGCTACACTCATACGTAATATTTAATATAGAAAATTACGTATATAAATTCATTTTCACCCATAATACCACCAAATATCACATAAAATTGCCGTTTTTACACAAAACAGCACAAAAAATGACAAAAAAATGACATTTGTGCTGATTTTTTAACCTCAGGGCAGAAAAATAATGTATATTAACAATGTTAACATAACCCGACCAAGGTTTTTAAGGAAAATAAGGTTTTCAAGAAAAATTTTCGGTCATAAAAATAAGGAGTCTCCTATGAAGACACAAAAAAAGGGTTTTACCCTCATTGAATTGATGGTCGTTATTGTGATCATCGGTATTTTGGCAGCTATTGCCATTCCAAAACTCTTTGGCATGAGCGCCAAGGCAAAAGCACAAGAAGTCCCGGGTGCAGCAGGCACTTGGACTAAAATGCAAGCCGCTTACCTAATGGAAAAAGGTGCTTTAGGTGGAAACAAAAATATCGGCTATCTGTTCCCTGGAGAGACTGACTATAAGACATTAGGTTCTATCTCATCGGGTTTTACTTATGCTGTTAGTCAAATAACTCTCGGTCAAGATATTACTGATGTTAATGGTAGTCTTGTGTGGACCGCACAACCCAAAGTTAAACTTAACGATTGTGAGAATACTGCTGCTCAGTGGACAGTAAGTATTGATATGGCTAATGCCGTTAAAGCTTCTGTCGGTACTAATTGCAGGCCATTGACTCCGAACTTTGAAAATTTAAAATAAGTTGTGCTTATGAATAATAAGTTCCCTCTCCTTAAGGGGAGAGGGTCTCTTTTCTTTTTAATCTTTGCCTGCCTAGTTCCTTTGGTAATTTTTATTTTGCCAGTGCTAGGCTACAAAGATTTGGTTTACAAATTAGATACCTATTCTCCATTTTGGGTCTTTTCCTTGCAACTAGGTCTTGGACTTTTACTCTTTGTGAAACTCTCCAAAGATTTTTATCTGTGGCTTAAAGAACTTATCCCTAGCCCCCTATCCCTTGTCCCCGTATCCATAGTAATAGCCTTTGCCCTTGCTATGAGCATTGCTTTTATAGAACCCCGTTCTCGCGTTCAGGCAGATGAATCCATACATTATGTTATTGCCCAAAATCTCTACTACAATCAGGTGGGTCAGCTTTGTACCCAAGGTCTTTTTATGGAACAGGGTTTGGCTTGCGTTATGGACAGTACAATAAAAACAAGGGGGCTCAGTTATATTTATATGCTTGGAATGCCATTTTTTGGCACGGATCTGTATTGGGTTCATAATTTGCATCTGTTTTTTTTGGTGCTGGCATTGCTCTCGTTTTATTTGGCATTGGTGGCGTGGTTGCCGTTCCCAGATAGGGGCAACCCCGTGGGGCCAGATAGGGGCAAACACATAGGTTTGCCCCTACTGGCGGTGGCGTTGCTTGCGGTTTGTCCGGTTTTGTTGTTTGGGTTTCGGTCGGCTTCTGTTGAACCTATTTATGTCACATTGTTTGGGGTTTCGCTTTTATTTTTGAAATGGGCTTATGATAGGGATACTACTAGGCATTGGTTATTGCTAGCTTTGACTCTCGCATTTTTTGCACAAACACGCTCAGAAACTGTGTTTTGCTTGTTCGCTTTTATTGGGGTGCTTTTATATAAAAAGAAATTCAAGATTCATAACTTTCAATTCGGGGCTTTCCTCGCTACCCTATCATTTTTTTCCCTTCCGGTTCTTTGCACTCTTTCTTATAATAGGGATAGCGATTTGCAAGGCGGTGCGTATGGCGCACATGGGCATTTGTTCAGCAATATAGCAACTGATTTCAATATAATGGCATTGCCGCACACCAGCGATGATGGCACACTTGTATATCCATTTTTGCCTTATTTCACCTGGCTCGCCTTGTTTGGTCTAATAACATTGATAGTTTTAACTATAAAGGAATTTAGGTCTAAACTACAACACCCCCCATCAGCTAACAACGAAGCACATTTAAATTCTGCTGCCCCGCTAAAAGCGGGGAATTATATATCTTATAAATACATCCTTATATTCCTCCTTCTTCTCTCCCCTCAATACCTTATTCTCTTTGACGGAGTTAGTGCAGATATAAGTATGATTGTTCAATGGAGATTTGCCTTGGTTATTTTGCCCGCAATGGCTTTTTTAGGAGCTTTGTTTTTATGTGGGGCAGGAACAGTGCTAAAAAAAATAAGGTTATTTAATCCTGTAAATCCTATAATCCCAAAAATTGGGGTTCTGACAATAATTTTAAGCACTTGCCTTGTTGAATATAAAACATTCATAAAAGATATTCCAATTACATATAATTACGCTGCTATAGAAGAATATGAAGTCAATAAATGGCTGAGGGAAAAAGAGCAAAAACGAGTGTTGCTTTTTTATTGGCGTTCGCTTTTTACAATTGCCAATGGTTACTCTACATACCAATACAATACTCTTTTAGATTTGAATTCCAAAGATTTAAATGAAATATTAGAGGATTATAATGGTGAGGTTTATTTTATAAATACAAGTAGCTGTGATAAAATTGTTGGAAATCCAAAAATGCAAACTAGTAATGCTTTTAGGGCATGCGATAGAGCTATGCGGTATTTTAATACACAGGAAGTTTTTAGCACAAGAATACTTGAGCACCTTAACCCATTAAGCATTCATAAAATTATCGGTTTTAATGATATAGACCCTCTTGGTTTGCTCAGGATATTAAATAAAGTTGAACCAACTGATACAACTGTAGATTTATATTTCAGAGTTCCAAAGGAACTCTCCAAACCTTGGAAAGTTCAGCATTTTGTAAATGATTCTCTTTTAATGGAAAGCCCTTACAAAGAAAATGATTATATGGATACATATAATCTTTCATTCTTTAACAAAGATACCAATACGTGGAAACTCACCATTGTTGATACAATCACAGGCGAGCAAGTGCATAGCGATTTTTGGGAGTTAGTTAGGGTGAGGAAGTGAAATTTTGTGTAAAAACTGCGGTTTTGTGTGATATTGGGGGTGAAAATGGGGTGGAGAGGCAACAGATGTGTGCAAAATTTATAGATTTTGTGTTTTTTGGGGTATATTTCTGAATTTATAACTATATTGTACAATAAACCCAAACAATTTAATGAGGATGTTTATGGACAAGGAATCTGAACAATTGACGAAGGAAATCAGGCAGTTGCTGAAAGAAACTACTGCGATACAGGAAGAAACTGCTGCGATACAAGAAAGAACTGCCGCTAGGCAAAAAAAATTTGCCGCTATGCAGGAAGAAGCTGACGCTAGGTGGGAAAAAAGAGCTATTGAATGGGAAAAATACGATGCTGAAATAAAAAAAATTAAAGAGCGTATGGAAGAACAGGGTATTCTAGTTGGCGGCATAAGCAACAATGCAGGTCATCACGCGGAGCAATTTTTCCAAAATGTATTTAAGGAAAAACTGGAATTTGGCAGGATAAAATACGATGAAATGATACCAAATTTGACGCACAAGGGCAAGAAGTATAAAATAGAGTTTGACATTGCGCTTGTCAATGGAGACAGCATAGCCTTGATAGAGGTAAAAAATAGGATACATCCAGATTTTGTGATAGAGTTTGCGGAAGAACGTGTTGAAAAATTCAGGGAGTATTTCCATGAATTTGATAATTACGATGTTTACCTAGGCATAGCAGGATTTTCTTTTAGCGATGAAGTTTTAGACAGGGCAAGTGCTTATGGCATTGGCATTGTGAGGCAGGTTGGCGAAGGTGTGGAAATAGAAGCTAATAATTTGAAGGTTTATTAACTATATTATCGTAAATTGAAAAATAGCTTAAAACAATATGCCTTTTTATGCCTGCTAGTATTAGTGGCAATAATTTCTTCTTATTTTTGGTTAAAGGCAGAACAACCTGTTATTTCAGGTAATATTTTAATTCAAACCGAAGACAAACAAGGAGGATTGGATTCTGGGCAAATTTATTTTGCCCAGTTTAGGTTAAAAAGTTTAGTGGATTATGATTTTTTTCTAAAAGATAAACCTCTTAATTTAGGAACTAAGTTCCATTATGAAACGAAATTTCCAAGCGATTTATCAAAACCTATTGAGCTAAAACTTTCTTTTGATTTGCCCGACCCTCTTTACCAAACAGTATCTATAAATTTGCAAAGCGATGGCGGAGAAAATGGTTTTGTAATAAAACCGATAAATACATCTAATTTACACGCATTCTCTTGGGGAATGCCATTTGCCCTTGTTGCGGTGCTATTGCTATTTGCTCTGCAATGGAATAAGCATATTTCCAATAGAGCAAACCATATTTCTGCCATTATTTTATCTCTGCTATTCGGTTTTGTTTTTCAATATTTTTGCAGAATGCTTTTGTATGAACTCTCTGGTGCCTTTAATGCTTGGGATACCAATATTTTCTGGACTGTTGGCAGGGGCATAGCAAATGGCATTCCGCCATATTCTGGGTTATTTGACATTAAACCGCCGGGGATTTTTGTTCTCTCTGCTCTCTCTTTTTATTTTTTTGATAGCCCGATTTTAACTCATATAGCACAAGTTTTGGTTTTGCTTATTATAGCGATAATCCCTTTGCTCGCTTATATTTTATATTCAAAAGAAAAATCTATATTCGGCATAGCATTTTCTGCCTTGCTTGGACTTTTGCTGGCTCTTTATTCAGATGAACGTGCTGGTCTGGTACAGGTTGAATCTTTTGGAGCGGCTTTTGGGGCACTCTCAATTTTATTAATGATGAGTTCTTTTGAAAAATATAAAATTTTAAAAATTTTGGGAATTTCTTTGTGCATACTTATTTCTTGTGGATTTAAAGAACCATTTTTATTTCCGATTTTGGGAGCTTCTTTTATACTGAGCGAAAATATAAAAGACTGGTCTTTGAAATTTGCCCTACCTTTGCTAATCGCTCTATGTCTCGGAATAATAACACTCCTATCTTTAGGTTGGATAGATGGATTTTTAAGTTATTTAAGTTATATGACCGGCACTCATGTAAACGCCCTAGGTTCTTCTCCCTTAGAAAGGGCTGCTCATTTTTGGAAATTGTTTAGCGACCAAAATTTATATTCCCTGAGCTTTGGTTATTTATTTGCCTCGGTATTTTGCGCCTCGCTGTGGATTAGTAGAACAAAACCCTTGCAAATTTTATCGCTTGTTGTTGCCCTATTTTTAACTTCGCTTTCCGTTGGACTAGGTGGAGAATATTATAGTCATCATTTTATTTTTGCAGTGCCATTTTATGCTGCAATTTTAATAAAATACAATATAAATTCAAAAAATAAAATAAATGCGCTATTGCTCGTATTATTAACTTTTTCCATTTTAAACCTACCAGATATAAACTGGGAAAAACGTTCTCAAAATTTTAATAAAAAGAAAACAACAGCGATGAGTGTTCCAATAACAAAATACATAGATTCTGTTATGGAACAAACTGGTGTAAAACGTTTTGTAAACTTATGTAGTAATTCAAATATAGATGTTTTTCTTTGCTACAGTTCAGAAATAGGCAAACACTCCCCTTATGGTCCTTATTTTTTAATGGATTATAGGCTCTTTAGCAGAATACCCGGCTATGCAGATTCTGTTTTGAATTATGTTAAAAACGGACAAATAGTGATATATGATAGAGTAACCCTAGAATTTCCAAAAGAAATAGAAAACATACTAGAAGAACAATACACGCCAATCCCTTGGAAAGAAATTGAGCATATTCCAAAACCAGAGGGAGTGCCACCGGAGCGTATTTTGTTTAGGAAGAGGGAGTGAAATTGACCCTATGGGAGAAGCTCTCAAATTCAATTTTCTATATTATCAAAAGACCCTTTAGGGAATATTCTTTTTCTATATTTGAAATATGAACAATGATTTTTTTGATAAAGTCGCTTATATCATAGAAAAAGCACGAACATACGTTGGGCGTACAGCCGATTTGACAATGTGCATTACTTATTTTGAGATTGGACGCATGATTGTTGAAAAGGAACAAGGCGGAGAAACTCGTGCTGAGTATGGGAAAGGGCTATTGAATGAATTATCAGTTTATTTGACTAAAAAACTCGGGCGCGGTTTTTCGCTCACTAATTTGAAAAACGCAAAAAAATTCTATTTGACATATGTACAGCCAATTCAACAATCATTGACTGTTAAATTCAAAAAAGGTCAGTTATTAACTGACCTTTTCACTGAACCTCAAAAAGGTCAGGCATTGACTGACCTTTTCAAAGTAAGCTGGACTCATTATGTAGTTCTAATAAGAATTGAAAACACAGATGAACGTAGCTTTTATGAACTTGAAGCAGCCAATAACCAATGGACAGTTGACGAACTTAAACGGCAGTACAATAGCAGCCTCTATGAGAGACTTGCCCTCTCGCGCGATAAAGTTGAGGTTATGCGGCTCGCAAAAGAAGGGCAAACGATAGAAAAACCTCGTGATATGCTGAAAAATCCGCTTGTACTTGAATTTCTTAATATGGCAGAAGATTCAATATACAGTGAAACAGATTTGGAATCAGCTATTATTTTGAAGTTGCAAAAATTCTTACTTGAACTTGGAAAAGGATTTCTTTTTGAATCTCGTCAAAAACGATTTAGCTTTGATGAAAAATCATTTTTTGTAGACCTTGTTTTTTACAATCGTCTGTTGCGGTGTTATGTTCTGATTGACCTTAAAACATCAGAATTAAAACACCAAGATTTAGGGCAAATGCAAATGTATGTAAACTATTTTGACCGTTATGTTAGGAAAGATTTTGAGAAACCAACAGTTGGTATATTGCTTTGTCGCGAAAAAAACGATAATATTGTGGAACTCACGCTCCCAGAGGATTCAAATATCTATGCATCTGAATACAGTTTGTATTTGCCAGAAAAGAACTTATTGCAGCAAAAGCTATCTGAATGGATTACAGAATTTGAAGAAGTACAGAGTTTGCTAAACGGTGAAAGTACGGAGAAATAAAAATTTATGCACCACAAATTTCTCCTCTTTTCCTTAATCCTCGCCCTGCTTATCTCATTTTTTCTTGAGATAACGCTGTTTAACTACACGCATTATTCTACCTTATTCACAAGCGGGCATTTTGGCCTTGTGTACAGCGAACAGGAACAGAGCTTTATCAGCAATGCAAATGAATATTCGCTCAAAGGAATTGCCGTACAAGATTCTTTTTTATTGCCAACTCAAGCTAGTAGTTTTGAGTTTAAAAACTTAAACACAAAAATTGCTTCAATTTATATAGAGCCTATATTTTTGCAGGGAAATATTCAACACGTAAGAGTTATCTGGGGAGACGAAGAATCTATTGAACGCTCTATAGATGTTAGCATAGTAAAAGATTTGGATTTCAGCAATTATATAACTATAACTCCACGTGGGAAAGTTTCAAATTTAACCATTGCATTTCTTGAAAATAATATAGCCATTAAACAGATTGAACTCAATAGAGAAATCCCTATGGCAATTATGCCAATTCGTTTGCTTATTATTTTTGGAATTTCGCTTTTGTTGATTTGCCTAAAAAATGCAGAAATTCGCAAAAAAATTTCTTATTTCTGTTTTGATTATATGTACGATAAAGCCAATTTTAGGCAACGCATTGGTTTTGCCGCGCTTATTTGTTCTATGCTTGTTTTTAATTTTCTCGCTTCTTATTCAATTTATGAATTTAGAGATAATGAATTTCTTCCCAAATGGCTTAAAATGTACAGCCATCACATGACAGATGCACTGTTAAAAAAACAGTTGCATTTGGATATTGAAGTTCCAAAATCATTGCTCTCGGCAGAAAGACCTTATGACCGTGCATATAGAAAACAGAAAGGGATTAGTGATTTCGATGTCATTACTGACGCATCGTTTTATAAAGGCAAATATTACAGCTATTACGGAATGGTTCCTGTTATCCTTTTATTTGCTCCTTACAAATTGCTCACAGGGAATTATTTGCCAACTTCAATGGGAGCATTTTTATTTGGCTCCATAGCAACTGTATTGTTAATGCTGCTCTGGAAACAAATTGCTCAGAATTATCTCAAAAAAATCCCTTATTTTTTCTTTTTAATAGGTGGAGGAGCTTTATATGCTTTTTCTCTTATACCCACAATGTTAACAATTATACATTTCCATTTAATAGCGCAATATTCTGCACTCTCCTTTGTGATTTTAGGTGTGATGATGTTATTGCAAGCAAAGGAAAAACTTTCTATTAAGTGCCTCGCTATTTCTTCGTTTTCCTTTGCCCTTGCCGTTGGCTGCCGCCCCCCTGCTCTATTTTGGAGCATTTTAATTCCTGTTTTGCTATGGGATAAAAGGAAGGAATTGATAAATGCAAGTAAGTATCTGCTTGCTATAATAATTCCATTTGTTATCGTTGGTTCAATTCTTGCATGGTATAACTATGCTCGCTTTGATTCTCCTTTTGTATTTGGCGAAAACATTCTTATTATGTTTGTGAACCAAGGAATGTATAACCAAATTAGCATCATTGGAAAAATTCATTCATTTATAAAAACTGTTTTATTTGTATTATTTAACCCGCCAAATTTAGATTTGACATTTCCTTTTATTTCAGCAAAAATATCAAATATTTCAGTAGCCAAAACTAATTATTTTCATGAATATGATCCAATAGTTGGAATTTTTTGTTTTCCTATTATGTGGTTTTTATTTTATGTTAAAAAAGTTAATATTCTGAAAAATTTTATTCTTGCCGGAATTTTTATTTCATCGTTTGATATAATTCTACTCGCATTTATTGCTAGAAATTGGCGTTATGTTATGGACTTTTCTTGGATTATAGCACTCGGTGCATTAATTTGTGCTTTTCAATTGCAAGAAAAGGAAATGGCTATGAGAAAAATTATTTTAAAAACATTTTATTCTTGCTCAGGAATTACTCTATTGCTTGGTTTTCTTCTTACAATATCTCATAGAATATATTTAGGGAGTTCTCTTTCTGGTATTCCTCTAGACCCAAAAATATATCACTACTTAGCCCGAACCTTTGGAGTTATATGCAATGTGCCGTAACGCCCCAGAATTAAGCCTATAGCCAAAGCTCTTAAATTTAATTTTCTATATTATTACAAAACCTTTAGGGAATATTCTTTTTCCACTATCCCGTAGCCCTAAGGCAAACAAACCTTTGAAGAGGTATTTATGGACAAGGAATCTGAACAATTGACGAAAGAAATCAGGCAGTTGCTGAAAAACGCTGCTGATATACAGGAAAGAACTGTAGCGATACAAGAAAGAACTGTAGCAATACAGGAAAGAACTGTAGCAATACAGGAAAGAAACGCTATTGAAATGGAAAAATTGAGAGAGCGTATGGAAAAACAGACTGAGCAAATAGACAAACAAAGTGCTCAAATAGACAAACAAAGTGCTCAGATAAAAGAACAAGGCATTCAAATTGGCGGCCTAAGCAACAATGTAGGGCATCACGCAGAGCAATTTTTCCAAAACGTATTTAAGGAAAAATTGGAATTTGGCAGGATAAAATACGATGAAATGATACCAAATTTAACGCACAAGGGCAAGAAATATAAAATAGAGTTTGACATTGCGCTCATCAATGGAGACAGCATAGCCTTGATAGAAGCGAAGAACAGGATACATCCAGATTTTGTGATAGAGTTTGCTGAAGAACGCATTGAGAAATTCAGGGAGTATTTCCACGAATTTGATAATTACGACGTTTACCTAGGCATAGCAGGCTTTTCTTTTAGCGATGAAGTTTTGGACAGGGCAAGTACTTATGGCATTGGCATTGTTAGGCAGGTTGGCGAGGGCGTGGAAATAGAGGCGAATAATTTGAAGGTTTATTAAGAGATTATGAAAATTTTAGTCACCGGTTCTGCTGGTTTTATTTGCGGTTATGTTGTGGAAGAGTTGCTTTCACACGGGCATTCCGTGGTTGGCATAGATAATTTTTCCAAATACGGAAAAGTGAAAAAATCTTATGACAATCACCCAAACTATAAGTTTATAGAAGGCGATGCCAAGAACTTAGAACTGATGAAGGAATTGATTGCTGACTGCGACCAAGTTTTAGCGGCAGCTGCAATGATAGGCGGCATTTCTTATTTTCACGAACAGGCTTATGAACTTTTGGCAGAAAACGAGAGGATTTTAGCCTCAACTTTTGATGCTGCAATTTGGGCAAACAAAAATCACATTTTGAAAAAAATAAATGTGCTAAGTTCAAGCATGGTTTACGAAAGCGCAACGGAATTTCCGAGCAAAGAGGGCGACCAGCGCAAATGTCCGCCGCCGCTAAGTACTTATGGTTTTCAAAAACTCGCCTGCGAATATTATTGCCAAGGTGCTTATGAGCAATACAAATTGCCATATACCATAATCCGCCCCTTTAACTGCGTTGGTATAGGCGAAAAACGCGCACTTTGCGATAAACAAATATATTCCGGCAATGTTGAACTTGCCATGAGCCACGTTGTTCCAGACTTGGTGCAAAAAGTTGTCAAAGGGCAAGATCCCCTGCACATTCTAGGTGCAGGCAACCAAATTAGGCACTACACTTACGCCGGAGATTTAGCTCTTGGAATAAGGCTTTGCATAGAAAGCGAAAAATCCATTAACGAAGATTTTAATCTTTCCACCCCAGATTCAACAAATGTTTTAGAGCTTGCAGAGGCTATATGGAAAAAACTGAAACCAGAAAAACCATTTGCATACGTCAGCGATAAACCATTTCTCTATGATGTTCAAAAGAGAGTTCCAAGCGTTTCAAAAGCAAAAGACATACTTGGGTTTTCTGCAACAACAAAATTAGATGTGATTTTAGACGAGGTTATTCCTTGGATAGTAGAGCAGGTGAGGATAGGGGGAATTTGATGAGTGATTTAACCATTGCCATTCCTGTTTATAACGAAGCGGAGAATATTCGTTTTGCTGTGGAGAAAATTGAAAAAGAAGTTATTGCTTCGCATATAATAAAAATAATTTACGATATGGAAACAGATACTACCTTGCCTGTTGTGCATGAATTGCAAAAGACTTATGAAAATATAGAATTGGTTAAAAATTTATACGGGCGTGGAGTTCTTGGAGCAATAAAAACCGGCCTTGAAACCTCGCAAACAGCATACATTGTAGTTACAATGGCAGATTTAAGCGACCCGCCTCAAGTTATAAACGAAATGGTTAAAATAGCAGAAGAGCAAAATGCTTCTATAGTTTGCGCAAGCCGTTATATGAAAGGAGGAAAGCAAATTGGAGGTCCATTTTTGAAAGGCTTAATGAGCCGCTTTGCAGGCTTAACTCTGCATTATCTTGCCAGAATTTCCACTCACGATGCAACAAATAGCTTTAAACTTTACAGGACATCTTTTTTAAAAGAACAGAAAATTGAAAGCACTGGTGGTTTTGAATTAGGTTTGGAATTGGTTGTTAAAGCTCATCTGCAAGGAAAAAAAATATGCGAAATTCCTACAACTTGGATAGACAGAGTTGCGGGAAAATCCAATTTCAAATTGAGAGCTTGGTTGCCAAATTATCTCAAATGGTATTTCACAGCATTCAAATGCAAAAAGAAAGGAGAAACTTTATGAATAGAGTTTGCATTATAGGAGGTTGCGGGCACGTAGGTTTGCCTCTTGGTTTGGCTTTTGCCAGCAAAGGTTTTTTTGTGACCATCGTTGATTTGAATTCATCGTCCGTAGAAAAAGTAAATAAAGGGGAATTGCCTTTTAAAGAAGATGGAGCAGAGGAACTCTTAAAATCACTTATTTCAAAAAACTTAGTTGCCTCTGATGATATAAAGCTAGTTAAAAATCAAGATGCGGTTATTTTTGTGACGGGAACTCCAGTTGATGAACACCATAATCCAAAAATAAACGAAGTATTAAAAGTGATTCGCTCTTACGAAGGCTTGCTTTCAAAAGATCAATTAATAATTTTAAGAAGCACGCTTTTCCCCGGCTCAACGGAACTGATTGCAAAGGAATTAGAAAATTTTCTTGGAGAGACAAAAGTGGCATTTTGCCCAGAACGTATTTTGCAAGGCAAGGCTTTAGAAGAAATTTTCACATTACCGCAAATAGTAGCGGCAAATTCAGATAAAGCATATAGTGAGGCAACGGAATTATTTTCAAAGATAAGCCCAAAAATAATTCGCATGGAACCAAAAGAAGCGGAACTTGTAAAACTTATGACCAATACTTGGCGTTATTTGGAATTCGCAGTTTCCAACGCTTTTTATATGATTGCTGAAAAAGACGGCCTTGATTTCTATAAAATTTTAAATGCGATAAAAGAAGATTATCCAAGGGCAAAACATTTTCCAAGTGCTGGTTTAACGGCAGGTCCGTGTTTATTCAAAGATACAATGCAGTTAAGCGCATTTTACCAAAATAACTTCTTTTTAGGGCAATCCGCGATGCTTGTAAATGAGGGATTGCCAAATTTTCTCATTCAGCAATTGGAAAAGAAAATTGGAAATTTAGCGGAAAAGCGAATTGCTTTGCTCGGAATGACTTTCAAGGCAAACAATGACGATACAAGAGAAAGCCTCTCTTTCAAAATAAAAAAATTGCTGGAATTTAGAATGGCAAAAGTAATTACGCACGACCCATATTTGCCAAACGAAATGTCTTTGCAAGAAACCCTGAACCTAGCAAATGGTGTTATTTTAGGAACTCCGCATAATGAGTACAAAAACATTGTTCCTGCTGTTCCTTATGTTGATTGCTGGGGGATTTGGCCAAGATGATTGATATAAATATGCTATACAAAAATCGCTTTGATAAGCAGCTTGAAAAAAAGAATGCTATATGGAAGATTTTATGCAAATATTTTTTCCAAAAATTTATTGACGAAAATTCCATCGTTTGCGATATTGCCGCAGGAAATTGTGAATTTATAAACAACATAAAAGCTAAACAAAAAATTGCCTTTGACCTTAACCCAGATTTATCTTTATATGCTCATTCAAGCGTTAAAGCTGTACAAGATTCATTTTTCAATATGGGCAAGCATTTAACTTGCAAAGCAGATATTATTTTTGCCTCAAATGTTTTAGAACATTTGGACAATAAGGAGGCTGTTGTTGATGCTATTCGTTTATGCAGAGAATTTTTAACTGAAAGTGGCAAACTTATAATTTTGCAACCCAACATAAAATTCACTGGAGCCGCCTACTGGGATTTTATAGACCATAAAGTTGCTTTAACCGATTTAAGTTTAGAAGAAGCTGCAAAAATTTGCGGGTTAAAATTAAAATATAAAATTCTTCGTTTTTTGCCATATACAACGCAATCTAAAATACCAAAACACCCGTTTTTCGTTTGGCTTTATTTAAAAATTCCTTTAGCTTGGCGTTTTATGGGGCAGCAGAGTTTTTTGATTTTTGAATTAAGCCCATAGCCAAAGTAAACCATTAAAATTGTTTTGCGTGTAGTTCATGGGGTATAGAAGAAATATAAATTGGTGGATTGATTATTGACTTTTGGGAGCTGGTTAGGGTGAGGAGGTGATTAAAATTTTTGTATATTATAGATAGGTTTGGAGATAAGTATGGCTATAGAATTCAAATTGAACGAGCGCAAGGCAGTTGAAGCTGTTCTTTGGTTAATCCAAAAAGGAGAAACCAGTATGTACCATATTTTCAAAATGCTATTTGAAGCCGAAAAATATCACGTGA
>JGI20170J14366_1000729_pt1 | contig 14119 bp, 11 predicted proteins | sample TergutNc150P3_FD_14366 | JGI IMG/M metagenome (IMG submission 14366) | reverse complement strand
CAGTTTGATACCACCGGATTCGATGTTACCATAGCCGGGGAGATCAAGGACTTTGATCCGACACTGTGGATAAATAAAAAAGAAGCCCGAAAAATGTCGCGCTTCATTCAGATAGCGGTGGTGGCTGCCACGCAGGCCCTTATCGAGGCCGATCTTCTTGGGGAACCGGATGCCGAAGGCAGGCGGCTGGTGAAATGCGACGCGGACAAAACCGGCGTTGTTATAGGCAACGGGATTGGCGGCTTTGAAATTATTGGCGAGTCATTCAAAAAACTCTTCGACGCCGGCCCCAAACGGATGCTGCCTTTGACCATACCCCTAATGATCCCGAACGAAGCGGCGGGGAATATTTCTATGCTGTTCGGCACAAAAGGGCCGGCGTTTACGCAGGTTACAGCTTGCGCCTCCGGCACAGACGCTCTTGGGCAGGCGCTGGACCTAATCCGCTCAGGCCGCTGCGATGTGATCATCTCCGGCGGAACCGAAGCGGTTATCGTGCCCTTCGCCATCGGCGGCTTTCAGATGTTAAAGGCCCTCTCGACAAAGCGCTGCCATGAGCCTGAAAAAGCCTCCCGCCCGTTTGACGCCGACCGCGACGGTTTCGTGCTTGCCGAGGGATCGGGAATCCTCGTTCTTGAAAGCGAGGAACACGCGAAAAACCGGGGGGCGAAAATACTCGCCGAATTCGCGGGCTACGGCGCCAGCGCCGACGCGTATCACATAACGGCCCCTGATCCGACCGGTGTCGGCGGCAGCACGGCAATGAAGAAAGCCATTGCCGACGCGGGGCTTAAACCGGAGGATATTCAGTATTACAACGCCCACGGCACTTCAACGGAGATCAACGATCCTACCGAAACCAAAATGCTGAAAATCGCCTTCGGGGATCACGCCTACAAGATGAAAATATCAAGCACAAAGAGCATGACCGGCCACTGCGTAGCGGGCGGCGGCGGACTTGAAGCCATAGCCTGCATACTCGCCATGCGCGACGGATTTTTTCCGCCTACGATCAACCTGGATAATCCCGATCCCGAATGTGATCTGGACTATGTACCCAACAAGGCCCAGTACGGAGAAATCAACGCAGCCGCTTCCGGCTCTTTGGGCTTCGGCGGACATAACGGCGTTATAGTCTTTAAGAAATATAAATAGGGAGTTGGGAATGAGTAATGAGATTGAGAGTTTGCTTCCACACAGGGAGCCTTTTTTGTTTGTTGACGAGATCGTACAGGCCGATGAAAAAAAAATCGTAGCAAAGCACGTCTTCACCGAAAAAGAATTTTTTTTTAAGGGACATTTCCCGGAGTACCCGGTAGTTCCCGGCGTGATTCTTGTTGAGACCATGGCCCAGTCAGGCGGCGCGGGTTTGCGGAAGCAAGGCGTCCTCGGCGGTAATTCCCTGTTTTTCCTGGCAACCGTGGACAAGGTAAAATTCCGCCGCCAGGTTAGACCAGGAGACGAAGTTCGCTCTGAGATCGAAAACCTCAGGGTCTCGCCCAAGATGGTCAAACAGTCAGGCAAGGCTTATGTGGGCGAAGAGCTGGCAGCCGAAGCCGAGTGGATGTGTCTCGTTGGTTAGTACTTTGGAACAACTAAATTTTTACAAAAAATTTACCACTAACCACACAAACCTCACGAACTTTTACCACGCATCTTGTCGTTGTTTGTGTTGGTTCGTGCTGGTTCGTGGTAAAAATATTAAGAATTGTTTTTGGGAGTTAAGCTTAAGGAGCAATCGTGATTATTAAACCAATGGTACGAAACAACATCTGCCTTAACAGTCACCCCACTGGCTGCGCCGCTACGGTGCTGAGGCAGATTGAATACGCTAAAAAAACCCTGCAGCCCGCAACCGGCGCAAAGCCGCGCCTGGCGCTGATCATTGGCTGTTCCAACGGCTACGGTCTTTCAAGCCGCATCGCCGCCGCCTTTGGCTATGGCTCTGTTACTGTCGGAATCTCCAAAGAAAAGGCCGCGTCTGATAACCATACCGCAACGCCGGGCTTTTACAACAACATGGTCTTTGATCATGAAGCGAAGAAGGCTGGTCTGATTACCAGAACACTGGACGGCAACGCCTTTTTGGGAGAAACGAAAGCCGAGACTGTTCTGGCCGTGCGCGAAGCCGCGGAGGAAGCGGGAATTTCCGCCAAAATCGACCTCATCGTTTATTCCCTGGCATCTCCTGTCAGGACAGATCCAAAAACCGGAATCCTGTACAAATCCGCGATCAAGCCTGTGGGAGAGCCCTTCTCCGGCTTGACCCTCAATATGATGAACGGAACATTCACCGCAACTCACGCGGAACCGGCCACCGAAGATGAAATTTTTAGCACGATAAAAGTAATGGGCGGCGAGGACTGGGAATACTGGATCGAAGCGTTGTACAGGGAAGGCCTCCTTTCGCCCAGAACCCGCACTGTCGCGTACTCCTACCTCGGCCCGGAACATTCCTGGCCCATCTATAAAAACGGAACTATCGGCAAGGCCAAAGAAGATTTGGAACGCGCCTGTGAGGAGATCAACAAAACCTACGCAACGCATGGAAAAATCGCCGGAGCATGGATTTCTGTAAACAGGGCCGTGGTAACCCGTTCAAGCGCGGTAATTCCGATTATCCCGCTTTACATTTCATGCCTGTTCAAGGTGATGAAGGAAATGGGCATTCACGAGGGCTGCATCGAGCAGATCGTGCGGCTCTACCGTGACAGGCTTTACGCCGCGGAAAGCGGAGACCCGGAAATGGTGCCTGTTGATCGCAAGGGCCGGATCCGCATCGACGATTGGGAGATGCGGGAAGATGTCCAAAAGGCGGTAATGTTAAAAATGAAAACCGTAACGCCGGAAAATGTAAACACCGAAACCGATGTAGCGGGCTTTAAACATGATTTTCTTGAAGTCCACGGCTTCGATGTGGCGGGTGTTGATTACAACGCTGATGTAGACCCAAGCGGAGAAAAAATGCTAACTTCATAAATTCAAAGGAGACTTAATCGTGAAAGTTATCGTTCTGGTAAAACAGGTGCCTGACACCCAAAATATCAGCGGAGAGGCAATGACGCCGGAAGGCACGGTAAACCGGGCAGCCCTTCCGGCTATTTTTAACCCCGATGACCTCTACGCTCTTGAGGCGGCGCTGCAAATAAAGGACGCCAACCCCGGCACAACTGTAACCGTGATAACGATGGGGCCCCCTTCCGCCGCGGCGGTGCTAAAGGAATGCCTTTACCGAGGAGCGGATTTTACCGCCCTGGTTTCCGACCGGGGCTTTGCCGGGGCGGATACCCTTGCAACTTCCTACGCGCTTAAATGCGCGATAAACAAAGCCGGCGCTTTTGACCTGGTGCTATGCGGGCGTCAGGCGATAGACGGGGACACCGCGCAGGTAGGCCCCCAGACCGCGGAGAAATTGGGCGTCAACCAGATCACCTGCGTCTCCAAGATCGAAGCTCTGGACGCCGCAAAGAAAAAAATCACCGCGGTACGCTCTATTGAGGGCGGCTGGGAAAGGGTGAAGGCGAAGCTTCCCGTCCTTGTTACCTTCAATGCCGAAGGTGAAATGCCTCGCCCAGCGTCGGCTATTAAGACAATGACTTACAAGCGAGCGACTCCTGTTCCTGACGCCGTACCTATGGCCCTTTGGAATATTCCCGCCATCAACGCAGACCCGCAGCAGTGCGGTCTTGCCGGTTCTCCCACCAAAGTAAAACATATCAATTCCGTGGTGCTAACCGCCGCGGATATCAGGTACATCGATCCCGGTGAAGCGGGAATTACGGAGCTGATCCACGGCCTCATCGCGGATCATACTTTCGGATAATCGGATAAGGGGAACAAGATGAGCGCAGAAAACAGCGTAATGGTATATATCCAGCAAAATGGCGGAAAAGCCGCCGAGGTGAGCCTTGAGCTTATCTCCAAGGCGCGAGAGCTGGCGGACAAGCTGGGGGTGGAAGTCAGCGCCGCGCTTTTCGGCGACAAGGTGTCCGGAGAAATCCCCCGCCTTGCGAGCCTCGGAGCGGATCGAGTGTACGTTATGGAAGACCCCCGACTGAAATATTACACACCAATTCCATACAGCAAGTTAATGATTCAGACGGTCTCCGAAAGGAAGCCGCAGATCGTTCTTTACGGCGCGAGTACCGAAGGCCGCGACATTGCGCCGCGTGTGGCGTCTCACCTTAAAGTGGGGCTGACCGCGGACTGCACGGATCTACAGATCGGCGACCACACCCAGCAGGAAACGGAATACAAGAACATCCTTTACCAGATACGTCCGGCTTTCGGCGGCAACATAATCGCCACCATAGTATGCCCGGAGAAAAAACCCCAGATGGCAACCGTCCGCGAGGGCGTTATGCGCATGGCGCAGCCCAACCCTTCCCGCAAGGCCGAAACCGTGAATATTTCCGCGAAGCTTGGGCCAGAAGATTTCCCCAGCGAAATAATTGAGCGGGTTATGGAAGAAAAAACTGTCAACCTCAAGGGCGCCCAAATTATTGTGTCAGGCGGTATAGGCGTTGGGAGCAAGGACAATTTCGCGCTTATAAGGGAGCTTGCGGAAACCCTCGGCGCGGAAGTTGGCGCTTCCCGCGCGGCGGTGGACGCCGGCTTTATCGGCAAGGAGCACCAGGTTGGGCAGACGGGAACCACCGTCAGGCCGAAGCTCTACATAGCCTGCGGCATTTCAGGCGCGATCCAGCACCGCGCCGGCATGGACGATTCCGCCCGCATCATCGCAATCAACAGCGACCCCGAAGCGCCGATTTTCAGTATTGCCCATTACGGCATCGTGGGAGACCTGAACGAGGTTATCCCCCGGATGATCAAAGCGTACAAGGCCAGAGTTTAGGAGGTTCGCGGTATGGAAAACTTTTTAACCGACAACGAAGATATTTTGTTTCAGCTGGAACATCTTGACCTGGATCGCATCATCAATCTAAAAGAAGAAAACTTCGAGCAGGCGAAGCTGTACCCGCACGCCCCCAAAGACGCCGAGGACGCGAAAGATTCCTACCGCATGGTGCTGAATATCATCGGCGGGATCGCGGGCGAGTTTATAGCGCCTAACGCGCCTGCTGTTGACGAAATCGGCCCCAGCCTGGCGAATAACCAGGTAACCCTTCACCCCGCGACCCGAAAGGCGCTTGATATGCTGGCAAAAGCCGACATGATGGGTTTTGTCATTCCGCGGAAGTACGGCGGCCTTAACATGCCCAACACGATCCTCAGCATCGCGGCTGAGATAGTCGCCAGGGCGGACGCTTCATTCCTCAACTTCGGCCTTCAACAAGATAACGCGGGAACGATTAACAAATTCGCCTCGGAGGATCAGAAAGAAAGATACCTGCCGAAGCTCTGCTCGGGCGAATGGGATTCCGCGATGGTTCTTACCGAGCCGGACGCGGGTAGCGATCTTCAGTCGGTGAACCTGAAAGCCGTACTTGGCAGCGACGGCCAATGGCGGCTGAACGGGGTCAAGCGCTTTATCACCAACGGCTGCGGTACTATCGGCCTGGTGCTTGCCCGCAGCGAGGAAAAGGGCAAGGGCGCGCGCGGACTTTCGTTTTTCCTTTACAAGCGCGATGACAAAATGACCATCAGGCGGATTGAACATAAGCTCGGAATTCACGGTTCGCCAACCTGCGAGCTGCAATTCAACAACGCGCCCGCGGAACTTTTTGGCGAGCGTCAGAGGGGCCTTACCAAGTACACTCTGTGGCTCATGAACAACGCCCGTCTAGGCGTTGCTGCCCAGGCGGTGGGCATCGCGGAAGCGGCCTACCGTGAAGCCGACCTTTACGCCGCAAAGCGCATTCAGTTCGGCGCGCCCATACGCGATCTGCCTCCGGTTTTTGAAATGCTCACGGAGATGAAGATCTCCCTCGAAGCAGGACGCAGCCTCCTCTACGAAACCGCCCGCTTCGTTGATCTAAAAGAGGCGCTGGAGGATTATTCGGAAAAACACCCCGAAGAAAAAGGCGCGATAGTTGAAGATAAAAAGAAATACGCCAAATACGCCGGGTTCTTCACCCCGCTGGTTAAAGGTTACGCCACCGAAATGGCAAACAAGGTTGCCAACGACGCGATTCAAATCCACGGCGGCACCGGCTACATGAGGGAGTTCAACGCTGAGCGCCACTACAGGGACGCCAGGATAACCAACATCTACGAGGGAACCACCCAGCTTCAGGTTGTGGCCGCCATAGGGCCGGTAACTTCAGGTATAGCCCAGGCCGTTCTGGACGAATACGACAAGGCAAACTACAACCACAGCCCCGCTCTGCTTGAAAAAGTCCGCGAGGCCCGCAAGTTTTTTGAAGAAGCCCTGGAATACGCGAAGGCCTACAAAGACAATGAGCAGTTCCTAACTTACCATTCCCGCCGCCTCGTGGAAATGGCGACCGATCTCGTGATTAGTTACCTTCTGCTCCGGGAAGGCAACCACAGCGAGCACAAACAAAAAGCGGCGGCGGTCTTCATCGCCAAGATGCCCTCGCGGGTGAAAGCGAGCCGTGATTTCATCATGAGCGAGGACGGGACTCTGCTGAGGAATTACGAAGCGGTGATTGGGAAGACTTGAGGGGATACTGGCTTCGTTGATAATTATTTTTCAGTATCCAGATTGGTCATCAGCGCTTTGAAATTTTCAAGTGCTGTTTCCAGATTTCCCATGATTTCGGCGGCAAGAACATCAGGATCGGGAAGGCTGTCAAGATCGGTAAGGGACTTGTCCTTGAGCCAAAAAATATCAAGGCTGGTTTTGTCTCTTTCCAAAATCTCCTTGTATGCAAAACAGCGGAGCCTGCCTTCCGGTTTTTTATCACTCCATGTTTCCTTGCGTTTATGGCGGTTATCGGGATTGTAACACTTGATGAAGTCCTGCAAATCCTCGAAGCGCAAGGGATTTTGTTTTAGGGTAAAATGAATATTAGTGCGGAAATCGTATACCCAAACTTCTTTTGTCCAGGGATTGGGGCTTGCGCTCTTGTTGTCAAAAAAAATCACATTGGCTTTTACTCCCTGCTTGTAAAAAACGCCGGTTGGGAGCCGCAGTATTGTATGCAAATCGGTGGTCTCAAGCAGTTTTTTGCGGACGATTTCTCCCGCGCCGCCTTCAAACAATACATTGTCTGGAACTACCACCGCGGCTTTGCCGTCTGACTTCAAAATACTGTGAATGTGCTGTACAAAGTTTAGTTGCTTGTTTGAAGTGGTAGCCCAAAAATCCTGACGGTTGTAAACAAGGTCCTCTTTTTCCTGCTCCCACTAATCATTGGTAAAAGTCATACTGCTTTTTTTGCCGAAGGGCGGATTAGTTAAAACATAGTCAAAAGTTTCCTTAGGCGCGGAAAGTAGAGCGTCATTGCGGATAATGGGAACTTTTCCGTCAAGATCACCAATGTTATGCAGAAACAGATTCATCAGACATAGACGGAAGGTATTGGGGACGATTTCCCAACCGTGAAATGTTTTATACTTCAAAAATTCCAACTGTTTCCGATCAAGTTTGTAATGTTCGATATTGGTCAAGTAATCATAAGCGGCAAGAAAAAAACCGCCGGTTCCGCAAGCTGGGTCTACAATGGTTTTTTCAGGTTCCGGCTTCAGGCAGGCGACCATCGCTTTAATAAGCGGACGCGGCGTAAAATACTGACCCGCACCGCTTTTGGTGTCCTCGGCGTTTTTCTCCAGAAGCCCCTCATAAATATCCCCCTTCACATCGGCAGACATGGATACCCATTTTACTTCGCCTATCATGTTGACGATGCGTTTCAACTTGGCGGCTTCGCTCAACTTATTCTGCGCTCCGGTAAATATTTCGCCCAAAATACCGCCGAGCTTTGCCAGTGCTTCGAGGGTTTTTTTGTAATGATTCTCCAGCTCCGCCCCCGAAAGCGGGTAAAGGTTTTCCCAGTTAAATTTTTCCGGTATGCCGAGACTTCTTTTGTACGGCGGTTTTGAATATTCATCCGCCATTTTGAGAAAGATCAAATAGGTAAGCTGTTCAAGATAATCGCCGTAACTGACCCCATCGTCATAGAGAACCCCGCACATACTCCACACTTTTTGAGTAATGGCTGAACTTCCCACCGAGCGAGTGCCAACGAGCGTCGCTTCAGAGAAGCGCGGTTCCCCTCTGGTACTGTTGTTATCGGGCATGGTGGTCTTCTTCCTTTTCCAGCAAAGCTTTTACTTCCGCTATTAACTGTTCTTTGGCGGGAATATAGTATACATAGTTAGCCGCAAATACCTGATTGCTTAATCCGCCCAGAGCGTATTCAGCGACAAAACCTTTTTGATTTTTGCACAAGATGATCCCAACCGGAGCATTATCCTCAGTATCGTTTACTTCGGTTTTGTAATAGTTGAGGTAGGCATTCATTTGTCCCACATATTCAGGCTTCAAATCTCCTGTTTTTAGATCAATCAATACATAGGCTTTAAGAACTTTGTTGTAAAAAACCATGTCCACATAATAATGGATATTTCCAATCGTAATTCGCTGTTGGCTTCCAACGAACATAAATCCCCTGCCCAATTCCAAAAGAAAATCTTCAAGACGTCTGATTAATTTTGCCTCAAGGTCTCTTTCGAGTATAGGCTTTGATTCGGGAACGCCTAGAAATTCAAAGACATAGGGATTTTTCAAAATATCCGCAGGATTGTTTATGGTTATCCCTTTTTTGGCAAGGTTCATTACTTTTTGTTTATTGGCTTTTCCATCGGAAAGCAAAATACGCTCGAAAAGCCTTGTTTCTATCTGCCGATTTAACTCACGAACCGACCAGAGTGAATTGATACACTCATTTTGATAGAATTCCCGTTCGTTTTTGTCGGCAATTCCCAAAAGCTCGCAATAATGCGACCATGTCAATTTTCCAGACACTGTCTGGAAAATTTGGTATTCCAGATAGAAATTTCTCATGTTATAAAGATTGCTTTTTGAAAAACCCCGACCTATGGAATTTGTCAGCTCTTTTGAGAGTTCAGTTAAAAGTTGCTGACCATACTGCGCTTTTATCTCTCCGTCCTGTTCATGCTCTACGATTATTCGTCCAATGTCCCAATAGGCTTGAAGCATGGCTGTATTTACTTCGCTTGCAACTTTATTCCGTGCTTCGGAAAGGCGGTTTTTTATCTGTTTGACTATCGGTTCAAGTTTTGTCATTTTTTGCTCCGTTTCCGTGTTTGTTTCTGCTTTGTCAGTACCGCCGCTTTTTCTTATTAACTGTACTTCTATAATAACCGTATTTACTCGACTGTCAATTATTTACTTGACTTTTTGGTAAATCTGTGCGATATTTTAGGTGGCGGGATTTATCCCGTTCGTCCGGCTGGTCCCGTAGCCTTTTCATAGGCTATGACACCAGCCCTTTTTATTTTGTTCGTTTTGTGCTATTATTTATTGTGAGAATTTTCAAATATCCGAGGTTTAATCGGTTTGCCGGCAAAGAGGGTATAACAGATACCGAATTGCGGGAAATGGTTAGGCAACTTGAAGCAGAACAAGCCGATGCAAATCTCGGAGGTAATGTTTATAAAGTACGTACAGCCCGATCCGGTGAAGGGAAATCAGGCGGCTATCGGGTAATTGTGTACTTTAGGAATAAGTTTCGTACTTTTTTTGTCTATGGTTTTGCAAAGTCTGATAGAGACAACATAGACGAAAGCGAGTTGAGGGCATTTAAGCTTGACGCTAAAGATCAATTTGCTTTAACAGATGAGCAAATTGCGGTTCGTTTGAAAAACGGAACCTTGATCGAAGTTCTTTAGGAGGTCTGATATGAAATATAAAAGCGATATTTTAGAAACGATCCACGAAAATGCAACTGCTAATTTTGAAATTGGGGCAATTTCCGGAGAAAGAATGCGGGAATATGATGAAATGTGCCTTACCGAAAACTCCAAAAAAAATCAAAGAACCGATATTCCTGAGGAAATCAAGCATATTGATCTTATTACAGCTTAAATAAACTATTTATTCATAGAAAGCAGAACGCTGCTAATAAGCTAATTCATTGATTTGTCATTTTTTGCCTCGTTTCCATGTTTGTTTTTGTTTTGCCAGTACCGCCGCTTTTTCCGCTTTAATCCGTTCCAGCAATTTTTCCGAAGGTTCATCGTTTGGGTCTTGCGGAACAAGCCGCCCCTCAAACGCCTTTTTAAGAATACTCTGCCGTAACGAGGCGGAAAGCGCAATGGTTTGGTCTATGGTTTGTTCCAGTTTGTCGCATACGGAGAGACGGGATTCGATGGCGGAAACAATGGCTTGTTGTTCGGACAAGTTTGGTAATGGAATTGATAGTGAACGCAATACTGTCATATTTATTGACGCTAAATTTACTGTTTGTTTTGCTTTTTTAAAAAAATAATCTTTTGCTGATTTTGTTAAAGAAAAATATGCAACATATTTTGGAAGAGCCATTTTCGTATTTATTCTTGCTCTAAAAATATGGTTCTGGTGGACACATTCTTTAATTTCATTTTTCCAAATTGTTCCTCTACCTAGTTTATCTTTATCGCCACCTTCTGTATATAAGACATCATCCATCTGTAATAAATATTTATTTTTTTCTTCTAGTTTTAGTTCTATCTTTTTAATGTTAGTTAAATCAAGATACCCATCTTGAACATTTGCAACTCTTAAATAAGGTAATAAAATAGTTTCACATTTTGTCAAATCCCGACCTTTTGTAATACCACCCACAATATCAGCAATATCACATAGTTTTACGATTATTGCACTATGCCCCTGTTCGAATGCCCATTTTAATACAGCTTGTCTGTAGATCGCCAGTTGTGCTTTTATGTTTTTTAATAATGTTACGCCGTTTTCGAGTTCTGAGAAAAGAGAGTCAATTTTGGCAACGATACGTTGTTGTTCGGATGTAGGCGAGAGAGGAAAAGGTAAAGAATTAAATAATGTATGATTAATATGCGGTATCCCTGTACCTTTTAGCTTTGCGTTCAATTCATGAGAAAAAAAATTAAAGAAATATAAAACATATTTTTTCTCCACAAGCGGTACATCAATTCTTACAAGAGTTGAGCCAACCGCACCTTTATATGCAACGCCAACCAATCCTGCCCGTGCGCCATCCCATACAAGTAAGATATCGCCATCATCGCATAATAAACATTTATTTCCATCAGTATATGTATCAAAAATTCCCTGTTCAAAAGCTTTAATGTCTATATACGGAATATATCCATTCAATTTTGTTTTAGATTTTACTAACGGATTTTTTCCTTTTTGAGTATTAACTATTTCAGAAAACGGTATTATCATTTATATTCTTTCTCCTTATTTATAATATTTTTTGGATCAGAATTTAACACTTTACTTAGTTCAAACGTATTAACAAAACAACCTATCATCAAAAATATTATAAGTAATATTTTTTTAATCCATCAAAATATATACCTGTGAATCTTGATAAACATGATAATTATCTATTTATTAATTGTATGCTCCTAAATTTAATGCCTTGATTAAACCATAATGAAATAAGTAACTTTTTCCTGTTCCTGTCTCAATTTTTGGAGTTAAATTTGCTATATTTCTTTCCCTATAACAATATCTATAAAGTGATTCAGATCTGTTTTCATCCACATAACAAATTATATTTGAATCATACAAAAATTGCAAAAACATATCTTTAGTATCAATAAATTCAGGTAAATCTTTTGCATTATTCAGAACATATTCTGTAAAGTAATTATATTTTTCAGCGTAAAAATCATAAGTAAATCTTGAATTTCCTTTAAACAGAGATAAAAAATGTAATAATAATTGATAATCCTCATCCGAATAATAAAATGCAAGTTGATCTTTAATTCCTCCCATAAGATATTGAGAATATGAATTTTTAAAATCTGAGCTCGTAAATATTTCTTCAATAAAGGTATCTTGCTTTGGTTGTTTTTGTTCTTGTATACGTTGCATTAATTGAACAATGGTTATAATATCACGAGGTCTAGAGTAACTTATTCTTAGAAACTGAATAAACGGAGTATCAAATTCACGTTTATCATTTGTTGAAGGAATGGTCCAACAAAAATAATAATCCCAAATTGTTGTTGCAAGAGCTTTAACTTCATCTAAATTTTGTTTATATACCAATAATTTTTTACCAATTTCAAACAAATCTGATTCTAGATAATTAGCATATGTTGTCCTCCAATCTAAATAAACAGAATTATTTAAAAATTTATTTGTAGAATTCTGAAGACCAATTGATTGAAAAATATCTGGACGTAGTAATAAAACAGCTTTAAATTTTCCCTTTGAGCCATTAGACACGGAAAATACATCATTATTCAATGACCAAACTGCCTCGGTTAAACCTTTAACACACATTAAGTATTCTTTATACTCAATACCTCCAGGGCGGATATCAATTCCATCAATAAAAAGAAATTGATTTAAAGTCAATTTAAGAGACATAATAGAAGATATTAAATTTTTCTCAATGTATTGTAAGTTGTTTTGAATGTTTGTTTCATTATAGGTAATTTGCGATGATTCTTGATTTTGGTAATTTATTGCTTTAAAAATTAAACCAGCAATCTCTTTTGAATTCTCTACTATTTGAATTGCTTGGTATAATTCTGGGGTAAAGGCATCATGAAAATAACAATCAATCGCATTTTTTATTTTTTCAAGTTTCTCGTTTTTTGAAAATACATTAGAAATATTATCTTTCTTGACATTTGAAGCTAGTAATACAAGAATAATTACTCTCCAAATTGTAGGATAATCTGATAAGAATAATTGTTTTTCTCTTTTTAGCATTACAAATTTTTGATATTCTGTTTCACGAATATATTTAATTGTTGATCTTGTTTCTTTATACTCATTATTCGATAAAAAGACAGCATAAGCTGTTTTTCCTGTCCCTTTATCTCCAATAAGAAAAAAAGTATTATGATTTAATAATTTTTCAAGATAGGAATTTTTTAGAAAGACTGTATTGAAAAAATCTTTATAATTATTCCTTTTATAATCTTCAGCATCATTTGAACCCAGTTCTAATTCGTCAACTTTTAACATAAATTCCTCTTCAATCTATTCTATTCATAATATTAATACTTTATTATAGCATGCTTTCTTTAATGATGCAACAATCGCTTGAGAAAAAACAACATAGCGTTACATCTCAAAAATATTATCAAAAAAACCATGTACAATAATCATAAATAACCTTTATCCTTGTTCATTCGTATTCATTCGTATAATTCGTTGATAAAATCTTCCCCCGTTCGTGTTTGGTTCGTGGTAAAAAACAGCCTATTTCTACGCCGTCAATGCCAAATTCATCTCATCCAGCAAGTTTTCACAGCTATCCCCGAAAAGCTCGTAAAACCTGCCCAGACCGCCCGAAGAGTTAAACGGCGACAAATCCATATCATCACGGGTAATACAGAGCGAAACGGCGATAAATTCCTTTATCATTCGCAACCATGTAACTTGTTCGACGTTAAAGTGAACATTCCCTGCGTTTTTTGCGAAAACCCAGTTTTGAAAATTGGCGTCTACCATATCGGAAAACGGGCGCAAGTCCCTGTCAATTCCCAGTTCAAAACGCAGAAGTGAAACAATGTCGGCTAACATTCCTTCGGGGCTTTTTGCTTTTACTTTGCCGGGGTTGGCGGTTTCGTAGCCTTGCCAGAGCAATGGCGTATTCAAACCGTATGGCGGTTTTTGCAGACAGGAATAAAGTTCTTCAATCATGTCCAGAGTGAGCGGACGATTTTTCCAACTTTGATTATAAATTATGGAAAGGGCGATAATGTCATCTTTGTGATCGTTGATAAAATCCTTGAATACGGCGATAACCTTTTGGGCGTTTTCATTGTGCTGATTATCCCATGCGGACACGTTCACATGATCGATATTTACAGTATCAATAATCTGATCATGGGCTTTGCGGGCGTTTTCAATAAAAATTCTTACTGTTGGAAGATAAAAAGGTTCTGCGGCTTCTTCCGCCATGGCTTTTTGGGTTTTCTGTATTTGCTCTTCGGTAACAGTATCCTCGGCGGAAAGATTATTTTCTTTTCTCGCACGTTCTTCAATAACATCGGCATTGAAAGCGTCAAGAAGCCGCTG
>JGI20170J14366_1000724_pt1 | contig 14178 bp, 9 predicted proteins | sample TergutNc150P3_FD_14366 | JGI IMG/M metagenome (IMG submission 14366) | reverse complement strand
AGACAGGGCAATAAGCGTTCTTATGCCGTTTATTTTTGACGAGTCTCCTGAATTAAAAAAAATATATTCTGGTTTTACATATTACCCAAACACCGTTTCGTTTAATGGGTACACAGGAATTGGCGCGCCTCCAATATACGGAGGGTACGAATATACACCTGAAGAAATAAATAAACGAATAAATCTCCCTCTTGTAGAAAAACACAACCAGGCTCTTATTATGCTTCCCCGTATTTTCAACGAACATGGGTTTTCGGTATGCGTTACCGACTGCCCTTACGCCAATTACAATTGGAAAAGCGATTTAAGTATTTTTAACTCTTATCCGGGCATAAAAGCATATATTACAGACTCAAAATATACCGATATATGGCTCACTGAAAATGAAATAAAACTTCCTGAAACCAGCGCCATTATAAAACGAAATATGTTTTGGTATAGTCTGCTAAAAGGGCTGCCAATCTTTTTTCGTCAACCTCTATATATGGACGGAGACTGGTGTTCTTTGATATCGAATCATAGCCTGCGTTTAACATTAAACGGATATGCCGTACTTGATTATTTACCAAGATTAACTGAAATTACCGATAACAATATAAATACCGCTCTTGTTATGACAAATAATACTACGCATGAAGGCTCTTCTATGCAGGCTCCTCAATATAGACCCGTTAACATAATTACTAATTACGGTACCGGTCGTTTTTCAAGAGAAGTTTCATATCACATTAACGCGGCGGCAATAAAGCGTCTGGCTGACTGGATTAATTTTCTTAAGAAAGAAAAAGTGTACAATAATACAAGAATAATATTTGTTTCAGATCACGGACCTGAATCAAATATTGTTACCAAACTCAATCTGCCGTTTAATGTTGATCAATTTAACCCGCTTTTAATGGTAAAGGATTTTGACGCGGACGGTGAAATTAAAACAGATATGACATTTATGTCAAATGCCGATGTACCGTATCTTACTCTTAAAAATTTAATTAACAATCCTGTAAATCCATTCACCGATAATGAAATTTCTATAGAAAGAAAGAAACAACCTTTGTATATTGCAATATCAGGTTCAATCCATCTTACAAGCGGTAATAAATATTTTCTTAATCCAAGCGAAGATTATTATGTTCATGATAATATTTTTGTCGCTGAAAATTGGATTCCCGCTTTAAACAAATAACAAACTGCTGGAAATAGAAATTTTATTATCTTATTATGAGTATTATAAATGGCTAATATCCTTTACACAATTATAATTTACCCAATAACTCAAATATTTGAATTTGTTTTTGTTTTTACACAAAAACTTTTTAATGAAACGGGATTATCGATTATCTGCATATCAGGAGCGGTAAGCGTATTATGTTTGCCGCTTTATATGGTAGCGGAAAAATGGCAAGTAGTTGAAAGAAATATCCAAAAACGTCTCGCTCCAAAAATAGCTAAAATCAAGGTTATTTTCAGCGGCGATGAGCGTTATATGATCTTATCCGCCTATTACCGTCAGAATAGCTACCACCCTATTTACGCGTTACGAAGCAGTTTTGGACTGCTAATACAAATCCCATTCTTTATGGCAGCATATTCGTATCTCTCTCAACTACAGGCGCTACGCGGAATACCATTTTTACTCATTAAAGACTTGGGAAGACCTGACGCGCTGATTCCTTTTGCCGGAGGAATAAACCTTTTACCCGTACTGATGACTCTTATAAACTGCGCGGCGGGAACGATATATACGCGCGGTCTTGGAATTAGAGATAAAGTACAAATATACGGTATGGCTCTTCTCTTCCTTGTTTTGCTATATAACACACCTGCGGGACTGGTTCTGTATTGGACGCTTAATAACGTATTTTCACTTGTAAAAGAAGGATATTTAAAATGTTCCTTTAGAAAAAAACGTCTTTTCCTGTTTGGAATTATTTCCATTCTTGCATCTCTTTTATTGTTTTACATTTTATTTATACATCACGGCAATATAAGAATAAGAATACTTATTGCTGTCCTTTCCGCCGCCGTTGGAATAATACCATGGATAATCCCGTTTCTTATGCGCATAGTAAAAAGAATAAAACATATTTCATGGACGCCAAAAGAAAACATGACTGTTTTTATATTCTCGCTTCTTATCCTTTGGATATCGGCAGGAATATTTCTTCCATCTATGCTTATCGGCTCTTCGCCGCAGGAATTCTCATTTATCGATACTGTTAAATCGCCACTCTTTTTTATTTTTAACGCATCTGTTCAAGCATTAGGATTATTTGTATTCTGGCCGTTAATGATATATTTTCTTTTTTCAGAAAAAGTAAAGAAAGTAATTTCAATAGTTATGATAATAGTTTCGTTTTCCGCTCTTTGTAATATGTTTATCTTTCCCGGAGATTACGGACTTATTTCCAGCAATCTTGTATTTACCGGAATGGTAAACCATAACCTACAGGAAATATCAATAAACATATTAGTTCTTTTTGTAATATGCGCGCCCCTGTTATTTATTTATATACGCGGAGGCAAAAAGATACTTTCCTTTCTTGTTATAACATTATTTTTAGCTCTGGTTCCTTTTTCCATAAAAAACTTATTTTTTATTAACGCTGAATTTAAAAAACTTTCGCAATACTATGCGCCTGAACATAAGACAGAAGAATCTATTTCTCCTATCTATCATCTTTCCAAAACCGGCAAAAACATTATTGTCATTATGCTTGATATGGCGGAAAGCATTTTTGTTCCGTATATATTCGAGGAAAGTCCTGAATTGCAGGAAAAATATGAAGGTTTTGTTTATTATCCAAATACCGTTACTTTTAACGGTTGGACAAACGGCGGAGCGCCTCCTATTTTCGGAGGTTACGAATACACGCCGCAAGGAATAAATAATCGTTCTGATATTTCTCTGCAAAAAAAAAGGAATGAATCCTTGCTAATGATGCCGATGATATTATCCGAGAACGGTTTTTCCGTTACCATAACAGATCCGCCCTACGCTGACAACAACTGGATTCCGGATCTGCGTATTTTTGAAATTGAAAAAAATATTTCAAGTTATATCACCGACGGAGCATATACCGATTTATGGCTTAAACGGAACAATATTATTTTACCTCCACACAGCGAAGTTCTTAAACGTAATATTTTATGGTATGCTATATTCCGACAAACACCTCTCGCATTCAGACAGGCAGTATACTACACCGGCTCATGGTGTGCGCCGTTCTCTGAATATAGAATGAGACTTTTTCTGAACGGTTATGCCGTACTGGACTTCTTAAATGAATTAACCGGTTTTGAAACTGAAAAAGAGAAATCCGCGCTATTAATGGTAAATAATACTACCCATGAAAACTGGTTTTTACAGGCTCCTCTCTACAAACCTCAGCTTACTGTAACCGATTACGGTAAAAGCCGTTTTAGTAAAGAAGTCTGGTATCATGCAAACGCGGCGGCTATAAAACGTCTGTCCGATTATTTTGATTTTCTTAAATCACATGATGTGTATGATAATACCCGTATCATTTTAGTTTCCGACCACGGGTTATTGGACTTTAATATAACAAAAACTAATTTGCCTTTTAATATTAACCAATTCAATTCATTCCTGCTAGTAAAAGATTTTAACGCTAAAGGTAATATAAAAACCGATACTACTTTTATGACAAATGCCGATGTTCCTTCTCTCGCTATGAAAGATTTAATACAAAATCCTATAAATCCTTTTACAGGTAACGCAATTACTACAATCGATCAAAAAAATAAACCTCAATTAATTATGATAGAAAGAATCCATAGCAAGAATGAAAATGAGCTTTGGCTTGGTTTGCAAAATACATATTATGTTCATGACAATATCCTTGATGAAAAGAACTGGATTAAGTCGGAAAAATATCCATGACAATCTGCGTTGACTGCCGAATGATAGACGCAAGCGGTATAGGTGTATACCTGCGTGAAAGTTTGCCGTGGTTACTGCAATCGGAGAATAGTTTTTTACTGCTGGGAAACACAGAGCGATTGCATTGTTTCTTATCAAACACAAACGTAAAAATAATTGAATGTACTGTAAAACCTTTTTCCTTAAAAGAAATATTTTTCTTCCCTCTTATAACAGCGCGGCAAATCAATCGCGCTAACATTTATTTCTCGCCTTATTTTAATATACCGCGCTCCGTAACAATTCCTGTTTTCACGACAATTCACGACATTATTTTTCCCGATATGCCCGAATTAACGTCTAAGATCGGTCTTGCCGCTCGTATGTGGTTTTACCGCCGCGCTTATAAAAAATCTAAAAAAATATTTACCGTCTCCGAATTTTCCAAAGCAAGAATTCAACATCACCTTGGAACAGAAAAACCTGTTATTGTTACTCATTCTGCGATTCAGCCGATATTCCTAGCTTACCGCAAAAATATCAAAAACATACAAAAAACGCAAACTATTGTGTTTATCGGTAACATAAAAAAACACAAGGGGCTAGATCTTCTTCTTGACGCTTTTATCCTTGCAAAAAAAGAAGGTCTGCCCCACCGTTTAGTTATCATCGGCGCAAAAGAAAATTTTCGCACTTCAGACAATACGGTATTACAAAAAATAGAGTCCCTTGGCGGCGAAGCGGTAACATTTACCGGCTTTATTTCTGACGAACAGCTTATGGAGTATCTTTCAAAAGCCGCTCTTCTTGTACAGCCCTCGCTATACGAAGGTTTTTGCCTTCCTCCGCTTGAGGCGATGGTCTTGGGAACTCACGCGCTTATTTCCGACATTCCCGTACTGAAAGAGATTTATTCGAGCTATCCTGTAACATTTTTTAAAAACGAAGATACGTCGGACTTAAAAGAAAAAATGATTAAACTGCTATTTAACAAAAAACCGTCTTCCATTATTTTACCGGATGATCTATTATTAAAATATACTTTTAAAAAGACCGCAGAAATAATTTTAAGGGAATTGAGATTAAATGGGAATATGCTATGATTAATGATTGTCTGATAATGGCCGGAGGCTCCGGCGCCCGGCTTTGGCCAGCAAGCAGTTCAAGAAACCCAAAACAGTTCTTACCCGCGGAAAAAGACGGAACAGAGAGTTTTTTTTCTCTGAGCCTTGAGCGGGCGCTGCGGTTAATCTCAAAAGACGACGGCAGAGTGATCGTCGTTACCGGAAAACCCCACATGCCTTTTGTTATCACAGCCTGTTCCAAATTGAACGACGCTGAAAAAAAACGCCTTGTTTTAATTCCTGAACCGGAAGCAAAAAACACAGCCCCCGCAATTGCCTGCGCCGTTGCGTATGCCGGAAAAACCTGCGGCTTTAACCGTACCATGTCGGCGCTTACAAGCGATCATATTATAAAACCGCTTGATGTTTTTATTAATGATTCAAATTCAGCCGCGCAGTTTGCGCAGCAGAACAAGCTTGTTGTATTTGGCATTTCTCCGGCAGGACCGGAAACAGGTTTTGGCTATATTGAAACGGCGGAAAATATTGCCGGGAATGTTTATAATGTTTCCGCTTTCCGTGAAAAACCCAACCGGGAAACGGCGGAACAATTTTTAGCGTCAAGAAAATATTTTTGGAATTCGGGAATGTTTACTTTTCGCTGTGATTTTTTGTCGGAAGAATACCGCCGTACGGCGGCGGATGTAAGCAGTCCTTTTGAAAATCTTAACCCCCCTGATAAAAAATCATACACAAAAACAAAAGGGCTTTGTGTGTTGGATAAATGGTCGGGATTGGACAAAGCTTACAAACAGGTAAAAAGCATTTCTTTTGATTATGCCATTGCCGAAAAATGCGCTCAAACCGTTATGATCCGCGCGGCTTTTGACTGGATCGACATAGGCAGTTGGGATGACTATGCCCGTCTTCTTTCAAACAACTCCACTGCCGGCAATACCGGCAAGAACGTATATGCCGCAGGCTCAAACGACTGTTTTGTCGATTCCGACATTCCCGTTGCCCTTGCCGGTGTTGAAGACCTTATTGTTGTTATCCGTTCGGGTAAAGACGGTTCTCCGCCTTCAGCGCTGGTTGTTAAAAAAGGCAAAACCCAGCTTGTGCGCGATATTGTTGAAAAAATTAAACAATCAGACAGAAAAGATATATTATGAGGAAAAATTAAAATGAAAGTTGCTATAGTACATTTCTGGCTTATTAACATGCGCGGCGGTGAAAAAATGCTCGAAGCTCTGCTTGAGCTTTACCCTCAAGCCGATATTTATACCCATGTGTACAACCCAAAAACGGTTTCCGACTTGATAAAAAACAGGCGCGTAATCACTTCGCGTATAAACCGCCTGCCCTTCGCAAAAAAACTTTACCAGCTTTATATGCCCCTCATGCCCAATGCGCTCATGGATTTTAACTTACAGGAATACGACCTTGTAATTTCCAGCGAAGCCGGTCCGGCAAAAGGCGTGGTCGTTAATCCCGACGCATATCACCTTTGCTATTGCCACAGCCCCATGCGCTACCTTTGGGATATGTACCACGAGTATTTCAGGGGAACAAATCCGTTAGTGCGCTTTTTCATGAAGCGGCTTATCCCCTCTCTCAGGCTATGGGACGTAACTTCCGCCAATTTAGTGGATCGTTTTGTTACCAACTCAAATTATGTGGCAAAACGGATACGCAGAATTTACAACCGAGAAGCGGAAGTTGTGTACGGACCTGCGGCTATCGAGCAATTTACTTGCGCAGAGCGGAAACCCGCCGATTACTATTTATTCTTTGGTCAGCTGACAGGTTACAAAAGAGCCGACATAGCGATTGAAGCGTGTATTAAATCGGGCAGAAAACTTGTCATTGCCGGAGCAGGTGCGAAAAAGAAAGAGATACGCAGGTATAAAAAAACCGGTCTTATCACATTCACTGGCAGAGTTTCAAGCGAAGAGCAGGCAAAGCTTTTCGCAGAAGCAAAAGCCCTGCTCTTCCCCGGCATTGAAGATTTAGGTTTAGTCCCGATAGAAGCCCAAGCAGCAGGCTGCCCTGTAATAGCTTACCGCAAAGGCGGAGCGGTTGATACGGTAAAAGAGGGCGTAACGGGCGTTTTCTTTGATGAACAAACTCCCGACTCCCTCATTAAAGCAATGAAGTATTTTGAAGCCAATAGGGAGCAATTTAACAACCGAGAAGCCTTTAACGCTCATGTGCGGCAATTCTCCCGCTCCGCTTTTAAAGAGCGAATACAGCGCGTTATCGCGGAAAGAAAGAGAGTATAAATTTATTAAGTCTCTTAAAATATCATTATTTGTTCTTTTCCTTTTCATCTCCATAAAATCGAATTTATTTTCCCAAACCGTTTATGAACTTAATCTAAAAAGAGAATTAATACTGGGAACATTATCGCTTGGAATAGGCGTAACGCCGTTTTTTGTAAAAAATGAGCCCGAAAACGCTCCCGTTAACCTTAAAAAAAACAAGGTTAACGGTTTTGACAGGTCTATGATGTTTCCATACAAAAAAACGCTTGATTTAATTACGGACAACGGAGCATACGCGTTAGCGTTACTGCCTATTATTTCAGTTGTTCCGAATATAAAAGAAGAAAATACATTATTAACCTATGGAATTATGTACGGCGAAGCGCTGCTACTCACCTATGGAACAACATTTACGTTAAAAAACGCCGTAATACGGTATCGTCCATACATGTATACTGATAATATCCCAAGCGGAAAAGAAAAGGATTATTACAACAGTTTCCCTTCGGGAGCCGCCTCTTTTTCATTTCTTGGGGCTTCGTTTTTAAGCGCGACTTTTTCACAGGAATTCCCGGAATCAAAAATGAAACTTCCTGTGATAATCGGCAGTTATACATTGGCGGCTGCAATAGCGTCGTTTCGTGTTGTATCGGGAGCCCATTTTACTACAGACGTATTAACATCGGCGTTAATATCTTCTTTATACGGGTGGTTAATACCCTGTCTTCATTTAAAGAACAATAACGAAAGATTAACCATATTTCCCACAGGAAACGGTATAATAGTTTCATTAAGTATTTAAAAAAAATTATCTGTAATAACTATATCTTTTCTTTTCCGGAAACGAAAACCAAATATAAAAAGTAGTCGATAAAAGTCTGCGATTTACATTTCCCGCCAAATCATAAAATCCAAACAATCCCCAAAAAGTTTCTTTCACGCCTATCCCCACTTTTTCGGTAAACGGAAAATCATAATTCGCCGAGCTGTACAGGAAAAACACGTTTCCTTTTGAACGCTCTCCTTCCGAGGAATTAAAAGGCACAGGAATGGCAAAAATATGGTAACCATACGCATTAAGAGACAGTCTTCCGGCTTTTTTATGAACTAACGAAAAAGACAATTTAATATTTTCACCAAATCCGAATGTAGAGCGTGTATCCCCTATATCAACCCAATAATCAACTGAAGAATCTTCGGTTTGATACATATTATACATACTGGCTCCCCATAAAACGGCGTTAACATGGGTTTTTATTTCCAAATACGACTTTTCAGAAAAAAGATATTTATGCTTTAACGTCCAGCCGATTGCGCTGCTGGAAAACGGAATATTACCGTATCCTACATTGTCTTTAAAATCATCTGACGCGTCATAAAAATCAAAGTGCATACTTAAACCGGTGCTTGTAATTTTGTTTTCCGTTTCTACAGGGTTTATGGAATAAAGGTAACCGTCGGAAACTATCGCGGCATGATACGAAGTATTAGTCATTGTAAATCCCGCAAATAATTCAAAATGATCATAGGGCTTTTTACTTTGCTGCAGAAAAGGATTACCGTATACCACATCCACGTCAATATGTCCGCCGGGATTCTTCCATGAATCGGCATGTTTACTATGTCCGGGAAAATAAGCGAAAGATTTTTCAGCGCCGGATTTTAATACTAATTCGTAAATATTTCCCCCGCCTGTTTCCCTAACCTGACGATTATAAATCTTACTTTGACTGGCGGAAGGACTAAGTAAAAACCCTCCTATCCTTGATCCAAAAGACGGCGAAGCGTCCACCTCAAGAAAAAGCCTGTACAGCATCTCTCCAAAAGCTATGCCGCTTAATGTTGTAGATATAACGTCATTATACGCCGGTTCAGGTTCAAAGATCATTTCCCACATAGCGGCTCCCACTAAAACAGCCGGCATAGATTGATAAAAATTAAAACCGTTGACGCGCGCGCTAGCAAAATAAACCGCGCCCAGGTAAGCGTGCCCAACCTGATTTACATGGAATCTGTCCCCGTCTTCCCACATCCAGTCAGGGTCGGCGTAAATATTATCCCAAATATCTTTAAATGTCATATTTGCAAAAGATGCATTCGCGAGTCGGTTTCCGTAGTTTAAAAAGACATTGCTGGAAGTAACGCCCATAATTGTATATACCGCGTCATTAAAATGGTTTACTTTTGCCTGAGAAACAGCGTCTTCCTTTTCTTTTTCATGCGAAACTATCGGTTGTGTCTCTCCTGTAGTTTCCGTCTCTTGTGAAAAGCCGTTGATTGGCAATAAAAGGAAACAAAACAAAACAAAGAACGCGTAAAATTCCCGAACAATGAATTTCATAGTACTCTCATTAAATTGAAATATAATACCTGCGTCCGCCGTTTAGCGGCGGATACTAACTTAAATATTATCTTATTTTTCTTATTTTTGTAATACTAAAATTTCGGAAAAAGCTGAATTCCTACAAATCCTATAAAAGTAAAAGTATGCGGATATTGCGGCGTATTTATGACACGGATATCGCCGTTTGATCCCAATTCAGAATCAGAATCCGTAAAGTAAGAATACACCGCGCCTATTTCGCCGATTAATTTTACAGGTATTTTCTTTCCGGTAAATGAATATTCCCCGCCTAATTTAAATATATGCATCCATTGATACGCGCCGTCATGCAGAAAATATTTCTTCATCGAACTCCTGTCCATTTCCTTCAATTCCGACCAAAGAGAACTTCCGTCTACCGCCCTATCCCCGTAATTTGCGCCGTGGCGAATCATCTGGTATTGCAGACCTACGAGACTGCGCGGAACAAGCGTCGATTGAATACGAACCAAAATTTCATCGGAGTTGGGCGGCAGATAATGGCCTAAAGGTTTTCCGAAATTGACATAATTGATTTCCATTAAGTTGTTTTCGTACCAAGGAGTTTCCAAACGTCCATGAGTATAATTATAAGGTTCAATCTTCGTATAACTCAATGTTAATGATGCAAACGGCAGCCACGGTATATAAAACAAACCTCCAAGCTGCACGGCATACATCGTTCTGTCCATTTCTCTAAGACCTCTTTCTATACTTATTTCGTCAACAAACGCGGAAAGCCAGCCTTTTCCAAGTCCGGCCGGATACTGTCCTTCCATATTTAAAAATAACGCTATGTTGTCATAATCGCCTATATTATTCTGATACAGATAATTTTCGGCAAACGGATAAAGATACCCTAATTCAAAACGCTTCGGCCACACGGCGCTGCTTCCAAAACTTACTTTAAAATGTTTTTTGTAACTAAGTTCCAGCATAACTATAGAAAAAGCGTTTTGAAATGTCGCCGACGCGTCTTTTAGCAACGCTCTGTTATCGGAACCTATAGCGTTATTGTATTCAAGCACGCCTGTAAGCGAAGAAAACGAAATCCATTCAAACGGTACTATTACCGTCTCAAACGCCAAAAACGGCTGCGCGGACTTATTCAAAACAAGACTGCCGTTAGATATGGGACCCGCCCATTCCCTGTCTATACGCGAAAAACGGTACATAAAATGTCCGTTAAAAAATTCCCCCGACAGTTCTGACAGCATGGAATAACCTACTGAAAGTTCTTCCGACCATGACAACATCGATCTATTGCCGATATCATTGATGGAATATACAAAACTGTCCCACTTCTTTTTATAGGTATACGGAAAATGCGCCAAAGGTTCGCTGCGAACGGGAAATTTCATATAATGCGTCTCATCGTCATCCGGATCGTACGGGGTGGTTTCATATTGTCCGAGTATGGCTCTTGGAGATTTTCCAATGAATCCGTTAATTGTAAGCCCGTAAGACGCGTTTCTTCCAAGATCCCCTAAAAATGAGATACTTGGAATTATGCTGAAATCTTTGTATATATCACCTGTCGCGGGATGTTCCGCGCCTTCAAAAAGCGGATCATCCGTGGGCGCATACTTATAACCTGACGCAAAAGAATAATAACTCGCGCCGAAATTAAAATCCACACCGACGCCGAATTCACTTGAAAAATAAATATCGTGCCATATATGTTCCGATGAAATTGTACCCCTGGTTAAATTAAGCCCTTTTCTTTCGGGAGTAAAATCTTTGCGGAATTGTTCCAGTATATTACGTTCTTTTTCTTTAAGAGCGGCAAGCTCAAGAACAGGTTCGCTATCCAGGATTTCTTCTATAATACGAAGGATCATCGCCCTTGAATATGGTTTTGTAGACGGAAGGTAAGCGCACAATCCTCGTATTTGCGCCTGTTCAATTACGGTATATATCGGGTTTTCCAAGGGAACGGCTATATGGGATTGAGCCATAAGGGAAGAATTTATTATAAAAATTAAGCAAAAGGCAAATACGCACTTTTTGAACACAATCAACCTCATTAATTACCTATATTATATCGAAGAAATAAATAATATCAATAAGGCGGTAAAATATTCATGATTTTTTAATAATATGCGGTAGTTTATATTGAAATAACCGCTATTTTACGCTATATTGTATGCAAATGACCCTTACTGACTTTGACGAATGGTATAAAACAAGATACCGCCGCACCAGTTCCGCTCTAACCGCAACAGCTTTTATTTTTTCCGATCTTATCGCTGTTATGCTGTCTTTCGCATGGGGATTTTTTTGGGTCAGAATATACGGTTTTATCATTGGTCACGGCGTAATAAACGCGAAATCATTTATTACTTATTGGCCGTACCTTCCCGCGTTTATCATAATTTTCCAGCTTCACAAATTGTACCCTGGCGTCTCCCTTGCCCCTTCCGAAGAAATGAGAAGATTCTTTATCGGCTCGCTTATAGCTTACGGCGGCATAACCATGTCCCGTTTTATCGAAAATAACCATTGGGACGCGGTTAATTCGGCGTTCTTAATAAGCGGAGTATTTTCTACGATTATCCTTCTTACAGTCAGAAGCATAACCCACTGGTTTTTACACAAAACAAAATTAGGCGGTATACCGGCTGTAATTTACGGATCAGGAAAAACAGGGAAACTTGTCGCCGATTGCCTTTTAGGCAGTATCAGAACGGGTTATGTACCCGTGCTTATTTTGGACGACAACCATCTTGGAGACGATGATTACAAAGGTATCCCGATAATTCACGATACTTCCGCAGGTTCTGAAATCGTAAAAAGATATAATATAAAAATGGCAATTGTCGCCATGCCCTCTCTTGATCCCGAAAAATTAAAACATCTTCAAAATACATCGGTTCGATTTTTCCGTTATAATGTTCTTATCCCTAATTTTCATAACTTATCAAGTATTTGGATGTCCGTACGCGATTTCAGCGGAGTCCTAGGCATAGATACAAGCAATAAACTTAACATGACATTCAACTTGATTATTAAAAGGTTTATGGATCTTGCCATAGTTATATTCGGGGGCATTTTTGTTTTACCGTTCCTTCTTTTATTCGCGTTATTAATTAAAATAGACTCGCCCGGCAAAGTTCTTTATAAACAAAAAAGACTCGGCGTAAACGGTAAACATTTCTACACATATAAATTCCGCACGATGGTAGCGGATGCCGATGAAAAGTTAAAAAATATTTTAGAAACAGATCCTGTCTTTAAAAAAGAATGGCAGGAAAATTATAAACTTCAAAAAGATCCCAGAATAACAAGAATCGGCAGATTTTTACGCCGTACAAGCATTGATGAATTTCCCCAGCTAATAAATATTTTAAAAGGCGAAATGTCCCTTGTAGGTCCCCGTCCGATTATAGATGACGAAGTGGAAAAATACGGCGAAGATTTTTCTAGAGTTTTTTCCGTTAAACCCGGACTCACAGGTTTATGGCAGGTTTCAGGAAGATCAGATTCCAACTATCTTGACAGGGTCGGTTATGACATATATTATCAACAAAGCTGGTCTGTATGGCTTGACCTATGGATTATTTTTAAAACGTTCGGCGTAGTTATTATCGGTAAGGGCGCGTATTAATGAAAAAATTATTAGGTTTATTTATACTATTATTCCTTGCAAATAATATCTTCGCGCAATCCCGTACTTTTAACGATGTTTTCCCGAATCTTAATCAGGACATAAAAAACGCCGCGTTCAGCGAATCAGGTTATATAAAATCAAGCCAAAAAACAAGCGGCTTTGTCATAATGGGCAATGAAAAAAACTCAAAACTGGATCCTCAAATTGTCAGCAATGTATTAAGAAAAAATCCCGGCTATCTTGTCGAGTCAATTTTAGTTATCCGCGTAAATCCCGATTCCATAAGCCTTCTTGACGTATACAACGCGTTGGGAAATATACGCGACCTAGGCGGAAGAATGTACAATTCCTTTACCAAAAACAAATCTGTCCCTCTTTTTGAAGAAGCGACCAGAATTACAAGCGAGAAGAATATGTCCGCTATTCCCGATCCCGCGCCTTCAAGAACGCTACCAAAAGCGGAGACAGTTTATATCAGGCTTAAAGACACAAACTTTGGAAACACTTATTACCGCGGAGATGTGGCTTTTGTTCAAAACGGCTTACGCTATACCCTGTCTAATTTTCGCAATATAAGTTATTTATTTGTACCCGTAATGAAGGAAGATAAATTCATAGCTCAACTGTATTTTGAACCGATTCAGGAAGGCATATTAATATACAGCATCGCGGGAGCCGATATTTCCGATTTTGTAGCTTCAAAGATTGACATGGATTCCGCTATTTCCAAACGGCTTAAAGTAATTATTTCCTGGGCGGCGGACGGAATAAGAAAAAAGAAATAACCCCCTATGTGTCGTTTTTATTTTTTTAGTGCCAGTCTTAGTGCCAGTTTAATTGTTTAGTGTTATTACGTCCGTTTGCCGGAAAGTAAAAAAACCGTAAGTCATTACAACGTAACGACTTACGGTTGAGTGGGGAGTGAAGGATTTGAACCTACGAAGGCTGAGCCAACAGATTTACAGTCTGCCCCATTTGACCACTCTGGAAACTCCCCA
>JGI20170J14366_1000715_pt1 | contig 14219 bp, 9 predicted proteins | sample TergutNc150P3_FD_14366 | JGI IMG/M metagenome (IMG submission 14366) | reverse complement strand
CTCGGATGGTGGAATGGTAGACACTGGGGACTTAAAATCCCCTGGCCGCAAGGTCGTGCGAGTTCAAGTCTCGCTCTGAGTAGTTTTTTTAGGAGGTGTTTAATGACAGTAAAAAAATGCGTTCTTGCCTATTCTGGAGGTTTAGATACCTCTGTGATAATCCCTTGGCTAAGAGAAAACTATAATTGCGAGGTTGTAGCCTTTGCCGCAGACTTAGGGCAAGGCGATTGTAATGCTGCTGCGCTAAAGAAAAAAGCCATTGCAAGCGGGGCTTCTAAGTGCTATGTTATGGATTTGCGCAAAGAGTTTTTGGAAGATTATGTTTGGCCTACAATGCAGGCTGGCGCAAAATATGAGGGTACATATCTTTTGGGAACCTCATTTGCAAGACCTTTGATTGCAAAATATCAGGTACTTGTTGCGCAAAGAGAATATGCAGACGCAGTTGCGCACGGAGCCACAGGCAAAGGCAATGACCAAGTTCGTTTTGAGCTTACTTATGCAGCTATGGATCCTCGCTTGAAAGTTATTGCCCCTTGGAAGGATCCAAAATGGAATATTCACAGCAGAGAAGAAGCTATTGACTATGCACAAAAAAGGCACATTCCCCTTGGTGGAATTTCAAAAAAGAAAATTTATTCTGAAGACGGCAATGTTTGGCATTTATCGCACGAGGGCGGGGTTTTGGAATATCCAGACAAAGAGCATAAATACGATATGCTAAAACTCTCAAATACTTTTGAGAAAGCTCCAAACAAACCAGAATATGTTAAATTAATTTTTGAACAGGGAGTTCCAGTTGCGCTTAACAACAGAAGAATGGATGCGGTTACTCTGCTCACCATGCTCAATAAAATAGGCGGCAAACACGCCTGCGGCTTGCTAGACATTGTTGAAAATAGGCTGGTTGGCTTAAAGAGCAGGGGAGTTTACGAAACACCAGGTGGCACAATTTTATACAAAGCTCACGAGCTTTTGGAATCCCTTGTTTTAGACAAAGCAACTCTTGCAGAAAAACAAAAACTAGCCCAAACTTATTCCTTTTTGGTTTACAACGGCGAATGGTTCACACCGCTTCGCCAAGCATTAGATGCCTTTGTTAAAGAAACTCAAAAAACAGTTTCTGGAGTTGTAACTTTAAAGCTCTACAAAGGGAACATAATTCCAGCTGGAGTAGAAAGCCCATTTAGCCTTTACGACCCAAATTTGGGCGGTTTTAGCGATGTTGATTTTTACGACCAAAAAGATGCCACAGGCTTTATTCGTTGCTTTGGGCTTCCGCTTAAAACAAGGGGAATGTTGCTCGGCAAAAAAAGCCCGGTTAAATTTGGGAAAACATTATTGTAAATTTTTCGCCTCTCTCTTTGTAGTTGCTGAATAAACCAAAAGAAGCGCAAGCGGGGGAGAGCAAAACAGCTCCCTCATTTTCTGTTGTTTCGCAGCACCAGTTAAATGCTGAGTCTAGGTTTTCAAAAACTTTCATATTTGCATTGCAGTTTTCGCTTTGCAGGGATTTTAACATTCTCTCTGCGGTGCTTCCAATTAGAGCGATGCCTTTGAGCAGGTTGTTTTTTGCGAGTTCTTTTGAAAGCTCTGTGAAATCTGCATTCTTTTCGGAGCCGCCTAGTATTAGAGTGAAAGGTTTGCTCATCGCTTTTGCGGCGGCTATTGTCGCTTCTGGGCGAGTGGAATATGAATCGTTGTAAAATGCAATAGTTTTGTTCTTGTAGGTTTTTGTGCCAATATTTTGCAGTCGAAGCGGCAAGCCTTCGTAGAGTTTTAGAGCATTTATGCAGGCCTTTGAATCCATTCCAAGACATTCCAAAGCAAGAGAGGCCGCTGCCATATTTTGCAGTTGGTGCTTTCCTATAACCTTACATTCTTCAAGCGGAATTTTAAGAGAGTCATAAGGCTTTTTTATTCCTCCGCTTTGCATTGCTATTTGCGTAGCACCTTCGGAGGAGGCATAATAAATGCAAAAATCGTTTCTTTTTTGCCAGCGAACCAAATTTGCTTTTGCATCTCTATACTGTTCCACAGAAGTGTGCCAATCCAAATGCTCGCTTGTCACTTGCAAAACCACTCCTATATGGGGCGAAATACCAAGTGTCATAAGCTGAAAGGAACTGAGTTCCAAAACAATCACTGTATTTTTATTTGAGAGCAAATTCTTATTTTGCAGTAAATCAAGGGCTGGAATTCCAAAATTGCCGCCTATTAAATGGGGCACGTTCAGGGCTTTTAGGCAGTGGGCAATCATAGAAACGCAGGAACCTTTTCCAAGCGTGCCTGTTACGCCTATTATTTGGATTTGCGGGTAATCGCGCTGCATTATTTCAAAAAAAAGTTCTATTTGACTGGTTAGCACGACACCTTTCATTTGCGCGTTCAAAATTTCTTTTTGCAATGGATAAACGCCAGCAGAGCGGACAATGGTTTTGCATTTTGGCAGATTTTCCAAATAATTTTCACCGTCTTTTTTATCAAAAACAATGATGTTTTCTATGCCTTGCTCCTGCAAAAACTTCTGAGTGCTTTTGCCTTCTGTGCCATATCCTAAAATTCCAATGGGTTGTTTGAGCATTGCCTAAGGTAAGATAGTAATAATTTTTACTATATTAACCCTCATGGTTAGCAGCTCAGAAATTATGGACTTAAAAAGGATTGTAGATAAAAATCCCAAATCGCTGGCATTTGCTTGGCTTGCAGATATGCTCAGAATGGACAAAAAACTGGATGAGGCCCTGCTTACGGTAAACAGAGGCTTGGAGATAAATTCCAATTTTTTACCAGGTAGGCTTGCCAGAGGGCGCATACTATTAGAAAAAGGCGATTTAGCAGGAGCAAGAGCAGATTTTGAGGTTGTGGCAGAGCAAGATTCCTTTTGCTCTAGTGCGCAAAAATTGTATTTGGAAACCTCAGAGAAATTGGGGCAACCGATAGAAACTGAAATTTATCAGAAAATTTTAGGGGCACTTGAACCAGGAGTTGTGGTTAAGGTGAAAACAAAAGCCGAATCTGTTGGCGTTAATGCTGCCTTAGACGATCTTTTGAGTGAAGATGATAGTACAGAAGATAAAGAAGATCTTGTTATTTCCGATTTACTTTTGCAAACATTTGAGAATATATTTGAGTCTGGCAAACAAGAGCAAGCCCCCGATATTATGCCTTATACGCCCCCAGCTAAGGCGGCCGCTCCACCACCAGCTCCTAAATCGCAGCCCGCCACTAAGCCACAACCAGCACCTAAGCCAGCCCCTGCTGCACCAGATTTAGATTCTCTGATAAATGAGCAGTTAAAATCCAAAATGGAAGATTTGCCAGATTTAACCGGCGATATAGATTCTTTGCTCGCATCGGCTTCGTCACTGCCACCTGTTTCTGGTGCTTTAACTCCTGCAAGCCCTGCAGGTCATCCGGATTTAGATTCTTTGATAAATGAGCAATTGAAATCCAAAGTAGAAGACGCACCAGATTTAACTAGCGATATGGATTCATTGCTCGCATCGGCACCTGCACTCGCACCTGCTGCACCTGCTAAGTCTTCTGGTCCGCCAGATATAGATGCCCTGATAAATGAGCAGTTGAAATCCAAAGTGGAAGACGCACCGGATTTAACCGGCGATATGGATTCCTTGCTTGCATCGGCATCTGCCATGCTACCAGTTTCCAAGCCAGCTTCTGCTGCACCGGATATAGATGCCCTGATAAATGAGCAGTTGAAATCCAAAGTGGACAACGCACCGGATTTGACTGGTGATATGGATTCTTTGCTTGCATCGGCCTCAGACATATTATCTGCTTCTGGTACTTTAACCGCTCCAAGTTCCTCTTCTCCAGACATAGATGCTCTGGTAGCAGAACAGCTTACATCCAGAGTGGACAATGTACCAGATTTAACTGGCGATATAAGTTCCTTGCTGTCATCTATGCCAGCTCCATCTCTTGAGCCATCGCTTTCTTCTGGCTATTCTATCCCAGCCATCACTTTTCCACCCGTCTCTAGTACTCCAAGTGCCCCGGCTGCTCCAACTACACCTGATTTAGATGCTCTGATAAATGAGCAGTTGAAATCCAAAGTGGAAGATATGCCAGATTTAACTGGCGACATAAATTCCTTGCTTACATCTAATACCCCAAGCTCTCCAAGTTCCCCAAATCCACCGGATTTAGATGCCCTTATAAACGAGCAGTTGAAATCTAAAGTGGAAGATATGCCAGATTTAACTGGCGACATAGATTCTCTGCTTGCAGGTGCGCCAACTTCCGGTTCAGATGGAGAACCGGAGCTTGTGCCTTATGTACCACCTACCGGAACCGATTCCTCAATTGCTCAAAAGCCAACTTTGACTTTGGCAGAACTATATATGGATCAGGGTTTGCCGCAAAAAGCAGCAGGGGTTTATAGGGAGTTGCTAACACAAGACCCAAATAATGAAAACTTAAAAGCAAAACTGGCTTTAGCAGAAACACAAATGTGACCAAAGGAGAAAAAATGGCAGAAGGACAAGCAACCGAACAACAAATAACAGTGCGCATAGAACAGCTTTTAAAGGCTATGGTGGACAACGGAGCCTCCGATTTGCACATTCGCATAGGAATTGCGCCAACTTTCCGTATTCATGGAGATTTGAAAAAACTCTATGATATAAAAATCACCTATCAGCTTATGGATAGTTTTTTGGCCGATATAATGAACCAAACCCAAAAAGAGATTTTTGAAAACACAAAGGAATGTGATTTTGCCTTGAGCGCAAGGGAGCTAGGCCGCTTTCGTGTTAATGTGTTTAGGCAAAGAGGAACTCCTGCTATTGTGTTCAGGCATATAAATTCAAAAATACCGAGATTTGAAACTTTAGGACTACCATCCATTGTTTTGGAACTCGCTCTTAAAAAACGCGGGCTTGTTTTGGTTACAGGCACAACAGGTTCGGGCAAATCCACTTGTTTGGCTGCTATGATAGACCACATAAACGAATTGGAATCCACTCACGTTTTAACCGTGGAAGACCCTGTTGAATTTTTGCACAGAGATAAAAAATCCATAATTTCGCAGCGTGAAATAGGAACAGATTCCATTTCTTATGCAAACGCCCTTAAAGCCGCTCTTCGCCAAGACCCAGATGTTATGCTCATCGGCGAAATTCGTGATTTAGAGACAATGCAAATAGCCCTTACCGCCGCAGATACTGGCCACATGGTTTTTGCAACAATTCACACCACAAATGCAACAGAGACAATTCATCGCATACTTTCAATGTATCCGCCTCATCAGCACGATGAAATTCGCTTATTGCTCGCTTCTTGCTTGGAGGGAATAATATCTCTGCGCTTGCTGCCAAGGTCCGATATTGTGGGGCGAATCCCTGCAGCAGAAGTTTTGGTGAATACCGCAGCCATACAAGAATACATTATGGACAAAAACAAAACCGAGTTCATAGAAACCGCCGTTGCCGAAGGCAATATGCAGTACAGAAGCCAAACTTTTGACCAAGCATTGCTCGCTCTTTACAACCAAGGCAAAATTTCTGTGGAAACCGCCAAGAATGCAGCTACAAATCCAGAAGATTTTGAACTTAAACTTCGTGGCATAAGTGGAACCTCCGACAGAACTTGGCAAATGAATTCCTGAGGGCAATGGTGCCTAAATTTGCAATAGGTCAAAAATGGACAAGTTATGCCGAGCCTGAACTTGGCGTTGGGCAAATTATTAAACAGGATTTCAGAACCATAAGTTTGCTTTTTCCTGTTTCGGGTGAGTGCCGCACATACAATTCAAAAGGCGAACCGCCCTTGAAACGCTATGTTTTGAAAATAGGGGAAAAGGCAACCTCAACTAAAGGAGGCTCTCTTTTTGTTGAAGAAATTATAGAAGAAAATGACCTTTTGCATTACAGGAGCAAGGAAAAAAGCATTTCAGAAGACCAGCTCAATTTTAAATCGCAAGGCTCAGATTCTCCTTCTGAAATTTTTGATATGTTGCTTGAAAAAAAGTTTTCTAGCAATTTTGATTTTTGCCTCAGGGAAAGTGCGGCAAAGCTACGCGGAATGTGGAAATCTTCAATGGCGAGAGGTTTTTTGAAACCAAGGCTTAGGCTTTTGCCACATCAGTTATATTTGGCGTTTAGGGCATCAAGAGCTGTTTCTTTGCCGCGTCTTATGCTCTCCGATGAAGTTGGGCTTGGCAAAACCATAGAAAGCGGTTTAATTTGGAATGCACTTCAAACAGATGGCAAAATAAAAAGAACTTTGCTAATTGTTCCAGAACAGTTGAAAAATCAGTGGATAATTGAGTTTGGCAAAAAATTCAACCATTGGTTTTCGAGTATAGATGATGATTATATTTCTGAACATAGAAAATATGCCACTGCCGAGCAAAATGTATTTTTGCTCCACGACACCGTTATATGTTCCTTGGAATTTTTGCTTGAGAACAAATTTATTGCAGCCGCTGCTTTGGAGGCTCCTTGGGATTTGCTAATTATAGATGAGGCACATCGCTTGGTAAAAACTTCGCAGGGTGCAAATGCAGAGTATATTCTTGCGGAGCAGTTTTCGCAAAAAATCCCGGGTTTGCTTTTGCTCTCTGGCACACCCATACAACTCGCTCCAGAAGCGTATTTTTACAGGTTAAGGCTTTTAGATTCCGCTCGTTTTCAAAACTGGGAAGAATTTGAGAAAAATCAGGATAATTATAAAAAAGTGGCTAATGATTTATCCAAAATTTCTCTTGATTCAGACGAAGAACTATCTTGGGAAGATTTGCAAAAAAACATTCCAAAAAAATCCCCAATTCGCTCGTGGCTGCCCATAAAAGCGGATTTGTCACTCACCGCGCCAGAATGGATGAGCCGCGTTATAGATGCTCTCGGCACCGGTTCTTCTGTATTTCGCAACACTAGAAAAAGCGTTAAGGGATTTCCCAAGAGAATATTGAAAACTTACACGCTTGAACGTGATTCTGAGTTAAAATCTTGGCTCTCTGATTTTGTTGAAGAACATAAAAAAGATAAAATTTTGCTTATATGTTCCAAATCAAATACTGTTAATGCGCTTTTATCGCTTTTAGGTGAAGATGTTGCAGTTGCATTTAAGGAAGAGGAAACATCTTTGGAACGCGATAAAGCGGCAGCGGCTTGGATGCGGCCAGATGGCCCAAATGTTTTGCTCTCTTCTGAAATAGGTTCCGAAGGCAGGAATTTCCAAAGTGCTAGGCATTTGGTGCTTTTTGACTTGCCCGAAGATTCCTCTTTGCTTGAGCAGCGAATTGGGCGTTTAGACCGCATTGGGCAAGGGACAGAAATTTACATTCACGTTCCTTTTGCAAAAAAGAGCAAAGCGGAAATGCTCTATTTGTGGTATCACGAGGCACTCGGAATTTTTGAACATTCCTTGATGGGCGGCGGTGAAATGTATGCCAAATTTGAAAATGAGCTTAAAAACTATTTGGAAAGCCCTGCAAAAAAGTTCAGTAAATTTTTGAAAGAATTTTTGCCACGTGGCAAAAAAGAGATGCAGTTGCTAAACGAAAAAGCAGAGGCAGGCAGAGATCGCTTGCTTGAATTCAATTCACAGAACAAAAAAATATCAGGTGAATTGCTAACGGCAGCCCAAAAAATGGATTCAAATGAGGATATTCTCACATTTGCCTTTGATATGCTCTCTGTTTTGGACATTGAAGTTCAAAAGGGAATTTATCCTTGCAGTTTTGTTCTCAAGGGGGCGCCCGAGCAGCCCGAACACGCAACATTGCTTGGGGTAAGCCCCGCAACTTTTTCGGAAAATGGGGAGGTTTCGGAGTTTGATGGCTGTTCCATTACCGCTACAACCAGCAGGGAAAATGCGCTTAACTATGAGAACATAGAGTTTTTCCACTGGGAGCATCCAATTATGCAAAGGCTTTTTGACAAGGCTTTGAGCGATGATTTTGGAAATGTAGCTTGTGTTGTTTGTGATTTTGTGCCAAATGGCAAAGTTTTTGCTCAATACAATTTTATCCTTGAATTTTCTGTGAATTCTCATTGGGGAATAAACAATTTAGTTGGCGAGCGTTTATTGAGCGTTGTTTTGGATAATAAAGGAAATGCGCAAAACATTCCAGAGACTTTGCAAACAAAACAATTGCAGAATAGCAAAGCTACAGATATTCCCTATTCCATTTTGGAATATTTCACAACGGAGGGTTTTGAAACGGCAAAAAGTTCTCTTGAACATATTGCAAAAAAAATATCAGAAGAAACAGAAAAAACGGTGATTCCAATTTTGGAGAGCGAAATACATCGCTTGGAAGAAACATATATGCTTTTGCGTGATTTTGAACTCAGTCGCATTTTGGATAAAAAGAAAAAAGACATAATTGCCTGCAAAAAAAGTTTGAAAGATCCGAAACTTAGGCTGAACGGAGTTAGGGTTTTAGTATATGCTTAAGTCCGTAGAATCCTTAGACTTACGTTTTTTCCGCTTTTGGCGGAGACATTCTTTTTCGGAAAGGATGGGTAAGTTTTTGAGGTTCTACACTCGCATGGGCGATGGCTACGCATGGGCTTTGGTAATAGCATATATTTACTTTTTTTATGGGGGGCCAGTTTTATTTGGCATGATAGAGCGTGTTATACCGGCAATTTTATTGAGTTTGTTTTTTTACTGGCTTGTGAAGCTCTCTGTTCGCCGCAAGCGTCCCTTTGATTTATTGAAAGAAGTGAACGCAGATGTTCCGCCTCTGGATAAATACAGCTTTCCAAGCGGCCATACTATGAATAACCTTGCTGTTGGCTTCACAGTTTTTGCAGAAGCACCTAGTATAGGTTGGATTATGCTATTTATGCCTGTTACTTGGGGTTTTTTAAGGGTTTATTATGGGGTACACTGGCTTTCTGATGTTATTGGTGGGATTTGCCTTGGTTTTTTAAGCTTTTGGTTAGGAAGAATGGTTTTTGTTATATTGCTGCAATAAAAATGTATATTTATATAAGGAGATAGGAAAAATCGCTATGTATGGCAATGAAGTAGAAGAAAAACATAAGATCCGCGCTAACAAGTTGGTGTTGTTTAGCGGAATATTTTTTTGTTCGTTAAGAGTAATTTCCGAAATAGTAATGGGTAATTTTTATTCAGCCGCTGTATGTGGGATAACTGCAACTGTAGTCATATTGCTGTTTGTATTTTTTTCAAGGAAAAATATTAAAAATTTTCCACTAATTTTTGCGCTTTGTCTTTATGTCTCTTATATAGGGGCTTCTTTTAGCATTGGTTCCTTTAAATATTTTTACGCTTATTATTTGCTTGTACTGCTAGTTTGCGCGGTATGTTTTAACATTAAGAATTATTTGATTTTGCTTACTGCAACACAAGTTGTAAATATATTCCTTAGCATTTTTGTGTTGCCTTCCCATATAAATGGCAATGTTTGGGTGCATTTTAGCCTTATATTCTGCTCAGGACTCATAATCTTTTTTATGGTGGAGTTTGCGGCTAAAAAGTCAATTGAGGTGACCAGTGCCACTGCTTCTTTTGGTGCTCTTATGAGGTCAACCCCCAACGTGCTTATTTTGTTGGACGGAGATAATAAAATAAGATACATAAGCCAGTCTGTTTCCAAAATTTTTGGCATAAAAGAGCCTGAGGAGTTAGCTGGCACAAACTTTATAGATTTATTCAATGAAAGGTCTGTGAGAGAGTTGTTTGATGATATTGCAAAAAGACGTTCTTTTTACGAAGATTATCAGAAAATAAACATAAGTGGCCAAATTAGAACCTTTAATGTGTTTGCCAACAAAATGACAGACGATGGCATGTTCTTTATGCTAAACGATGTTTCGGAAATTACGAAATTAAAGGAACTAGCAGAGCAAGATTCCCTCATAGATGGTTTAATTCAAATTCCCAACCGTCGAGCTTTTGACAAGCAGATTGTGCAGGAATGGAATAGGGCACTTAGAGAGAAAGTCAATTTGAGTTTTTTAATGATAGATATTGACTTCTTCAAAAATTACAACGATACCTACGGGCATTTGCAAGGAGACGAGCTGCTTAAGGTGGCAGGTACTGTTTTCAAAAGAAATTTGAAGAGAAGCGCGGATTTTGTGGCTAGGTTTGGCGGCGAGGAGTTTGGGGTATTGCTTTACGGTACAAATTCCTACCAAGCCAGTGTTATTGCAGAGCGAGTACGCAAAAGCGTTGAGGAAGAGGTTATTTTAACAACTACCGGAGTGAAAACCAAATTTACGGTTAGCGTTGGCGTGTGCAGCATGATTCCAACTAACAATCTTGGATACGAGCATATAATAGAGGCCGCAGACAAAGCCTTGTACAAAGCAAAGCAAAATGGCAGGAACCGTATTTGGATATCGGATTAAAGTTTTTCTGCTGTATTTTTTTTGGGGTATTTTTGGCAGAAGCCGCTACTCCTTATTTGCCGCTTGGCAAAACAGCATATTTAACCTCCTCTTTTGGCGAGAGCAGGGGAACACGCTACCACGCTGGCATAGACTTATCAACCAATATGGAAGAGGGCTGGCCTGTTATTGCTCCAAGCGATGGGAGAGTAGAGTTTGCGGCAAGGGGAGCCTTTGGCTACGGGAGGCACATAAAATTCAAAGCAAAAGATGATCATATTTGGCTGTATGCTCATTTGTCTGAATTCAGTCCAAAAATAGATAGTTTAATCCACAGAGAAATGCTAAAAAAAGAAAAAGCAAATGTCCATCTTTCGTTGAAACTCAGATTTAAAAAAGGCGATACTCTAGCATATAGCGGCAGCACAGGCATTGGCAATCCGCATTTGCACGTTGAACGCAGAACTCCAAATGGAAAAATTGCTCTCAATCCTTGCAAAATTATGGAGTGCACAGATACAATAGCCCCCTTTATTTTGGATGCTGCACCTTTTGATAGCGGCTTTGCGATTAAAATTGTGGACTATTCAAGAGAGCCGCTGGAAAATCCAATGTCTATATATTCGCTTGATGTGTATCAGGGCAAAAAGTTGATTTTCAGCAAAAAATATGATTCGCTTTCTTTTGCCCCAGATAAAATGGCAAAGATAAAAGACGATTTATTAAACGTTCAAGATCCAGATACGGTTAGCGATTGGCATTTCGTTAAAGCGAAGGGCGTAAAGAATATAATGGCGGTGGCTAAGGATTTTGCAAATAATGTTTCAAAAAAAGAACTTGTGATAAGGTTGGATAGCTTAAAACTAAAAGATAAAGATACGGCAATAGTTTTTTTAGACACCGTGCCGCCTAGCCTCGGCAAAGTTCACTTAAAAACCGATTTTGCAGGGAAGCTTCAATGCCGAATTCCAGTTTTAGATTCATTAGCTGGCGGCTTGGATTTTGAGAGCGTTGATTTTAGGGATAAAAACAGCAAGTGGGTTATATTTGACTATCATAACAACACCAAGGAACTGCTTGTTGAAAAAAGGGATTTTGATTTTAGAGAGCCTCTTAGCTTAAAACTATGCGGCAAAACAAAGGCTTGCAGGGAAGAGAAAATAAAATGCGAATAGAATTTCTAGCATTTCTCATTTTGTTTAATGCTATTTTTGCCCAAGATACACTTCCCCTATTTGTTCCGCAAAAACCAGAAAAACCTAGGATGTTTTGCACCGCGCAAAAAGAGTGGCTCGCAGCGGCAGAGAATTTTGAGGATTGGGAAGAGGTAAAGGGAATAAAGAATTTGGTTATCAATATGCCTTATGCTACTTTTGATAATTTCAGCGGGCATAATCTTTATTGCGGAATTCAAAGAGCCTTTTTGCACAAAGATGCAATGCAGAAATTAAAATGGGCGGCAGCACTTTTAAAAAAGGAAAAACCTGATTACAAATTCATTCTTTTTGATGCGGCTCGCTCAAACCACGCTCAAGAAGTGCTGCGTTCTGTGGTGCGCAACACGCCTTGGCAACATTTTGTTAGCAGTCCTGCAACAGGCAGTATTCACGCTTATGGAATGGCATTGGATATTGGCTTGCTAAACGAAGCAAACGAACCCGTGGATATGGGGCTTCCTTACGATTCCTTTGCTTTTTACGCAGGCGAAAAAGGCGAAGCAGGGGCTATTTCGCAAGGCTTGCTAACCGAAATTCAAATCAAAAACCGAGAATTTTTGCGCTCCATTATGCGAAAAAGCGGCTGGATAACTTTGCCAAGCGAATGGTGGCATTTCAACGCCGCCCCCTCAGATACCATTAGAGCGAAATATGCTCAACCATTGCCGTTTCCGCAGTGAACTATTTCAAAGGAGAATTTGGGTGAGACAGCCTTCGGGTCAAGCTTGTTTTTTCTATATTACAACAATGAGCAGGTTTTTAACTAACCGAGGTGATAGAAAATGAAACAACAAGTAGTTTGCGAAGTGTGTCAGGGCGAGTTGCTTAAACAAGAAAATATGTTTATTTGCCAACACTGTGGAATTAAATATTCTATTGAAGAAGTCAAGAGAATGTTGACTGAAATGCAACTAAAAGAAAAAGAGAAAAAATTAAAAGAAGGAGATATCTTAAGTGAAGATGAAAAGCAAAGATTAATGGAAGAGCAGAGGCAGAAAGAAGAAGAACAACAAAGGCTAAAAGAAGAACAACAAAAGATAATAGCTGAAGAAAAAAGGTTAAAAGAAGAGGAGCAAAAGTTAAAAGAAGGAAAAGAAAGATTAAAAGAAGTACTGATATTAAAAGAAGAAGAGCTAAAGCTAATAGCTGAGGAGCAAAGGTTAGTAGAAGAAAAAGAAAGATTAAAAGAAGAGCAGAGATTAAAAGAAGAGGAAAGGCAAAGGGAAGAACAGAAATTAAAAGAAGAACATCAAAAAATAGCAGCTGAAGTGCAAAAGTTAAAAGAAGAAAAGGAAAGGTTAACTGGAAAACTGAGAGTGATAGTGGAAGTTCCACAGGAAGCTCCACAGAAAGAAGTTCAAAAGGAAGAAGTTCCACAGGAAGCTCCACAGAAAGAGGTTCCAAAGGAAGTTCCACAGAAAGAGGTTCCAAAAGAAGTTCCACAGAAAGAGGTTCCACAGGAAGCTCCACAGAAAGAGGTTCCAAAGGAAGTTCCACAGAAAGAGGTTCCAAAAGAAGTTCCACAGAAAGAGGTTCCAAAGGAAGTTCCACAGAAAGAGGTTCCAAAGGAAGTTCCACAGAAAGAAGTTCCAAAGGAAGTTCCACAGGAAGCTCCGAAAAAAATTGTAGAAGGAATCTCAAAAGGAGATGAAAAATCAATATTTGGCGAACCGGTAGAACAAAAGAAAAAGAAAGGTTGCTTTCTTTATTTCATAATAATTATTTGTCTTCTTGCAATTATTGCATATTTTGCTAAACCTTATTACATAGATATTTATTATGATTTCATAGGAGCGAAAGCCGAAAAAGAAAACGACAATGCTGTTGTTAAAGCAGATACTTCACAACAAAATCCCGTGCAAGATTTAGGTGTTTCCGATAGCATAAAAAATCCTTCAGACACTACTGTAACAGAGGAAGCGCAAGACGAATCTAAAAATGCCAAAAAAACGGAAGCCTCCCAAAAGAAAGAAGCTCCTAAAAAACGAACTGAAGCTGAAAAGCAAACGGATGATGATGTAGCCAAAGCAATAGCAGCCGTACTTAAATCAGAATCAAAGTCAGAACCTGAACCTGCCCCCAAACCTGTTGCAGAGCCAAAATCAAAAGCCAAGGCTGAAACTTCCAATAAAGGAAATTTTTATAAAACCAGCTTTAATTGCGAAAAAACTAGCAGTGCAACTGCATTAGCAATTTGCACTAACGAAGAATTAGCAACATTAGATGTGCAAATGAATAAATTGTATCAGCCTATAAAACTTGCTTATGAGGAAGAGCAAACAGAGTGGAGAAGAACCCTAAGCAAATGCAAAGCTGATATTAATTGCTTAGATAAAATGTACAGAGATAGAATAAGAGTTTTGAGAGAAGCTCAGTGAATATATTTTTATAGTAATTAATGATTAACTCAATGTTTGGGATAAGGGATATGGGATAAGGGACATGAATATGCAAAAAAAATCATATCCCCTGTCCCTAGTCCCTTGTCCCAGAGTACTTAAATATGAATTAATCAGCATTTTCTATATTCTTAAAGTATGTCTGAAGATAATAATTATAGCGGTTCTAATATAACTGTTTTGGAAGGTTTGGAAGCGGTTCGGGTTCGGCCTGCGATGTATATTGGCAGCACGGATACGAGGGGGCTTCATCATCTTGTTTGGGAAGT
>JGI20170J14366_1000705_pt1 | contig 14287 bp, 9 predicted proteins | sample TergutNc150P3_FD_14366 | JGI IMG/M metagenome (IMG submission 14366) | reverse complement strand
CTTTCTCTGGGCTATCCTGACAGGGAGTCCGAGCTTTCCATTTTGGACGAAAACCCGTCGGTAAAAGCCCTTGCCGAGCTAAAGCCAGTCGTGACCGAGGCGGAGTTCCTGGCCGCCCGCTCCGCCGCCTCAGATGTTTTCTGCCATCAAAACCTGAAAGAGGCAGTGGCGGACATCGTAAGGGAAACCCGCAGCCACCGGAGCTTCGCGCTTGGCGCTTCTCCAAGGGCGGCTTTGCAATTTCTTGGGGCTGTCAAAGCCCTGGCTCTGGTGCGGGGCAGGGAGTACGTTATTGATGAAGACCTCCTGGTTTTGGCCGCCCCTGTTTTGAGCCACCGCATACGGCTTAGGGACGCAAGAGCCCAGGCGGACACGCTCATCAGGGAAATTTGCCTTGCTGAGATCAATGGAATCAAATCCTAAAAAAGCAGGCCGGTCCTTGGCCGCCTTCTTGCCACGGCCCCGGAGCCTGGGTTCCTTTGTCATCTTGTTGACACTTCTGTCATTCACGGCAGGGCGAATTCGAGGCGAGCCTGCGCTAATTTTGCTGGGAACGATTTTTCTTGTTGTCCTGGCCTACTGTTTCGCAGTTGTCCTTTTATCGGGCATCCTTAACCGTCGCAAGGCCCTGTCCCTTTCGATGGTAATCGTTTCCAAAACCGTACCGGTTGGCGGGGAAGGAGAACTCGCCATCGCGTCCGGTGCGCCTTCCAGCATAAAACGCTTTTGGGGCATCCCTGCCGTGCTTATCCGCTGCGAGCTTTGCATAGAAACCAAAGATGGCCGCGTTATACGCCACTTTGCAAATCCGGCTACCGAAAACTTCAGCAGTTTTCCCGTGAAAGAGAGGGGCGCTTATTCAAGCAAACGCGACAGGCTTGTGATTTTTGACGCACCGGGCTTTTTCTCCCTTGGCTTTTCAATCTACCAAAACGAAAACCCGCGCCTTCTGGCGCTTCCGAATCCGGCAGAGGAAGCCATTCCGCTTTTTTTGAGATCAGGCGGAACCGAAGAGCGCAACGAACCCCATTACCGCAAGAGCAATGAACTGATAAATCACCGTCCCTACGTTCCGGGCGATGACCCACGGCGCATTAACTGGAAGCTTTACAGCCACGTCGCGTCGGGGGAGCTTTTTGTGCGCGAGGGCGAAAGCGAGCCGCCGCCCTGTTCCCGCCTCCTCATTCTGATTGACACCGAGGCCGATAGCTCCCTATATTCCCTTGACGAAGGACGCCGGGCAATAGACCTGTTATGCGAAAGCGCTTTGGCGTCGGCGATGATATTTTCTTCCAGGGGGATGGACGTGCTTATCGGCTATACCGGCGGCGGGATCACAGGCGGCGGCGAAGAAAGCGCTCCCCTGGATTCAAGCCAGCTCGCCGCAGCGTTGGCCTGGCCCGCAGTGATAAATTGGCCTGCTTCTTCCGGCGAGCTCCCCCAGGCACCCGGCGAAGCAGGCGTGCTTGTCCTTGCCCTTCCCCGGAAAGTTGCAGGCGATACATCTGCTTCCCAATCCGCTTTGAACAAGTTTCTCAATAAGCGTCAACAGGAAACGAACCTTGTTTTTATTTACAAAGCGGAGGGCAGAAAAGCGGCTGAAATAGAACAGGAAGCCGCTCGCTGTATCAGTTTCTATTCCGGCAAATCAGGCGTACACGCTTCAGGGGCAATGAAATGAACGCCATACCAAAAAGCAAGACCCATTCCGTGGCTTTAGTTCTGCGGACTCTGGCGCTNCTGGTTTTTATTTACCAGATAAGGCTTCTTGCGACAGACCTGGCAGACACTCCGTTTTTTATTGCGTCTTTGNCCGGGGCGCTGGCAGTCGCGTTTTTTCTAAACCGGGAAAAAGTTTTNNGCNATCCTGTTCGNCCTTTCCTGGCAGTCATAGTCATTGCCCTCGTCCCCTGGGCAATCAGGCTTTTCATTGCCCTACCCCGCTGGTTTGTCCCCGGCGTTTCAGGCCCGGCGGTAATACTTGATTCCCTGCTCNTAAATCTGGATCGCAATTATTTTTCAACGCTNCTNCCATTTTACTGGGTTGCCTTNACCACCTATTTTTCNATCAGGAGCAGGCATTTTCTCANGGCGGANATAATNGCNGCCGACACNTTCTTTCTGGTTCTCTTCAGCATCGTTTCTCCNTTNTCAATNGAAGCTTACCGCTGGCCTGTTTTAATGATNGGGCTTTTCGCCCTTGCGTTCTTTCTTCAAATACTTGCCTTTGTTTTTTCCGCGCCGCCGGAATTCCGCCTGCGCAAAAAGGAAGGGGCCGTTGCGACTATAGTGCTATTTCTATTGGTGTTTGTCGGCGGAGCGCTTTTTGTCCGGCCTTTTCAGGAAAAGGCAGTGGACAGGGGCGGCGGCCTTTTGGAGCCAAAGCTTTTCCGCTTTGATTTTTCCCAGGTCATCAGGCTGGAAAGCGAAATCAGCTTAAACGACGATCTGATACTGATCGTTAAAAAAGACCCCTATGATCCCCACATCCTTCTGCGCCGTTATGAGGCAACCCATCCCCAGAACCTGCCGAGCAGACGCACTTTATTGCAGACCGAAAATATTAATAGTGTCCGCGAAAGCGAGCAGGATTATTATATAGTAAACTTTGATTCATCCGCTTTTATCGGGATGAATATGCCTGTGGAAATAATCCCCTTCGAAACCTGGGACGCTTCTTCTTTTAATTCTGCCTATTCTGTCGTCAGCTATACCAGCGAAGCTTTCCCTTACGAGCTTATACGCTCCGTGCGCGGCAACAACTGGTCGGAGAGCCTCGGCCTGAATCCGGAAGAGTACGCCCTCTACACCGACTATGGCGGCGATGAGGCGATATCTGCTTTCGCCAGGGAAATTATCGGTAGCTCGGTGTCGAGGTTTTCGGGAAGGAGAGAAGAGTCCCCATCTTATTGGGAACAGATTCAGATGATTTACGACAGGCTTAAATTCGGCGAATACCGTTACAGCCTCAAACCCGGAATAGCAGTCGACGGGGATCAGCTCAAGCATTTTCTTTTTAATTCCAAAAAAGCCTACTGCTCTTACTATGCCTTTGCCTTTACGCTGATGCTCCGTTCCTTGGGGATTCCCTGCCGGGTTGCCGCCGGTTTTTTTGTCGATCCCTCAACCGAGGCCTTTGGCTATTATCCTGTCAGGGCGGACATGGCCCATGCCTGGGCGGAAGTGTGGTTCCCCGGATACGGCTGGATTGAGTATGACCCAACTTCGGAAAACCTGGCGGAAGGAGAGGAATTCCGTTTTTCAAGCGGGACGCCTCCGGAGCTTTTTGAGCGGCTGATGAAAGAGATACTGGATAACCGCATGCGCCTGAAGGCAAGAGAGGGAGAAGAACCTGAAAGCGAAAACGGCGATTGGGCTTCTCTTGGCAGGGACGCTTTAAATTTTATAAGCAGAAAAGGACCTATCCTCGCCGCGGCGCTGATTTTGCTTTTGTTCCTGTCCATTCGCTTTGGCTTCTTCTGGCTTTATCTGATTAAAAGGCGGCCCCGAAAAAAAGCGCTCCGCCTCTGGGCCCATGCAAAACGCAGAATGGCCCTTGCCGGCTTTAGGAAGTCCAATACTGATGGCGAAGCAGAGTGGGCAAAAGCCTCCGACAGTGTCTTCTGCGGAATCTATTCGCTTTACTTGGATTCAGCCGCCGCCCGCTTCGCCCCCAATTTTAGCATTGACAACAGAAAAGAAATGGAAGCGCACTACCGCCTTTTCAATGACGAATACAAAAAGGCCGTCATGCTTTGGCGGCGACTTCTGGCTTTCCTCTTGCCGCCCCTGGCGCTGGCTTTGGGGCAAACGAAACGTCGGCCCCCTTCAAATAGAGAAATTTTAAGCGCCGTTCTTATCGTCGTTTTTATTTTCCTGTTCCGCATGGATACCATGGCTCAGACTGATTCCTCGTTATTGGACAGAAGTTCTGATTCTATTTTTAATAGCGGATTGGCCGCTCAAATAGCGGAAAATTGGGAACGGGCCATAGAGCTTTATAACGAAGGGGCAAAATTCTATCCTTACGATGCCCGTTTCCCCTGGTCGCTNGGGAACCTTTACTATTACCGCAGNCTTTACCATCTGGCCTGGGACGAGTACCGCCGGGCAGAAAATCTNATCCCCTGGGATACGGATTTGCTTTTAAAGCTTGCAAATACNGCAGGCTACCTTAACAGAAACGAAATTTCCGCTTTTTATTACGAGCGCCTTCTGGCCCTTGATCCCGACAACAGGGAAGCCGTGAGCAGTCTTGCGTGGATGTACTTTAAGCTCCACCGTCTTCAGGAGGGGGAGACGCTTTTACTGGATGCGATGGATTACCTGGGCGAAGATATGGATTTCGCCATGACACTGGGAACCATTTACTCAGGAATGTTACGTTACGCGGAAGCCAAAGGCGCATACCAAAGGGCCATCCAGATTGCAGAAATCGTCGGGGATCGGCTTTTCTCTGCTTTATCCTATTACAACCTCTCAATTCTTGAGACCAGATTTTACCAGTTCGCGCTGGCCTTCGATTGCACCAACGCCTCCCTTGAAACGCTGGATCGCGCTTCCGGCAGGCTTGCAAGGGGCGAGCTGTACCTTGCGCGCCTGGAATTATCCCGCGCCCTTGCCGATTACCAGGAAGCTTACCAAACGGACAGCTCCCCACTTTCAAAACTGAACCTTGCCGAGGCGTTTCAGGTCGGCGGGCGTTTGAGCGAGGCCGCAGTTTACGCAAGCGACTGCCTAAAGGGGGGGGACGATTCCTGGATGATGTATTACGGCATCGACCCTGTCCGTTACAAGCGGGATATTCATGAAATTCTGAAAGACACCTATAAGGGCCTTTTAAAAGCCGAGGCCTTTTCATGCCCGGGCAGTTTAAAGGAGAAAGTGCAGAGCCTGTTCCGAAAAATCTCATATCAATTCCGTTTTGCCATCCACACGCACTTATTTCACAAATACTGTCTTCTTTCGGCTGACGCCTTTGACTGGCCCGGAGGGGCTTCTGATCAAAACGGCGATTCCCGGGTGGAGCAGTTGATGCAGTATTTCAACGCTTTTGAAAATTACCCTCGCCGCGCCCTGACTTATCTAAGGCAGGCCAGGAGTTTCGAGGAGCCTCTCATCCCGCTTTCGGTTCCTACTTACGATTTTGAAGAAGGCAGGCTCCTGAAAAACAGGAAAATCCTCGAAAAGACCCTTGGCGAATTCGATCCCCTTTGGGAACGCGACATGATCGCCAATGCTTACGCGGAATTGGCTTCGATGGGAAAAAAGGCCGAAAGGCAGGACGCGGCGGAAAGGCTCTTTGCCATAAACCGCGGGGCTTTGCTCCAAAAAGGCATCGTCCTTCCGGTTCAGATGTTCGTCAATTCACTGGGGAACCGCCTTTATGGAATTGAAGGATTTTTTAAAGAGGCGATTAAATCCGCAGGGCTCGAAATAGCCAGCACTGAACCGCCGCGCTATATCCTTACCCTTGACTCATCAGGGGAAGAAGGCTTTGTATCGTGCAGTCTTTTTGATAACGGGAGGGGCGTTGCGGTATGGGAGAAAAATTTAAGCCTCCCGGCCAGCCCTTCAGCAGCGCAGAAGGCGGATTTTATGAGGGCTTTGAGAGACGGGATTTTTGACGGGTTCTAGGTTTGTTACCAGACTTTAGCAGAGACAGGCTCTACTATTTACTCAAGGCTAAACGTCAATTTTACAGGGTTGTGGTCGGAATTTTGAAAATCCAGGTCCAGTGTTTGCACGGCAATAAGCTTCACATTGGGAGAAAGGATAAAACCGTCGATGATATAAAACTGAAAGTTTTCCCGGTTGCCGCTGTAGGGCTTGTCCAGAGAGCGACAACTTGGTGCCGAGGGATCGGCTGCCAGAATCCATCCTTCGCCAAAAAGTGAATCGTCCACTATGCCGGGAGTAAAAAACTCATTTTGCTGAATGGGAAACACGTCTTTTAAGGCAGGAAAAACCTGGTTAAAATCCCCACCGGCAACACAGTAATTGCCTTTCGCGTACTCTGCTTTCAGGAATTCGGCCAAAACACGCGTTTGGGCTATACGACCAGCGCCGCCAGAGTCATAGGCTTCCAGGTGAAGGTTTACCAGCACCAGTTCAGCGCCGCCGTTATCCTGGATCGGTACCCGTTGTACCAAAAGACATCGCTTAAGCTGGGCAATTCGTTCCGGCCAGGAAAAAGGAGAAGGCAGGCTTATGCGTTCTGCGGAACTGGTACTGTAGCTATTCAGGATAAGAAGGCCGCTTTCCACTTTCCCTATAAAATCAGGAAAAGGAACAGGAACAAAAGGACACTTAAAGTTCAGGGCAAAGGCGGAAGAACCTTTCCATGCCTGGGACAAATATTCCACTTGGTTTATTTCATAGGAACGTTTGGAATTGACATCAATTTCTTGCAAAAAGATAATATCCGGAGCAACACCAGCAAAGAAAGTCTGAATAGCACGGAGGTTTTCTTCAACGCTTTTTGCATCAACAGGGCGGACGCCTTTGCCCCCATCCATAAAAAAATCCTCTTTTGCGCCAAGCGAAGCATAGCCTATGTTCCAAATGTACAATTCTATAGGCTGAAAACGGGCGGGCTTAAGCGAAAGTGAAGTAGCGACAGGCACAGGCTCCCGATCTGCGGGTTTATATTCCCTGGAAGAAAGCCACATTATCCCTATCCCCGCCAGAATAAGCAAGCCAAGGATTGTACCTACAACAATGAAAATAATCTTTATCGGTTTTGCCATTTACGGTAATTATACCACAAAATAAACTAAACAGAAACCCGCCTACGGGCCGGGCGGGGGCAGGGCGTGGCAAGTTGGGTTTAGGGATGGTACATCACGCAAAAACGGTTCCAGGCACCTGTAAGCGACAAAGTACCTTGTAAGGAATTTACAGTTGAAGGAAAGGGCACACTCAAGGACAAAGTAGATGTAGGGCACTATAAGGTAACGATGGAAGTTGTGACCCTCCGCGATCAAGGCATCCGCAGTTTGGCGAATATTCCGAAAACTGACGGCAAGGATTTTTGAAGAAAGCTTGTCCCGGTCAATCACATGGCGTAAAAATTTGATGGTATGCTCCGCATCAAATCTCCCCCAAACTAAAATCGCCCAGTATCTTGAAATGGTGTTTATCGCGCCTGACGGTAAGTTCCCGTTCCGGAAAGTGAAGGGGCAGGAGTTCTCTTACCTTGTCCGCTGCGGCTTCGTAGATTTCACGGCGTACATCTTCATCAACTTTATCCAGGGTGACCATTGATACATCAATGAGATAGCCGCGGCCCAGTTCCGATCCGTAACCGGGTGTAAAGACTGCGCCAATATTGAAAAGACCGTCCGCTTCCGGGTTGGTTGTTTCGCCCCGCGCCGGACGCAGGGGATGCAGGCTGTAACAGCCGCCGTATTTGTCTTCGATAAAGTCATCGACTTCATCGAAGAGCCTTTTCATTCTGTTATCAAATTCCTCCATCTTTGGATGCCACATGCGCTAATTATAAGCCGGATGATTATGTGGAACAATAACAAGCGCGTTGTATTTTTCCGGCGTTTCGTATAATAATCCAATTATGAAAGCTTTATTCATAGGCGGAACCGGCACTATCAGTACCGCGATTTCAAAACGGGTTCTGGAAAAAGGATGGGAGCTCTATCTTCTCAACCGTGGAAACCGGAACAGGGAGCTTGAAGCGGCGGGCAAGGCCGGAAAGCTCATTGAGATTGCCTGCGATATCAGGACAGAGGACGAGGCTGCAATCTCCGGAAAAATTAAAAAGGCGCTGGCGGACAGCGGAACCAAGGCTTTTGACGTGGTTGCCGATTTTATCGCTTTTACCCCGGCCCACGTCGAGAAAGATTTCAAAATTTTCTCCGCTCTGTGCAAGCAGTATTTTTTCATCTCCTCCGCGTCCGCCTACCAGAAGCCCCTTTCCTCGTACCTCATAACCGAAAGCACTCCGCTGGCAAATCCCCTATGGCAGTATTCCAGGGACAAAATTGCCTGCGAGGACTTCCTTATGCAAAAATACAGGGAATGTGGCTTTCCCGTCACAATAGTGCGCCCCAGCCACACCTACGACGAACGGAGCGTCCCCCTGGGAGTCCACGGCGCAAACGGAAGCTGGCAGGTAATCAAACGTATGCTTGAAGGCAAACCCGTGATCATCCACGGCGACGGAACCAGCCTGTGGACTATGACGCATAACAGCGATTTCGCTCGGGCTTTTACGGGACTCATGGGCAACATCCACGCCATAGGTGAAGCGGTGCAGATCACTTCGGACGAAAGCCTCTCCTGGAATCAGATTTACCAGGCCATTGCCAACGCTCTCAATGTAGAACTTAAAGCTGTGCATGTTTCCAGCGAATTCCTTGACGAATTTTCTGGCGGCCGTTACGATTTCCGTGGCGGCCTCATGGGCGACAAGTCAAATTCCGTGGTCTTTGACAACACCAAACTAAAGCGTCTGGTTCCCGGCTTTCACGCCAGACTGCGTTTTGATGAGGGGGTAAAGCTGTGTGTGGCGCATATTCTTAAACACCCGGAATTACAGCGGGAAGATCCTGAGTTTGACGCATGGTGCGATAAGGTTATTGCCGCAAGAGCAAAAGCGCTAAAAATGGTGACTGACACCTAGCACCCGATTTCAGTGACAGTCACCGTTCTCTACCTTCGCGCTACCTTTCAACATAGGTAACAATATAACTTTGCGGGAATAAATAATTTCCTGCAAAGAAACTTCCAACGCCAAATAATACCGCAGAAGCACCTAAACCAACACCCGGCCCTCCAGTTTCAGTATTATTATCAATAGTAAAAAAACCTATAAATCCCCCTAATAACGCACCGCCAAGTGTTAATAAAAAAGGTATATTAGAACTTTGTTTTTCAACTGCAACAACTACATATTTATCGCTTGGGTGATCCGCATAAAAACGTTGAAGCGCGGATTTGTTACTGGAGGAACTTACAGCAATTTGCTGAAATTTGTATTCCCCTTTCGGTTGTTCGGCAGACGTATAATTAATAGAACTTGTTGTTGTTGAACAACCAGTCAAAACGACGTTGAACACCAGCACAAATACCAGTATTCCCGCAAAAAGTTTTTGGTTAGCCATTGGTTTCATTTCAAAACTCCTAAAAAAAATATATACAACCCATAAGGGCGGTATTGCTGAATAAATCCCTATAAATTCAACGGTTCTACAAGAAAGGTGTATCTTGTAAGCAATACTGGATTATATACTTATGGGGATTAAATGTAAAGGCATAATATGCCCCTATGGAACATTGAGGGCTAAACTTAATACCTATTAGCATATAAATATGACCTTGAAACAAATATTTATCCAAAATTTGAAGGAATTTCGCAAAAAAGAAGGGTTTTCACAAATGAAATTGGCTGAATATTGCAATACAACGACTAGTTACATTGGGCACATTGAAACTGGCCTAAAATTTCCTTCTATGGATATGATAGAAAAAATGGCTGAAATACTAAGAATTGAACCTTATCTTTTTTTCAAAAACCGAATAAAACAAGATGCAAGTGATGACACTGAAACCATCTACCCTAAACTGCCAATTTCCATGAAAAATGAAATTAATAATGAAATAGACATGACAATTAGTAAAGTAATTAAAGAAATTCTTAATAAATATTGATTATAAATACAATTACCGCATGGATTGACGAAATAAAACTACTTTGGGCGGGCGTGGGCAGGAGCGGGCATGACCTTTTGCGACAGGCGAGGAAATGGGGGTTGGACAAACCCCCGCTTTCGTGTCTACACGAAAGCGTCCAACAAAGAATTGGAGCAAAGAGAATGCCCGGTACTGCCCACGCCCGCCCGTTTGCAGTTCTTATTTAGGCTTTTTAATGAGATAAAATTGGGAAGTTAGCTAATCTTAAATTTTGCACTGGTGAATAACTTCGGCGATTACCTTGTCCGCATCTTTGTAGGGAACCTGGCAGGTGCCAACCTGGGTGTGGCCGCCACCGCCGTATCTGTAAACCATGCTGCCTACATTTACCGTGGCGCTGCGGTTGATAATGCTGTAGCCGACTGTAATTGAGCAGTTTTGCTTGTTTTTGCCGTCTACGATCCAAACGGAGATATTCTGCTCCGGGTACAGGGTGTACATTAAGAAACGGTTGCCCGCGTAAATCGGGTCTATTCCCCTAAGGTCCGCCACAATGACATTGCCGTCCACACGGATAACCTTTTTGAGCATATCCACAAACAATTTTTCCTGCTCATGATAGACAACTATCCTTTCCTTTACATCGGGCATAGCCATAATTTCTTCTATTCTTTTATTGGAGCAGGCGGAAGCGAGTTTTTTCATCAACTCGATATTGCTTATGGTAAAATCCCTGAACCTGCCCAGACCGGTTCTTGGATCCATAATAAAACCCAGAAGCACCCAACCGCTGGCGTTTGTAATCTCGTCCGGAGTAAGATCCGCCGAATCAACCTTATCCACATAACGGATCATCTCGGCAAACTGGCCAAGTTTTTCGTCCCCTCCGTAGAATTCGTAAACCACACGGGCGCAACTCGGCGCTTTCCTGGAAACTCCCTCAAAATATGAATCGATTCCCAGTCTCTCCGTTTCACTGGAATGATGGTCAAACCACAGTTTGCAACCCGGTATATAAGGAATGTTTGCAAGGATGTCGTTGTCCGTTGCCTTTACAAGACCGTCCTGTATGTCCTTTGGGTGGACAAATTCCCATTCGTTAATGACGCCCATATATAAAAGGAGAGCCCCACAAGCTAAGCCGTCAAAGTCCGATCTGGTTATAAGCCTCATTTTAAACCACCTTATTAAATATTATTATTATACCAAATAGAAAAAATTACAACATCATATAAATCATTATGTGAAGAAAGTTGACCCTTAATCTGGAAAGCCAGACAAAAACTATCCAATCATGTATAATTGTCGCCATGAGTAAAACACTAAAGCGATTTTTTGCCGTCTTTTCTATCACTTTTTTCGTCATATCCTTGGCAATTTCCTGTGCCGGAAGCGCGAAAATTTCTTCCAGCGGCCTGGGAAAGGCTTCGGATTTGGTTCCTTTTATGGAAAATGCCAGAACCGGCGTGCTTCCCTCCGGACTGCGCTACTACCTGCTGGAAAATACCCAGCCTGAAGGTCGGGCTTTCCTGACCCTGGCGGTAAACGCGGGATCAGTCTTAGAAAACGAGGAGGAACGGGGGCTGGCCCATTTTGTCGAGCATATGGCCTTTAACGGTACTGCCAGGTTCGAAAAATCGGAGCTGATAAACTACTTGCGTTCCCTGGGAATGCGCTTTGGCCCCGAGATTAACGCCTACACTTCTTTTGACGAGACAGTCTACGGCATTGAAGTCCCTGTCGAAACCGGCTCAGGCGGCCAGAAAATCGTCCCCGCCATGGCTTTGGCGGTTCTTGACGACTGGTGCCACAGCGTCACTTTTGACCCGGAAGAGGTAGACAAGGAACGGCTGGTGGTAATGGAGGAATACCGCGCACGTCTGGGGGCGGATGAACGAATAAACCAACAAATATATCCTGTTATATTCAAGGGTTCGCCGTATGCTGACAGGCTTCCCATCGGCCTTCCTGAGGTAATACAGAACGCCCCGAAAGAGCGGCTGGAAGGGTTTTACAAGAAATGGTACAGGCCCGAAAATATGGCCGTAATTATCGTTGGCGATTTTGACGCCGAGTACCTTGAAAGAACCCTTTCGGAACATTTTCATAACCTTTGGCCTGCGTCCGGCAGTTTTAACCGCCCCCGCTATAACCTTAGCGCGCCAAAAAAAGGAAACTTACAGACGCTGATTTTGACGGACAGCGAGCTTTCAGAATCCAGCGTCGAACTTTTATGGAAACAAAAGGTCGAAAACCGCCAGTCTAATCTGGCGAATTACCGTGAAAGCGTCATCGACTACCTGACAAGCATAATGCTTTACCTGCGCTTTCAGGAAGAAACCGCAAAAAGCGAAACGCCTTACATGTGGGGTGGCTCAGGCTGGGCCAACTATGGCTATTCAACCAGGTTATTTGCTCTGTGGGCCGAGGCAAAAACCGATTTGTCAAGGGCTACTCTGAGGGAACTCTTTCTGGTAAAGGAATCTCTTTCCCGTTATGGTTTTACCCAGTACGAGGCTGAAATTGCCAAAGCCGCCATCATTTCACAGATGGAGCAAATGGTTGATGAAAAGGATCGCCAGAATTCCAATTACTATGTCGATGCGTTTACCCAGCACTTTTTAAAAGGCGAGTCTGCTCCCGATCTGGAATGGGAACTGAATGCGATAAAATTGCTGAGCCCCGGTATTACCCTGAACGAGATTAACAAAAGGGTTAAGAGCTATTTTTCCGAGGACGATCTTTTTATAATTATCAGCGCCCCGGACAATGAAAAAGCCAGCCTTCCCACAGAGTCAGAAGTAAAGACAATGGCTGCGGAAGCCAAAAAAGCCAAAATTCCCCCTCCTGCTACAGGCAATACCAGTGGGGCGCTTCTTGAAAAAACGCCCAATCCTCAGCCGATTGTGTCCGAAACAACCGACAGCGAAACCGGGGCCATTCGTTGGAAGCTTGGCAACGGCGCTGAAATAATCCTTAAAGATACGAAGAACAAAAACAGCGAGATAAGCCTTTACGCCCAGGCGCGGGGAGGAACCATGAGCGCTTCCGACGAAACAGCGGTCTCCGCTTATCTGGCGGCGGAAATGCTTAACGCATCGGGGCTGGGCCCATATTCAAGGGCGGAGCTGACCAGAGCCCTTCTGGACAAGCAGGTATCGTTGTCTTTTTGGACTCAGAATTACCTCCGTGGCTTTCAGGGCGGTGCCGCTGTAAAGGATCTTCAAACCCTGTTCGAGATGCTCTATATCAGTTTCACCCAACCCCGTTTCGATCCCGAAGCGATAAAAGCCATGCTTGATCAGTACAGGTCGAGCATGGCCTTTCAGGAAAACGATCCCAACGCGGTTTTCCAGCGTGAAATAACCCGTACCATAAACAGGAATCCCCGCTTCCATCCGCTTGAAAAGGAGGATCTGGAGAAAGCAGATACCAACGCTGCTCTTGCCTTTATCAAAAAATCCCTTAACCCCGGCGATTACACATTCGTCTTTACCGGAAACCTGGACGTTCCCCTGCTCCGTTCCCTGACAGAAACGTATGTTGCTTCAATTCCGGCTTCCACGCCTTTTAACGCCTGGGCCGACATTGACGCGGGCCGTCCGTCTGATACGACCAGGGAGATAAAAAAAGGTAGGGAAGAAAGGAGCACGGTTTACATGAGCTGGTATGGCTCTCAGCCTTATACTGAAGATAGAGGTACCGCAGTTTCAGTGTTGAGCGAATACCTTGATATTGTGCTTATAGATGAAATTCGCGAAGCTCTGGGCGGCGTTTATTCAGTCTCGTCCTGGGTTTCTATTACCCCCCTCCCAAATGCCGAGCTATCGGGGGGCGCGTATTTTACCTGCGATCCAAAGAGGGTCGAAGAACTTGTAACAGCTGTAAAAGAGGAATTCGCAAAAGTCTCAAGGGGAAACATAGATAGCGGCGTTCTCCAAAAGGCGATTGAAGCCCTGATTAAGGAGCAGGAAGAGTCGATACAAAGCAACCTTTACATAGCCCAGAGCTACGCCAACTCGGCGGTGATCTACCGCTCTCCGCTTAGCCGACTGGATAAAAGGCCTGCCTTGTACCGGGCAGTAAAGGCTGCGGATATACAGAAGGCCGCGCAGGAGCTTCTCGGGGGAAGCCAGGTAAGGCTTACCCTTTACCCGGAATGATCTGAATAGCAACTGATGACCTCCGCGTTGCGGCACAAAATAATGTCTCGTATCAGGAGCAACGGTACTTCGATAGAACTATTGCTATGCAAGGCATTGTGGCGTGAAGGCATTCGCTACAGGAAAAACCTGAAAACCTTGCCGGGCAAGCCGGATATCGCGATAACAAAGTACAAAATCGCCGTCTTTTGTGACGGCGAATTTTGGCACGGCAAAAACTGGGAATCCAATAAAAACAAAATCAAGGAAAACCATGATTTTTGGGTTGCCAAAATTGAGCGGAATATTGCGCGGGATAACAAAAACGAAAAAAAACTTGCGAATATGGGATGGACCGTGCTTCGCTTTTGGGGCAGGGATATCAAGAAAAACCTTAACGAATGTGTCAACGAAATAAAAGAAGCGATTTACGAAAGAACAAACGGCGTTGACAATATGGACTACAACAGCATGGTTGATTTATACGTTGCCGA
>JGI20170J14366_1000684_pt1 | contig 14503 bp, 17 predicted proteins | sample TergutNc150P3_FD_14366 | JGI IMG/M metagenome (IMG submission 14366) | reverse complement strand
GGAACAAAAAGCCTGTGGCAATTATAATACCTTTCGTTGAAAGTGAATACAATGAATCTTCTTATGAAATTGGAAAAAAATATTTTGGGAAATACGGCAGCGGCAATGGAAATCTTTCGCAAAATTACAAAAAAATGTTAAAACGGAAATTACATGCAAAATTTAATCCTAGTTGATGCAGGTCCCTTAATAGCTCTTTTTGATAAAGACGATTATCATCATAAATCCATTAAAAGATTCATGTCTGTAAATAATTTCAAACTTATAACGACAACAGCAGTTATCACAGAAACGTCTCACATGCTGGACTTTAATGTTCAAACACAAATTGATTTCCTAAAATGGATAAACGAAAAAGGAATTATCATATATGAAATTCAACAAAAGGATATTCAAAGAATAATAGAATTATCCGTTAAATATTCTGATATCCCTATGGATTTTGCAGATGCAACGTTAGTACTTGCTGCTGAGAATACAGGAATACACAAAATAATTTCAGTAGATTCTGATTTTGAAATATATAGATTGCCAAGCAAAGAGAGAATAGAAAATATCTTTAATTTTTAATTAGGTTTTTACTATATTTGCAATATAACCACCAGAATAAGAGAAGGCTATGGAATGTACACATTGTGGTAGTACAAGTTTTAAGAAGAATGGTATGCACAAAGGAGTGCAAAGGTATCAATGTGGCATTTGCAAGCAATTCTTCAGCGACAAGGTTAGGAAATTTTCCTATCGCGACAAATGCCGAGCCTTGGATCTCTACCTGAACAACATCGGCGTGAGGAAGATCGCTAGGTTTATGAAATGTTCATCGGCGATGATAGTCCGTTGGATAAGGGATGCCGCACAGAACCTCAAATTGCAGTTGTTGCATACACCGCAATGCCAGAACGATATATTCACCGATATAAAAAAACGCCTGCCAGGTTGCTGTATAGATTGCTTATTCTCGGCGAAACGACAGGGTTATTGCGTTTGTGACTGGCGAGGGAATTGGAACCGTGCAAGAGATATACAGGAAAGTCAAGGTGGAGCTTACCAGATGCATATAGCACATCTACAACGATATCAACAACTAGGGATCTCACAAAATTACCAAAGAGCAGACTCGTAGCAGTATTATGTGAACGCCTTGCCGCCTTTTGCAGCAGTATAATGTGAGCGATGATAAAAACCCCCTGCCCCCCCTTGACAAACTCTTTTTTTATTTCTAATTTTAAAACGTAATTCACGAATGTGAATTGCGCACACAAAGGCGTGTGTTTTTTCGTAGGGGCAACGGTTGTCTCTACGGAGGAACACATGCCTTTTTTATTTTGAGGAAAGTAATATGAATAAGTGTCATTTAGCAAAGTTGTTTTTAGCAGCTTTACTCGCTACGGCCCCGGTCGTATTCGCACAGGCACCTGCTCCGGTACAAGCTGAAACAGCTCCGATTGCAGAGCCTGCCCCTTTCACTTCTGTTGAAATACCCGTTTCGGTTCCCGTTGTAGAGAAACCGGTACTAAAAGAGAAATCGGTACCAGAAGTGAAACCAGAGCTTGCTCCTGCTAAAGTTGTAGGTGGAATGAAAGTTTCGCTATATGGATTTTTTCAGCTCAACGCGGTATATGAAGATGGCGCAAATGGTGGCAGAGCCTGGTCAATTTGGGTTCCCAAAGATGCTCAAGATGGCGAAGGGCGCATATTGCTCAATGTGAACCAAACAAGAATTGGTTTGAATGTAGCTGGAGAGCCAAAAGAAAGCGGTCCAGAAGTTTCTGGAAGATTTGAAGTTGATTTTTCGAATGACAACGAGCGCAGAAACAATGGAGTTAGCGGTCTTCGCATAAGGCAAGCTTTTGGTCAGATGAAATTCAACGATATAGGCTTGAGTTTGTTGTTTGGGCAAACCTCGGATTTAATTGCTCCATTGACAGCTCCCTCAATTAACCAAGGCACTTTGCAAGGCCAAGGTTCTTTAGGTACGCGCCGTCCAATGATTCGTGCAACGCAAGCCTTAGGTCCAGTTGAAATAGCTGCAGCAGCAACAGATAATAGAGATGCGGCAGCAGCTCCAGTGTTTCCTGCTTTCCAAGGCTCTGCCAAAGCAAAAGTCCCTGCTGCTTGGGCTGGTGCAAAACAAAATGTGGAGTTTACCCTCAGCGGTCACTACGCCTCAAGAGACACGGCTGCAACAGACACAAATGGAATAAACGCAAAAAAGAAAGATGGCTATAAATATCCACCAACTTCATGGTCTGGTGTTGCAAGTTTGTCTTTGCCTGTAATTAGCATAGTAAATCTTTCTGGCGAGGTTTTTTACGGACAAAATCTAAGTTCTTATAGCAGTGGGAGCATTCAGCAAAGTAACCTTAATAGCAAATATGGAACTGGTTTACAGTCACTTGGAGGCTGGGGAGCTGCAAATATAAAGCTCCCTGCCGGCTTTGCTCTTGCGGGCGGCTATGGAGTTGAAGCTATTGACAAAGATAGAGAACCAGCTAATGGACGTATAAAGAATTCGGTAATATTCGCAAATTTGAGATACTTTGTTGATGAAGCTGCATTTATAGGTTTTGAATATGCCAACATAGCAACCGACTGGGTTGAGAAGGCAGATACAGATCGCAAAGTTGTTGATGGCAAGTTAAACCGTTTTGAACTGGTATTCAACTACGCATTTAAGTAGGAGGGAATTATGACAAAGAAATATTACGCATTCCTCATCCTTTTCCTTGCAACTTTTGCAATGGGCGCACCGCTCACCATTTTCGCGGCTGCCAGTTTAACGGAAGCATTGAACGAGATTGCAACCTTATACAAAGCATCCGCTCCAGAAGCAACGCTCACGTTCAATTTTGACTCCAGCGGCAAACTGCAAACGCAAATAGAGAACGGAGCCGAAGCAGATTTGTTTTTATCCGCAGGGCAAAAGCAAATGGATGCAATAGCGGAGGCTTACATAGATGCTGCAACGCGCAAGGATTTGCTTGTAAATCAAGTTGTGTTGATTGTGCCAAAAAACAGCAAAAAAAACATTAAGTCTTTTGAAGACTGCCTTAGCGACAAAGTGTCACTGATTGCAATTGGAAACTCCAGCGTACCTGTTGGGCAATACACCGAAGAAATATTCACCTTTCTAAAAGGGTGGGATAAAATTACCGCCAAAGCTTCTTTAGGCACCAATGTAAAAGAGGTGCTGTCGCAAGTGGAAAGCGGTAGCGTGGATGCAGGAGTGGTTTATGCAACCGATGCGGCAACCGCGAAAAATGTGAAAGTTGTGGCAGAGGCACCAAAAGGGAGCCATAAACCTGCGGTATATCCTGCGGCAGTGCTGAAAAAATCAGCACATCCACAGGAAGCAAAGGCGTTTTTAGATTTTCTAAGTTCACCAAAAGCCATGGCAGTGTTTAAAAAAATCGGTTTTGAGGTTGTTAAATAAATGGATTTGTTTCCTTTATATAACTCCCTCAGAATCACTGTAATAGCAGTTTCCATTGCGTTTGTTCTTGGGATTCTTGCGGCTTATGCTATTTTGCGTATGCCGCAAATGTTCAAGAGCGTATGCGATACAATTTTTGCTATTCCGCTTGTGTTGCCACCTACCGTTATTGGTTATTTTATACTCGTGAGCCTGTCTCCAAGTAGCATGGCGGGTTCAAAACTTCTTGAATGGTTTGATATAATCATCACAATGCGTTGGCAAGCGGCGATTGTGGCTGTTGTGATTATCGCATTCCCATTTATATATCGCACCACGCGTGGCGCATTTGAAAGTTTTGACCAGAATTTGCTAGATGCTGGGCGAACGCTTGGACTGTCCGAAAAATATATATTTTTTAGAATACTCCTCCCTAACTGCAAACACGGAATTATTGCCGGAACTGTGTTAGCATTTGCGCGTGGGCTTGGTGAATATGGAGCAACCAGCATGGTTTGCGGTTATATCGCAGGCAGAACCGCCACCGTTTCCACCTCCGTTGCGTATTTTTGGCAAATAGGCCAAGACGATATGGCATTCTATTGGACAATGATAAATCTTGCAATTGCGTTTATATTTATGGTATTAATAGAAATATTCAACAGACCTAAGGTTAGGGTATAGCTATGCTCGTTTGCAATATCAAAAAAAACCTCAGCGGTTTTACGCTGAATGTAAATGTTGAAGCGAAGCGCGGCGTAACTGCTCTTATGGGAGCATCGGGCAGTGGCAAAAGCATGACTCTCCGTTGCATAGCAGGCATTTCAAAACCGGATAGCGGACATATTGAACTGAACGGAAGAGTACTATTCGATTCCGAAAAGAAAATCAACCTGCCGCCGCAAAAACGCAACACTGGTTTTCTGTTTCAAGACTACGCCTTATTCCCGAATATGACCGTGCTTCAAAATATAATGACTGGAATAAAAAGCAAAACTAATCGCGAAAAACAAGCCGCGGAATTTGCGGAAACATTTCACATACACGCCCATTTAAACAAATATCCACACCAACTCTCCGGCGGCGAAAAGCAGCGCTCTGCCATTGCTCGCATTCTCGTAGGCTCGCCAGACATTCTAATGCTAGACGAACCTTTTGCCGCTCTGGACAGCCATTTGCGCTGGGAATTGGAAACGGAACTTTCCGCTCTGCTCAAGAGTTTCTCCAATCCGGTTTTATATGTATCTCATAACAGAGACGAAGTGTATAGACTTAGCGACAATATAGCCGTTATGAATTGCGGAAAAAATGAACCAGTTGCCGAAAAGAAAGCTCTGTTTAAAAATCCTGCAAGCGTTCAGGCGGCAAGGCTTACGGGTTGCAAAAATATCGCCAAGGCAATCGCCAAAGGAACGCAGATTTCCGTGCCGGACTGGGGAGTAGAACTTGACATTGCGCAAAACGATGTGCAATATATAGGTATTAGGGCAAATTATATTGTCCCTGCTTCTGCCGCAAACAAAGCCGATATTGCCGCCTCATTTCCGTTTGAGATAGTGAATGAAATTGAAGACACCTTCACAAATATTCTCATGGTGCGAAAACAGGGAACAAACCTGCCGCCCATTCGCTGGGAAATGCCCAAAAAAGACCGTGCAGCCTTGCAAAACCTTCCGCAAGAGCTAGCACTTTTGCGTGAACATATTTTATTTTTAAAATAAGTAAATTACCTAAATGGAAAATTTCAAATTATTGGAAAATAATATAATTCAACTTCCAAGCGGTGTGTTTGCTGGTGTAGCAAGCTATGTTTGCTATCCCAGTGGAGAGCTAGAAGGCGTTAAACTTTCGGAAAAAAATATGCTTGTCACTCACGTTGGCGAACTTGTTCCTTGCTATGAAGAAACCAACCGCCGCAAAAATAAATACTCCGTTGAATTCTACAAAAACGGCATGGTAAAAGCGGTTGCCCTCAACGAAGTCCAAGAAATTCAAACACCAATAGGCGAATTTCCCGCAGAGCTTGTGACCTTTTATGAAACCGGAGAGTTAAAACGCTTTTTCCCACTAGACGGCCAAATCAGCGGTATGTGGAGCGAAAAAGACGAAAAAGCCCTTGCCATTCCCTTATCCTTTGACTTGCCCTTTACATCTTTTACCGCAATAATCAGCGGAGTTGCTTTTTACCAAGGTGGAAACATCCGCAGCGTGACATTATTTCCTGGGGAAACCATTTCCATAAAAACAGAGTTTGGCGATATTTTAACGAGGAATGGTTTTTCTCTCTACGAATCGGGAAAACTTGAATCCTTGGAACCAGCCGCCCCAACGCTGATAAAAACTCCGGCAGGCAGAATCAAAGCCTTTGACCCAGATGCTGTTGGTGTAAGCGCCGATGTGAATTCGCTTGTATTTGGCGAAGATGGTGATGTAATCGGTTTTAACCCCGCTCGCTACGGCTCGCTGCAAATGTGCAGCCCCGAAGACTGTTCTAGCTGTTCCTTGGGGTGTCCAAAAAGTGTCTAAACACTGTTTAAACACTTTTTGGACACTTTAAAACCGCAAAATTAGCTCAAAAATGCGGTTTTTTGCTTGGCACGAAAATTGTCTTATTTATAGAAACTTTTAACAAGAGGTTTCTTATGAAAAAAGAATCTAAATCTTTCTTTGATGTTTTAACTTGCACGAATGTCTGATTAGACTGCAAGTATTCTGGAAGCCCGCTCTCTGGATTCTCTTCCAGTACCCCCAAATTCTCGGTTTTGTAGGACTGGAAATTATGCGAAAAATCGCCTTTTGAACTCTTGTACGGCTTGGAATTAATCCAGTCCAGCACAGGATTAATTAAATTTTCCGAACCTATTTTTGATAAATATATTCTGATTTCGGCGCGAGGCATTCCGTTCAGCGAGCATATACTTTTTACCTCTGCAAAAAAATCATTAGCCGAATCTACGGTTTGATATTTTTCCCCAGCCATTTCATATTCCATTTTTTTGCTTATTACATTGTATTTGATTTTCATTCCATATGCCCTCAAAAGCACTTTTAAATTTTCTATTGTATCGCGCGGTTCGCCCCTTTTGTTGTAATGTAAAAAGCTGCCTTGCCTCATAGCTATATTTGAATTTAAGATTAAATCATTTTTTGCGCTCTTAACGTGCGCTATTAAGCTGTATATGTATTCACTGAAATCAAAATTCTCATTTTCTTGATTCTCCAAAATCAAATCAGCAATATCCCATCCCTTTTCTTTTTCAAGCGGCGCAATATCCAGCATAATCCCCGGGCATTTGGTTTTTATTTTTTGCATCGCTTTAATGCCAGTATCGTCATTGTCTGGCCAGTAAATTATTTCTTTATTTAAAAGCGGGATAAAATCAACTTTTTCTGTCGCATTGCTGCCACCCGACCACGTTACGGGAACATAGGGAATTTCACCGCGCTTTTTATTTTTCTCATTATCCAAGAAATGCCACCGCAGAGCCTCAACGCACTTTTCACCCTCAACCACAAGCACAGGTTTTTCTGGATATTTAGCAAGCCAGTCCAAGCCGTAGAGCGGCCTATTGTTTTTAAACGCTTTTTTATCCCAGAATAACTTTCCGTCTCCACCGCGCCAAAGCGTGTAAGGTATTATTGTTTTAGGTTCGGTTTCAAACCGATAAATATAATGAAGCAGTTTTCCCTGTTCGTTTTTGTATTCGTAACGTCTATCAAATTCTTTAGGCCCGCCATCGTCTATTTTCAATTTCATTGGCGGTTGCGGAGCATTTTCGGGAACCGGAAAAACCAATTCTAATTTTTCGTCTATTATTTTTCCCGATATTTTTTTTGCGGGTTTTTTGCTTGCGGAATTTAGGTTGTATTTTTTTTCCAGCAACGCCGCCACTTTTGCATATTCGGCTTTATTGCCCGGAGTGCAGGGCAAGTCATTTAAGTAAGCATACAAAGTAATTAAATCGCCACCAGCTTGCCCAACCGCCGGGTCTGCCCAAACACCAGCTTTATTCTTAATATTGATTTTGAAACTACCGGGCGAATTATCGTCTCGCGTTGGATTCAATGCCACATACTCATTGCCCATAACCTTGCCATCGGGCAGCCACTCTTTTAAGTAGCTTTCTATATCTCTGTTTAGAATATCCCTTAACTCTGGCACGAATCCCCCCTGCCCAACTTAATTAAATAACTACAAATAATCAGGAAAACCGCTTTCGCGGCGGGCAGGGGAGAAAATATCGTGCTTAAAATTCTTTGCATAATTATCCTGAATCATTGTAGTTCAAATAAATATATAAAAAATGGGGGGGAGTGTCAAACATTTTTTAAATAATTTTCATTTTCGCTACATATGTGGTATGCGATTTTTCTATACGCTATTTATTTTCCCACATATAGCGTAGTCTCTTTACCCCTGCCCTATATAACATATCGGGGCATTTGGGGCATATAGGGGCATTTAGCTTTACTATATGCCCCCTGCGACAAAGCCCTAAAACATCGGGCTTATGGCATATATGGGGTATATGGGGCATATAAACAATATAACGTGCGTAGGGATTACTGTATGTAACGCCATATACCTGCGTACGTACGCCTGTATGTTTTGAACCAAGTTTCCCCTAAATGCCCCAAATACCCCAAACCCAGCGAAGCCGAGAAACATCGGGCTTATTGGCAGGGGCATATAAATATAAATGCCCCGCCAAATGCCCCGCTTAATCCCCATAGCCCTTAAATTATTCAGCACAAACAAAACGCAACGCTAAGAAACACCAAAACTTACGATTATTTGCTCGCATTTTTCAAAAATCCAGCAGCCCCGACCCCCGGCATAGGTTCTTTCAGCAAATATATAGGTTGCGGGCAGGCTGAACCCCCATTTTTTGCCTTGTTATATCCCAAATTCTAGGGTTAATGCTAATTTAAAGCAAAAAAGGGCTAGAATGCCCTTTAAAATTGAATTAAATAAAGATTCAGTATTTGCATTTTTTGCAAATACTGGCTCCGATGGAAATAAAGATTCAGTATGCAACTTTTTGTTGCATACTGGCTCCGATGGAAATAAAATCTCTTTTATTTGACAATTTGCCGAAAAAAATATATATTTAAACAGAGGAATTATGGAAAATAACTGCGAAATCGCGCTATATGAGCCAGAAACGCTAGGGCTGGAAGTTCGTTTGGAAACTGAAACCGCCTGGCTTACGCAAGCTCAAATAGCTAGATTGTTTAATAAAACGCAAGAAAATATAAGCATACATTTTAGGAATATTTTTAAAGAAGGCGAATTAGACAAAAACTCAGTATATAAAAAATCTTTATATACTGCCGCTGACGGCAAAGTTTACAAAACAAAATATTACAATTTAGATGCTATTATTTCAATAGGATATAGAGTTAATTCTCCCCAAGCTACAAAATTCCGCATTTGGGCTACCAAAATATTAAAAGAGTATCTGCTTAAAGGCTATGCCCAAAATCCAGATTTTTACTCGCAAGATAACAGAGATGTCATAAGCCTTTTGGAAAAATTGACTTGCTTAGTTGTAGAATTAAACGATGATGTTAAAGCGATGCGCAAAAATAAGATAGTAAAATTCAAACCTCAAACCGCAAGCGAAGAATGTATTTCCGAACCCGCAGAATTAATAACAAAGGGGCTGGACTGGAACTCCGATAAATCATTATGGGCTTGGAAAACAATAACAACCGCCTTAATTGAATGCGGAATGAGCAACCCAAACAAAGGCGAGTGCAGAAGCGCAGTTAGGCAATTAAAGAAAAACGGAACTATGAAAAAGAAATATGTTCACAACGGCATCTATAAGTATTTGCTGCCACCAAAAAAGATATAGAACGCGAATTAAAAAAATCAATTTTGGAGAAATTATGAGTGAAGAAAATCTAACATTAGTTAAATGCAAAGTCTGCGGAAAAAAATTCAATGGAGAAAGCTGGCAAACATATTGTAAAGACTGCTACAAAAAAAAGAAAAGAAGTGAATTTGAGGAAGTTTGTGAAGAGATACTAAATAAAAAAACAATAGAAAAATCTTTCATTTCAGCGTTGAAAAAAAATCCAATATCCGAAAATATGTCATTGAAAGAAAAGCGAAATACAATAATTGAAGCATTTTGCACAGCAGTTGGAAAATATGAATATGATGGCGAGGCTTTTTTAGACCCAATAGACTGGGATATTCGCGATAAAACAATAGAGAAATTAATTGAGAAAATATCCGATAGGTTGCCCGGAATACCAATAATTAGATACAACAAAGAAGTTGGCAGAGAAATTTTAATAAAGCCTAGAGAGCAAATATTAAAAGAAGCTATAGCCACAGGAGAAGCAATTAAAGTTCGCTACTATGGCGGTACAACGCCGGGCGAAGAACGTGAGCTTATTGTTCGTGAAATAATTTCAGATAAACACGTTAAATGCTTTTGCCTGCGGAGCAATTTAGAGAAAACATATTTTTTGAATAAAATGGAAATTGACGGAATGAGTGACGATGATATTATTGATAAAAGTTCCAGCAAAAAGAAAAATACATCTATTAATAAACCAGCCTTAACTAAAGCTGCGCTTATTATTTGGCTTATTATTTTAATCCCAATATCTATTTCTGGACTAATAACTCCTATAGGATTTTTAATTGAGGGTAAAATAGGAGAATTTATATTCGGTTCTATTTTTGAAGCCTTGATTATTTTTGCAATTTGGAAAATAATTAAAAAATTGCGAAAGAAATAAACTTATTGCTTTGCCAGAATCTTTAGCAGCAGGCTTTTGATTTCTGCTGAATCGGCTTTGAGTTCCAAGAACATAGATTCAAACTTATTTTTTAAACCATCATTTTCTTTCAGCAAAATCGCTATTCTTGCTGGCTTGCCCTCTTTTTCAGTTCGCCTGTAATACGACCCCCGCTTGGAACCCCTGCGAGCTTCCAGCCTTTGTTCTTCAGTTTCGTAAATTTTTTTCCTTGCCATACCTTAAATATATATAATTTTTGTCTAAAAATGTTAAAAAATCATAAAAAATCCCTAAAAATTAGATTTTTTTGAAAAAAAATAAATAATTTTCTAAATTTTTAGACACTTTTGCGAAAAATAATGTATATTATAGGTGTAGGGCAAACAAACAACCCTTACAGGAGCAGTTATGACATTCAACCAAGCAAAGAAAAGAGCGGCGAGGCTATTCAGAGAGGAATACAATGTCGCTAAAGTGTATAACCCAGATTATACATGCATGGAAGGCTGGCACGGCAGATATTGCCTATTAATAGCTGGTGGCAAGAATATCAGAAAATCAATAGAAATGAAATTTTAAGGATGTGCAAAATGAAAGAAGTTTGCGATGAAAATTGCGAGAGTTGCAAAAAAACTACCGCACAGCAAAGGGCAACTGAAAATTGCTGGAGAAACCAAAACAAAAACAAACAAAAAGGAGGTTCAAAATGGTAAAAATGGAGGCGCAAATGGAAACGCTTAAAGTCACACAGGTTGAAGTTGCCATTATTAATAGCAACAAGCAAAAAATCAAAGCCGATGTAAAGGTAGTTCTCAACGAGCAACTACAACTTACTGGTTTAAAGATTAGAGATGGGAAAGACGGATTTTACGTAACATATCCTTCTGATATGAAAGTTGCAGAAAGTGAAAGTATTTGCTTTTTCTACCCACTTACAAAAGAACTGCGGGAGCATATAGAGCTATGTGCGTTGGAGAAATATCAAGAACTACGTGACGCCTGATGTTTGTAAATTACAACTGATGCCAAAAAAATACGTAACGAACAATGAAGCAGCGCGGTCGCTTGGTATGAAGCCCTCTGCATTTGCAAAGGGCGTACGCCAAGGGCGATTTACGCCTTCTGGGAAAAATGCCAAAGGTAACCCAGTTTATGATTTAAAAAAAATATCTACGGAATATGAGCAAACAAAAGACACCGCATTTTTGCAAGATAGAGCGGCGATGTATTCGGGCGGCAGACCAAAAGAAGAAGGCATATTAACGCCGATTTTAAAGGCAAAAACAGCAAGCGAAACCATTAAAGCTCAAACGCAAAAATTAAAACTTGATGCTTTGACAGGAAAATTAATAGATAAAGAATTAGCAGAAAAACAAGGTGCAGAACTAGGCATTATTTTAATGGGAGCTTTGGATTCTTGGGCTGCGCGTTTAGCCCCCGAATTATCGTCTATGAAAAATTGCGATGAACACGATTTTCATTTGAGAATAACCAGGGAAGTAAATTTTTTAAAACAAGAAATAATCAAAAAATGCCTTGCCGAAAACAAAATAAAATCCGAATCAGCAGCTTAAAACTCATTATTTTGCAAAATAAAAACTAAATTATGCAGTTGAAATGCAAAATTTTGACGATAAGCCGTTTTGGAAGGGATTTTTCAGCGTTTTTAAAGCTACACCCGAATTAAACGTAGCGGAATGGGCAGCACAGCGGCGCGTGTTGCCTCAAAGCAGTTCTAGCACACCCGGGCTATGGCGCAACGAGCGTACGCCCTATCTGGTGGATATTATGAAAGAATTAAGCCCGCAGAGCAGAGCTAAAGAAATTATTTTTTGCAAAGGCTCGCAAATCGGAGCTACTGAAAGCGCGATAAATTGGTTAATGTATAGTATAGACTTGCAACCCGGGCCATTCTTAGTTCTGCAACCGACAGACACTATGGCAATAAGTTTTTCAAAGCAAAGATTAACTACGTCAATTCAACTATGCAAAGAAATTAGGGATAAAGTTGGTGAAGGAAAAAGAACCGGAAGTAGCTTGCAAGAAAAAACATATCCCGGCGGTTATGTAAAAATCAGCGGTGCAAATTCACCAGCTTCTTTAGCCTCTATGCCAATAGGAAATATTATTTGCGATGAAATAGACAGATACCCATTTTCAGCAGGCAAAGAAGGCGACCCGCTTAAATTGGCAGCAGCCAGAATAGCAACATATCCACGTGCTAAGATGTTTTTTTTAAGTACTCCAACATACAAAGAAACTTCGCCATCGTGGAATCTTTTTTTAAATTCAGACCAAAGATATTTTTATTTACCTTGCCCGCATTGTGGCGATGACAAAGACCAGCCTAACAATGGCTATTTCATTTTGAAGTTTGGAAATTTGCAATGGGAACCGGGCAAGCCCGAAACCGTAATGTGCTATTGCCCGCATTGCGGCGGTGGAATAGAAGAATATCAAAAAACGGAAATGCTTAAAAAAGGAAAATGGATTCCAGAAAACCCCGGACATCACCGCGTTGGATTTCATTTAAGTAGCCTGTATTCTCCCGTTGGTTGGCTTTCTTGGGCGCAAGTTGTGCGTGAATTTGAAGCAGCGGGCAACGACCTTGAAAAGCGTAAAACATTTGAAAACACAATTCTTGGTTTGCCTTGGGAAGGCACGGGCGAAAGCATTGCAAATGAATATTTGGAAAGAAGGCGCGAACAATATATTTGCGAAGTGCCGCCAGAAGTTCTTTTACTTACAATGGCAGTAGATGTACAAAAAGACCGCTTGGAATATTTGGTAAAAGGCTGGGGCAAATATGAAGAATGCTGGGGAATAGAATATGGAGTATTGCGCGGCGAAACATCAGAGCTTAATTCTCCAGACAAAGATTTTCCTACGCCTTGGCAGCAGTTGGATATTGTAAGAACCAAAGGATTTAAAAGAATTGATGGAACAGAGATTCGCATAGTTTGCACAATGATTGACTGCGGTTTTTATTCCGATGTAGTATATCATTATACCAAACCCCGCGAGCGTATGCGAGTTTTCGCAGTGCGTGGAAGCTCAACAATAGATAAACCAATAATGAATAAACCTTCACGTAACACAAAAAATAGAGCGGCAATGTTTTACTGCGGAACAAACCAAGCAAAAGAGCTTATATATTCCCGTTTAAAAATTGAAACCGCTGGCCCGGGATATTATCATTTTCCAGCAGACGAAAAAACAGGATTCAATGCGGCGTTTTTTGCAGGCTTGACTTCTGAAAAAAAAATAGCAGTCTATAAACGCGGATTTAAACGGCTTGAATGGCACAAGGAAAAATCAGCTAGAAACGAACCGCTAGATTTAGATGTGTATAATTTAATTGCAATTCGTTTTTTAGAAAAAGATTTAATCCGCTTAACAGCTCAAGTTGAAGCAATGGAAAAAGCCGAAAAAACCGATTCAGATAAAACTAATTTGGAAAAATCAGAACCAAAACCTATACAACAAAATGAAAAGCCGAAAATAAAATATGCGCAAAAAAATTCTGGCATTCATTTAGCCGTTTAGTATTTTATATTTCTGTTGGAGTTTAATCAGCAGGATAATAATTTTTCTAGTAAAAAACTAGAAAATAATAAAACGTTATGGCAACCACAGAAGAACAAAAAACAGCAGAAGAATTGCGGAGCAACAACGCACTTAATGCCATTGATGTTAAACTTGCTAGAGAAATGTGTTTGGAATATATCAAAGCGGAGAAAGCCGTTTTAACAAGCCAGTCGTATCAAATTGGAGGGCAAACACTTACAAGGGCAAATTTAGGGGAAATAAGAAATGGGCGGCAAGAATGGCAAGCAATTTTAAATAACTTGAAGGGCGGCGGGCAACGTACATTCCGCAGCGTAATTCCCGCGGTGGATTTATGAGAGCTAAAATAAAATCAAATTCAAACGTGCCGAATTTATTTACCGCAGTAAATTCAGTTCAAGAAATAGTACGCAATTCTCCTTATACAGGTGCATCAAATAAAAAATCTATGCGAAATTGGCAGCCGACTTCTGCAACAGCAGATGAAGCATTGCTGTCCGCGCTTGATACATTGCGCTCGCGTTCTCGCGATGCTTTCCGCAACCAGCCAGCGGCAAGAGGCGCGTTAAAAACAATATGTGCTGGGGTTATAGGTTCGGGTTTGCAAATGCAACCCAGCATAGATTATGAATTTTTAAAAATGAAACGCGAGCAAGCGGAGATATGGCAAAAGAAAACCAAGCAAGAATTTAGGCTATGGTCTGAAAGCCGCAACTGCGACTTTTCAAGGCAGCAAACATTTACGGATTTGCAGGAACTGGCACT
>JGI20170J14366_1000682_pt1 | contig 14525 bp, 12 predicted proteins | sample TergutNc150P3_FD_14366 | JGI IMG/M metagenome (IMG submission 14366) | reverse complement strand
TTTAATGTCGGGATTATAGTTCCCCTCCCAAATCACTATAGTTCCGATATGCCTCAAGGGCATGGAGCTGTCCGAAACACAAATCGGACAGCTCTTTTTTTATATAGCTTCCATAGATTAAATAAATCAATAGTTATATAATGCCTCATGCAGGAAAAACAGACTAACAATGAAATTCAGGTCAAATTTAAGCCCATATACGGTATCCGCCCGGGCGTGTACCTTACGTTTATATATTCGTTTGTTCTGCTTCTTATCCTCTTTTTCCTGCTTTTGTACCCCGGTATAAAAAATCCCGGGGCGGTTTTAATCGTAAAAACAGAGCCTGCCGGAGCCGCCATAAGAGTAGACGGCGTTTACAGGGGTGTTGCGGGAACAAAAATCCACGTTTCAAAAGGAAACCGCACAATAGAGGCGGTTATGCCCGGTTTTAACAGCAAAAGCGTTGTTTTAGAAATCCCCGCCCGTTACTTTGGTTCGTTTTTTTTCCCGTTGTACAAAAAGGTTGAATTTACGTTAAAAACATCAGACCCTGCGGCGGCTTTTGCCCTTTACGCCGCCGATTACGCCGAATGGTCATTCGCCGGAGAACCAACCGCTTCATGGCAAATACCCATGAGCCTTTCGGAAGGCGCTTACCGAGCGGGGATTGTTGATGACATGGATTCTCCTTATTCTTTATCTGTTCAAAAAATGCGGCAAATTTTACTTGCCGCCTCCAATTTCGCCGTTACAAGAGTCGCAACACGCGACCTTATCCGAGCTAAAATACTTTTAGATAACGGCGGAAACGCTCCCGTCCCTACGGCGCTTGTCGGCTCAATTTCAGACATAACGGCGTTTTTGTCGGAAAATTCGGGTACGGCAAAATGGCTTTCCCAAGTTCTGCCGCGCGAACAAGCTTTGATTATCGAAAATTCAAGTTGGTATAAAAAACAGTCCGAAACGCCGCCGAATATAAAATCAATCTCTCCTACAGGAAGCCTGCGTCTGGCAGGTATAAATTTCATAAGATTTCCATCGTTTATGATCAGCGAAACCCCTGTATCAAGGTCATTATTTGAAGAATTCCTAAATGATCAACCTCAGTGGAGAGAGTATAAAACCGATTATTTCCCTCAGGAAATTTCCGCTTATCCATGGGAAATCGATAAAAACGTTATTACAGGCGTTACTTGGTATGCGGCGCAGGCTTTTTGCGATTGGATTACATCACGCCTGCCGTCAAATACAATGCAAGCAAGGCTCCCCGAAGAAAGTGAATGGTCAATCGCCGCCCAAAGTATCAGCAGCATGAAAAACATCGGTTGGGAATGGTGCAAAGACCCTTATACTCCGCTCCAAATCGTCAAAGTCTTACCTATGGCGAAACAATTTGTCGGCTCTCCTGAACGTTCCCTGCGAGGCAGACAAACCGCATCGTCAACAGAAACAAGAGCTTCCCTGCCCCCCGATTTGTCTTCGCCAATCGTTACATTCCGAGTAGTAATAGAGACGGCGGCAACGGCTGCTCCCCGAACAATAGAGTGAAACCGTCATGAGTGAAGGCGTAAAAATCATAGCGCAGAACCGTAAAGCGAGGCACAACTATTCTGTTGATGAAACTTATGAATGCGGCATGGAGCTTTTGGGAACGGAAGTAAAATCGTTCCGTGACGGAAAAATCTCATTCCCCGATTCGTGGGCGGAAGTTATAAACGGCGAAGTATGGCTGCGTTCACTGATAGTAGCGGAAAATCCGTTTTCATCGATATTTAACCACGAACCGGACAGGAAAAAACGGCTTCTTTTGCATAAAGACGAAATAAAAAGAATTCAGCGAAAAGTAGAAGAAAAGGGTTATACGTTAATCCCGCTGTCGTTTTATTTTAAAAAAGGCAGGGTAAAAGTCGAAATCGGGCTTTGCAAGGGTAAAAAAGCGTTTGACAAGCGAGCGGGAATACGTGAAAAAGACTTAAAACGTGAAATTGCCCGTGAATTCAGGCATGGACTTCAATAAATTGCGGTAAAATTTGTTATCGGGACTTGTTTTCTATAATTTCCATCATAAAAACAAAGGCAAAAACCAATAAACCCGCGCAAAGAGCGGCTATTTTAATACCTTTATTGGAAATATAATCAGGATAAGAGGTAGAATATATATTTCCCGCCGTTACAGGGGTGTTTTTAGGTATTCCCAACCCGACAATCCGAATAAATCGTTCATCAGGCTGTCCGTAACCCATTTGGCGGGCTTGAACCAACATAGTATCCTGATCGTATTGTAAATTAAATCTTGTTCTTTCCAGTTCTTCGTTTATAATACCCAACTCTTTGATGTTTTCCCACTGATGTTCCCTCTCGGATAACAGGTAATTATACGATGATAAACCTGAAGGACCGCCAAGGAAGGAAAAAAGCGTATAAACCGCTATGGCAGTCCAAACTCCTATGAGGTATTTAAAGATTCTCATAGTTCGATTTACGGATGTTTATTAATTATTCTTAAATTTTCTTATAAAAACGGCTATTTTATAAAAAAAATAGCTATATTTCAAAAGCAGCATTGACAACCGCAATACAAAAGGTTATCCTTAATATGATATAAACTTTTGAAAACAGGGAAAAGTACCGATAATTGACCATAAGTGTTAATTTAGGGAGCGGTTCATGGCAAGTAATAAAAAACCTTCGATATACTCTGATCGCGCAAGTATCGGAAGCGCAAAAGAATTGGACGAATACGGCGTATGGGTAAAAACCGAACCGCAAGTTCTTGGCGCTGATGAAAAAACAGGACTTGATGATATTGCCATTTCCTCTTCCGCTTCAAGCAAAACTGACGAATCCTTAACTTTTGACGACGCTGTATTTGATGTTAATGAAGCTTCGAGCCATCCCAAAGGCGGAAAAGCGGAATTCCCCGATGACAACATAGAAATCGATCTTGACGATGATCCGTTAACCTCCGAGAATAATTTATCTGATTTTAATATGCCTTCCGATGACAACGCAGAGGCGGCGTCAGGAAACGATGATATTGAAATCGATATAGAAGACACTTCTTTTGACGAATTTGAAGTTCCTTCGTCGGGAGAAGAAACAACAGAAACCACCGAATTTGAAAGCAGTATTTCAGATAACGAAGAATTTGACACGGAAGATTTAAGCATTCCTACGGTAAAATCAATCGAAAACAACATTGAAATTGTTTCCAACGATTTGGACACCGCTCAAGCCGACGGCGTTTCTACTCATCTTCTTCAAAAAATCGCCAGCGAGCTTTCTTCAATCAGGAGCGAACTTACAGACCTTAAAAAAGAATTCGCCAATATCCGCAATCTTCCCGCCGAAGAAGGAAAACACGACGACGGCTTTTTCTCCGATGACGACGATGAAACCATTTCGCTTACAGGCGACGAGCTTAACAATATATTGGTTTCAGGCGGAACTACAGAAGAAGGAATACCGGAAACCATTGATAACGAAATAACAAGCGAAACAACCGAGATAAGCAATGAAATAATTGACGACGACGATGATGAAACAATAGCGCTTACAGGCGATGAAATGGATAACATTCTCAACTCGGCGAATTTTACCGAAGAATCGGGAACCGAGGAAACGCCGGAAACCGATGATTCTTCCCTTAATATTGACAACGACATTGATATTGACATTGAAACCACTGAAACAACAACAGAAGAAACTTCCGCAGAAGAACCTGCCGCACAAGACGACAGTCTCTCCATGGACGATTTCGATATTTCGTCTACTGAAGAAACAACTGCGGAAGAAACTTCCGCAGAAGAAACTGCCGCACAAGACGACAGTCTCTCCATGGACGATTTTGATATTTCATCTACTGAAGAAACCACTGCGGAAGAAACTTCCGCGGAAGAAACTGATATTACCGCTGATGATTTTGCCGATATTTCGTTAGACGACACATCTGCGGAAGGAATCGCTGACGACAGTCTCTCCATGGATGACTTCGATATTTCGTCTACTGAAGAAACAACAACAGAAGAAACCGCTGCGGAAGATACTTCCGCAGAAGAAACTTCCGCACAAGACGACAGTCTCTCCATGGACGACTTCGATATTTCGTCTACTGAAGAAACAACTGCGGAAGAAACTTCCGCAGAAGAAACTTCCGCACAAGACGACAGTCTCTCCATGGACGATTTCGATATTTCGTCTACTGAAGAAACAACTGCGGAAGATACTTCCGCAGAAGAACCTGCCGCACAAGACGACAGTCTCTCCATGGACGATTTCGATATTTCGTCTACTGAAGAAATCACAACGGAAGAAACTTCCGCAGAAGAACCTGCCGCACAAGACGACAGTCTCTCCATGGACGACTTCGATATTTCGTCTACTGAAGAAATCACAACGGAAGAAACTTCCGCACAAGACGACAGTCTCTCCATGGACGACTTCGATATTTCGTCTACTGAAGAAATCACAACGGAAGAAACCGCTGCGGAAGATACTTCCGCAGAAGAAACTGCCGCGGAAGGAACTTCCGCACAGGACGACAGTCTCTCCATGGACGATTTCGATATTTCGTCTACTGAAGAAACCACTGCGGAAGAAACTTCCGCACAGGACGCTGATTTTTCATCGGATGATTTTGCCGATGTTTCGCTAGACGAAACAGCCTTGCAGGACACTGATCTTGCCGCTGACGATTTTGACATTTCGTCTACTGAAGAAACCACTGCGGAAGAAACTTCCACAGAAGAAACCGCTGAGGAAGATACTTCCGCAGAAGAACCTGCCGCACAGGACGACAGTCTCTCTATGGACGATTTTGACATTTCGTCAACTACAGAAACCACAACAGAAGAAACCACAGAGGAAGGAACTGCTGCGGAAGGAACACCCGCACAGGACGACGATATTACCCCGGAAGATTTTGCCGATATTTCGTTAGACGAAACAGCTTTGTTGGAATCTGACCTTGCGATGGATGATTTTGACATTTCGCAAGAAGACTCGGAGGCAGTTGCCGAAACTAGTAATGATGAATTGGCAAAATTGCGCGAAGAAGGCGCAACGCCAATCACAGAAATCCCCGAAAACAGCGATTACCTTGAAAATGAACCTCATGATCATGACTCGCTTGATCTTTCAGACGCTGTAATTGACGAACCTGAATTATCGACTGATCATATTAACGAACAGGTTGAAGAACCTGCCTTAAACGAAGATGAATTTGATCTGGATTCTTTTGACGATTTGTCAATTGATTCCGATACGGATAGTCTTAATGACGATTTTTCTTCTCTCGGCGATGACACCGCCTTGCAGTCGGAAGAAACAGAACCTGCCGCAGAAACGGCGGATACCTCGCTTGATGATTTTAGCATGGAAGAAGAAGCTCCCGCACAGGAAGCGCCTGCGCCTGCCGCAAAAGCGCCGCCTGCGCCCGCCGCTCCTCCTCCTCCGCCCGCAGAAACGCCCGCCCCAACGGCGGCAGCGCAAGCTGATCAAGCAAACGGCAAGGCTCCATTTGCCATTCCTACAGGTTTAAGATCCGAGCTTAGAAATATTTTAAGCTATATGGATCAACTTCTTGAATCGTTGCCGGAAGAAAAAATCGAAGAGTTCGCAAAGTCCGAATACTTCGATTCCTACAAAAAACTCTTTAAGGATTTAGGGTTGGTATAATCGCCGATTTATCTGAACTTGGAGCTCAACTTCATTCACGTTACAATCCGCAAGCGGAAGCAGAGCGCTATATTGATTCTCTGAATCTAAATAAACAAACGGAATGTTTTATTTTAATCGAGCCGGGACTGGGCTATTTAACTTCGGTATTACGGGAAAGATTCGCAGAAAGCAAAATTCTTGTTCTTCACGCCGAAAATTTTGAAGACAAACCCATTCAAAATGTATTTACGTTAACAAGTCTTGATACGGAAAAAATTTACAGCTTTTTGGAAACTCATCTTCAAAATATAAAGACCGACCGTATCCGTGTAATTGAATGGCGTCCGTCTCTTAATTACCTTAAAGACGCTTATGTTAAAATTTTTTCCGCCGCCGCCTCTTTTCTAAAACGTTCGGACGCCGAAAAGAGAACAACAGCCGTTTTCGGAAAAAGATGGATAAAAAACTTTTTTAAGAACATCGGCAATATAAACCATACTCTTTTATACAGGCAGATGGAAATTCCAGTTATTGTTACAGGTTCAGGTCCAAGTCTTGAACAAGCTCTGTCTGTTATTCAAAAAGCACAGGACAAATGCCTTGTCATTGCGGCGTCTTCTTCCGTTCTAGCGCTGTCATCGGCGGGTATAACAGCGGATATCGTCATCGCTACAGACGGCGGCAGTTGGGCGTTAAAACATATATATCCTTTTTTCAGAAACCAAAAATATAAAAACACTTCCGTTTTTGCCGTCAACCTCTGCGCCGCCCTGCCCTCTCAATGCGCGGACAGCGCGCAATTAATCTTAAACGACGGCAGTTTTTGGCAAAATGTCGTTCTTCACGAACTTGCCCTGCCTTCCGTAATTATTCCGCAAAGAGGAACGGTAACCGCAACCGCCGTAGAGCTTGCGTTGCTTCTTTCAAGCGGGAATGTCTACCTTGCCGGTTTGGATTTTTCAGTCAACGATATAAGAACCCACGCAAAACCCTACGGTTTTGACAATTTATTTTACAGCACCGCTAATCGTTTTGTTCCCTTTTATTCGGAAAGCTATTCGCGTTCAAGACTGCTTCACGAAGGCGGAAGCATGAACATATACGCTTCATGGTTTAAGGAACAGTTAAAAAAATGGTCAAAACGGGTTTTTTCTATCGGCGGCAATAAAATTTTTGAGCACGGAGAACCTTCATCGCACGGCAGTTTGAAAAAGACTGATGAATTTTTTAAGGCGGTTGCGTTTGAAAACTCGAATGTTTTTTGCGAGAAAGGAATACAAGCGCTTTTTGACGCGTTAAAAAAACCTGAATATTCGCAAAATATAAAGCGGGAACTTAATTCCCTGCTTTTTTCAGGCGAAAATGAAGTAACGGATTTGGAATTGGAAACCGTATTAAAAGAAACTTGTATAAAGGTTTTACATGAATAATACCCAATATACATTTTTAACTTCACGCACAGGGGAAATAGTACCGGCGATTATCGATAAAAACGGCTCACCTCGCCCATTACACTCAACTATCGATCCTTTACGAGAAGCCGAACGTCTTGTATCAACCATACCGCAGGATACGGGCTTTGTGATTTTTTTGGGTCTCGGCGGCGGCTTTGCCCCGCAAATTGCGCTCGCCAAAACGTTTGCGCAAATTGTTGTCATAGATTTTGACAAACAGGCTATTAAAGAAATTTTATCCTCAAAAGATTATTCGCCGCTTTTAAGCAACAGCCGTTTCAGTCTTTTAACTGATTTTACGTTTGACGAAATTAGAAAATTCATCCTTGAACGTTACAATCCCGCTCTGTGCGGCGGCATTAAACTTATTCCAATACGCACAAGGACAGAACACGACTCGGAAATATTCAACAAAGCCGCCGCTATTATACAGGAAGCGATAGACAGCGCCGCTTCCGATTTCAGCGTGCAGGCGCATTTCGGCTTGCGCTGGTTTTCCAACATTATACGCAATATAAAAACAGCGGAAACAGCGGATCAATCTTTCTGCGCAAAAAAAACGGACAAAGCGGCGATTGTGGCGGCGGGTCCTTCGCTTGACGGGCAAATTACCGCTCTTGCCGAACATAAATCGAAAGGTGTCTTTATTATATGCTCCGATACCGCCATGCCCGTTCTTCTGCAAAATAACATTGAACCCGACGCTGTAGTTTCCATTGACTGCCAGCATATCAGTCATTATCATTTTTTCGGCTGTAACATACGCAGTATTCCGCTTATTTTGGACATCGCAAGCCCTCCCATGCTCTCCCGTTTTTCAACGCTGCCTGTCTTTTTTTCAAGCGGACATCCTCTTGCGCTGTACATTTCCCGTTATTGGCGTTCTCTGCCTTTGCTTGACACCTCAGGCGGCAATGTAACCTACGCCTGCCTGTCCCTTGCGGATACGCTCGGCGCAAACTATATAACGCTCTTCGGCGCGGATTTCTCTTATGTCCGCTCTCAAACTTACGCAAGAGGAACATACGTTTATCCCTACTTTAACAGAAGGCAGAACCGCCTCTCTCCGGCAGAAGCGCAAATGTCAACCTTTTTGTACCGCAGTCCTTTTCTGTCCAAAGAAAACGAAAACCAAATTTACCATGAAACAAATTCTCTGCGCTTTTACAGAAAAAAAATGGAAGAAAAAGCGGCGGCAATGAATGCGCAAATCTGCGCCTTTCAAGGACAAGGCGCTCCCATAAACCTTACAAACAAAGCGGCACACAGCGCAAACAATAAAAATTACGTTATTGGCGCAGAAGAAAACCAAACTAAAAGCGGGATAGAGTTTCTTGAACAGTACCGTAATGACATCGCCGCTCTGCCCGCAAGCGGATTAAACGAAAAAGAAAGGCAAATCTTCACCACGCTTCTGCCCGCAGCCGCCGCTATCAAACACCGCAGCACGAACAGCAAAAGCGTTGCGGATTTAATTGAAGAGACAAAAAATCATTGCGTTATGCAGATAGATAAGATACTTTGTTAAAAGTTCTTCACCTGAGCCATAAAATTATTTTCAGCGTTTCTTATAAGGGAGATTGCCCTTGAAAAAACGGGAATAAAATCTTTTGGATCATTTAAGAGCAATTCTGCGGTAATGGAGACAACTTTCCTGTCGGGAGAAAAGGCGACCTTAACTACCTTTGAACTTCTGTTTGAGGAATTTACGGCGTTAAGGGCGACTTCTTGAGAAACGGTATCCATTTTAAACCCTGTATAAACCTGAAAAAATTGAAGGTCCTTCTCGTCTACGATTATAAAATAAGTATCGCCCGCCACTTTAAATTGAATATCGCCGTCAGCGTCAACCGTGGGAACATACCCTTCCTGACGCAAATATTCCATGTAAGCGTTTTGTAAATCTTCTTTTGTCCATTGTTGCTGCGAGAATGCAGGGAAAACAAAAATACCCCCCAGAATTAAAATAGCAATTAAAATTTTACCAAATTTTGACATACAAAACTCCTTAAATATTAAAATATTGATAATTTCTTAATATAGTATACACACAATTACAGGTTTGTCAAGATGAGGTTTCTTTCTCCTCTATTCCTCAAACGCAAACGCCGCGTACCCCACAAACGAATCGGGTACATCGCCGTCTTCGCTCATGTCGGCGCTGGTGGCATACGCCAAAAGTTTCGCTTTTTGCAAGCCTTCAGCCTCGGCAAAACCCATCGCTCCAAGGACAGCGCCTGCGGAGCATGAGGAGGAGTCCTCTTCGGCGCGGCGCAGGACTTCTTCACTGTCGCCGGATTCTACGGCTTTTATAAAAGCGGCGTCGTTTACCTCACGCACCCAACGCAAGGCTTGCTCTCCGTAGCCCTGCGGCGAAAAGCCGTAGTTTCGTCCGTAGTGGGTTAAGTCTGTGGAACCGAAGACTGTTATTTTTTTGTTTAAATTCGCCGCGATTTGCGATAAGAGTTTTCCCCTCTCAAAAGATTTTATGTCGGCGGGAAGCCGCAGCCACAATAAATTCGCTTTTGGGAAAAAATACTGCGCCATGGGCAAAAGTACTTCGATAGTGTTATCACGGTATTGATCTTCCGCGCCGCCGATTTCTTTTATCATTGCGGAGCGAAGATCTGCGTCTATGGGCATGTAGCCGAAGGGGGTTTTTACGGCATCTTCCATGGCAAAAAGGGGCGGACTGCCCGCTCCCAAGTGTCCGCCCAGAACAACAACGGTCTCCGCCTGCGGTTTAAGGCTCGCCGCCGCCAATGCGGCTGTTCTGCCGCTGTAATACCAACCTGCGTGGGGTATAATTGCGGCTTTGGAGGAGCGTTTTGTACCGTCAAATTCCGATAAAAATGCGGAAACTGCGCCTTTTTCACGGGGATACCAGCCCGCAGGCAGCGAATAATCTCTTATTTGCATATAGAAACTTCCGATAATTATATCAGAGAAATAAAAATATGGGAATAAAAAACAAAAAAACGGGGAACCTGTCAACAGGCGGTTCTGTTATAGCCGCCCTTTGCATAGTTGTTTATCTTTTTGCGCTGGTTCAGGGCGCAGTCAGAATATATTTAAGCATGGACGAGCGTAAATATACGGCGGAACAGGAATTTTCCAATATTGCGGACATTGCCCTGTCTGCGGGAATTCAGGGTTTTATGGACGAAAGATTTATCAGCTCGATTAACAGGGCGCTTTCTTCCAGTAAAAGTTTGGAAGCGATTATTATTACCGGTCCCGACGGCGGCAACGCTTTTGAAAAAAAACAAGGTTACGCCATCGCATGGGTAAACAATTCGCCGAGGTTCAAAAACAAGTTTTATTTTTTACAGGAAAATCTTTACAGACCATTGGCTCTTCCCGATGTGCGTAACGCCAATATCAAAGCCGTGGCAAACGCTTTTGATTACGCCGAATCTACAAAAATAATGAAAGAAACTTTATTGATCATCCTGATAGGGTTCGCCCTTGCTTTCTTTACAATGCTGTTGCAAACATTAATGGGAAAGGGCAAATCCGAAACGGTTTATATACAAGCTCCTCAACCTGAAAAAAACGTCTCTGTTAAAGACGAATACAATTTGACATCCGCAGGCGGTCCTAACGGACTTTACTCTCCCCGAACAGGGCTTGGTTGGGAAGAATACATAAAAGAAAGACTCGATTCCGAATTACACCGCTGTTCTTCCACAGAAAACGATCTAACGCTTCTTTTAATGGAATTTACAGACTCAATAGAAGAGAGAATATTTATACAGGCGGCAAAAGAAGCGGCGTCTTTCTTTGCTTCAAAAGATTTGATTTTTGAATACGGAGAAATGGGCTTTGCCGTAATTCTTCCGGGCGCGGGTTTTGAAGCGGCTATCGCCAAATCGGAAAAATTTTATCAGCGCATCATAAAAAGATTTCCGAACAGCTACAAGAAAGCGTGCGGTCTTTGCATAGGGCTTTCTTCTCGTTCAGGCAGATTGCTTAACACCGACAGACTGCTGTTGGAAGCGGGAGAAGCGCTTAAAAAAGCAAAGAGCGATACAAAAACAAAAATAATAGCGTTTAAGAGCGATCTTGAAAAATACAGAGCTTTTATTGCGTCTCAAAACTAGAAGCGTCTCTAAAAAGCTTGCCGGCTGACCATGACGGAATAAAATAAACATAATCTTTGCCGCTTACATGAGCAAACCGTCCGCCCGATTCATCGGCGGAACTGAAACGAATAGTAATGATTTTACCGTTGCCAAATTCAATAGACATACTTATTTTGTCAAACATCGGATCATCGGCTTTTACAGTATCTTCAAAATTATCGCCTTCGACAGTTATAATCTGGCGTATATAATTATCAATAACAGTATGATCGGGCTTCTCTACTTTAATGCCTGAAATTTCCCACTTTCTGTTCTTGCGTGAAAAAACTTGGGTTTCCTGCGGCGTATAAACCGACAGCCTTTGTACACTGCTTAAATCAATACTTCCGTTCTCCGATTCGGGAATTAGTCTTAAATTGTACCAACTTTCAACGGGACCTGAAATATACGATTTAATTGTACCGTCTCCCGCCCGCACTTCATTCTGCCCCGCTTTGCGCAAATATATTTCATTCTTAAAAATATCTTCATTGCCGACTAAAAGATCAAGAAGAACTGTCTCGCCTGAAATTGTTATTCTGGAAGCGGATTGTTCCAAACCAAAACGCCCATGCGTAGAAGCGCTTGAGGAGCGCACCGCCCACGAAGAACGAGTCGTAAGAATTTTTAACAAATCTTCCACCCGCAATTGCCTTGCCGGATACTCAAGACCGTTATTCGAAATAAACCATTGACTGCCTCTCTTTGCAAGTTCAAGTTCAATTTCATCTTCATTGTCTTTTATGGCTATTTTTTGAATTTTACCCGCATATTTTGAATCCAACCACGCATAGGTTGACGATTTGTCGCCTAAGCCTGAAGTAAAAATAGCGCTCACTATATATATTACAAATAAAACGCCTATCAGCGTTCCAAGATAAATAAGGCGGTTTTTATACGTCATCGTCTTTCTCCTTTACGTTTTTTAATTCGGCGTTAAGCGCAAGTTTCTTGCGCCTTGAAGCGACGGCAAATCCCGCAATAATTACCAAGAGCGGAATAAGACCAATATTTACAATTTGAATGAATTTTATCGCCGCCGCTTTGCTTCTTGGATCGGCTATTTTGTCCAATCGCCCTATCTGCGGCTGTCTGTTTCGTATGCCGATTATATCATCGTCATTGGAAAGCCAGTCTGCGACACGCAAAAGGAAATCAAGATTATGCTGCGCCTGAGTGGCATTGATCATATTAGTAGCGAAATCGGTATCTCCTACAACAATTATCCTCGAGTCTTTCGCTATTTCAGGCATATCGGGAAGTTCCTCTCCCGAACCTTCATGCGCGGGTTTGGGGTTTCCTTTGAAAAAACTCGGGAAAGTTCCCGTTAAAGACGCTCCCAGAATTTTTGTTCCCCTTGTTTCATTCGCTTCCATTTCAAGCATATAGGATATTTCAGGATTGGTATAAAAAGCTTCCCTCATAGACCAACCTTGATCGGAGCTTGTAAAAAGAGGAACCGCTTCCACGGAAGAAGAAGGCGGAACCAGTTCCAGCGGACTTGACCAGAAAAGATCAATACCGCTGAAAGCGGAGCATACGGGATGTTTTGCGTTTCCGTTATCGCCCAAAACACCGATCCAAAGCGGATAACGCACAATTCTGTATTGAACCGCTCCGCTCGGCGTTCTTGTCTGATACTGCAACGTAAGAGCGTTGCGATCCAGAGCAAGTTCCTGTCTTATGATTACTCCGTAAGACGCTATCATTTCGAGTAACGTCTGATTATGATGAAGCCTTGCCTCTATCGATCCCGAAACGGTATCGACATACACGCCCTTTACGGCAAAAAGAACTTTCCCGCCCTGTTGAATGTATCTGTCTATGCGGTAAAGCGTCCAGTCGTCCAAATCATCGGCTCCTCCAAGCACAAAAAGCGCAGGGATGGTATCGGAAATTTCATCGCCTGCCGAAAGCAAACGCACTCTGTAACCTGCTCCCGCCAACGTCCTTTCCAGAAAGCCGAAATCTTCTCTCCATTGCCTGAAACTGTCGCCTACAAGCACTCCTATCCAACGTTCGCTGTCATTAACAAGGGAGCGTATTCTTGAAGTAAGATCGTATTCAAGCGTATCTGTAGAAATAACCCACGGCAGAACGTCCATTTTGTCAAGGTACTCAATAACTATTCCTGAATATACGGTAATAAGACTTGCGTTATCCTGCTCTACTGTCTGCACTTGCATCGGCTGAAGACCAAGCTCATCAGCCCTAGACCTTTCTGTTTTCAAAGGATCTCGCACTGTAAGACGTATTTTTCCCTTTGAATAAGCGGCGAATCCTTTTAGTATATCTTCAATTTCACCGGGAGCGGGATGAAATGTTTTTAATTTACCGGAAATATAATAAGTAATATTGACGGGATCGGATAATTCTTTGCGAAGGTTACGTGAAACCTTGGAAATAGTATGCGCCCTGTTTTTTGTAAGATCGATGTGGAACCACAAACGGCTGCTTACCATTAACGCAAGAATAAAAGCGGCTACAGATAACGCTGTAATAATTATAACTTGTTTTTTTGTCATATTCCGTTATCTCCATTTCCTAAAAAGGATAACTCTTGTATTGATAAACAAAAACAACGCCGCGCTCAAAATAAAGAACGCAAGGTCTCTTGTATCAATTAAACCTTTGGAAAAGTATTCAAAATGAAATGTAAGAGAAAAAAAGTTGATACTTTGCGCAAGCCACTGCGGAAGATTAAAAGCATACGTAATATTGTTCACAAGCATTACCGCCATTAAAACAGCCGCTGTTCCAAGAAACGCTCCGCCCTGACTTTTGGAAAGACTGGACAGTAGCAATCCCAAAGCGGTTGCGCTTGCGCACAACAAGAACGATCCAAAGTATTCGCAAATAACAGTCCCTGTGTCGAAACTTCCCAAAATTGACAGAGTTAACGGAAGCGGGAATGTTAAAATCAACATTGCGCCCAACATACTGAACGCCGAGAAAAATTTTCCCAACACAAGATCCCATTCCGTGAAGGGCATTGTTAAAAGCAATTCAATTGTGCCTGTTTTTCTTTCTTCCGCCCAACTTTTCATCGTGATCACCGGAATGACAAAGACAAAAATTATCGGAAGTATGGCGAAGTAAGGGCGCAATGTAGCCTGATCTGTCGAAAAATACCGCTGAAAGAAAAACAGCCATATTGAACTCGCCAAAAGAAAGAAAACCGCAGCCCCGTAAAGCGCGGGGGAATACAAATACTGGAAAATTTCTTTCCGCGCCAAAGTGAGGGCGCGATACGGAATATATTTTTTCATTTATTGCGCTCCTTTTCATCGCTTGTAAGTTTTACAAA
>JGI20170J14366_1000680_pt1 | contig 14533 bp, 12 predicted proteins | sample TergutNc150P3_FD_14366 | JGI IMG/M metagenome (IMG submission 14366) | reverse complement strand
TATTGGGAAACCGCTTCCGGCATTCCCCCGCAGACAAAAAAAATTTTCAGCCTGCCCAAAAGCTGCTGATGAATGGGCTCGGCAAGCGGTTTCTCAGGAGATGCTGTTTTGATAGCTTCCGAGAGCGCTTCCTCATTCAAGGCGGTCAGAAATTCATCGAATCCAAAGGGATACATAAAAAGAGAACGAATTCGCCCCACACCAAAAGACGGTATTTCTTCAAGTGCAAACTCCAGAAGGGAGCCTGCAGCCACCACATGAAGCTCTGCATACTTCTCATAAAAATACCGTATCTTTGCCAAAGCCGGCTGGCAACTTTGAATCTCATCAAAGAACAGCAGGGTTTCTCCGGGTATTATCGGAGTATGGTAAAAAAGCGCAAGCTGTTCGCAAATCTCCTGAGGGGAAAGCGGGGCTTCAAAAAAACTTCTTACCCCTTTATTTTCATCGAAGTTAATCTCGACATAGTGCTTAAACTGCTTCCCCAGTTGCCTGACAGCCGAGGATTTTCCTATCTGCCTTGCCCCACGCAAGAGCAAGGGTTTCCTGTCAGGGGGGGGATCCCTACTCCAGGAGAGAAGAATTTCATCGATATTTCGCTTAAAATATTGAGTTTCCATATTTCCCTACCCAAAAATAGCATAAAAAACATGAAAATTCAAGGCAAAAATAGCATAAAAAACATGAAAATTCAAGGCAAAAATAGGCAAATTCTATAGAAAATTAGGCCCTAAAAAAGGGAAGCGGGAATACGTTATTACTTATACAAAAAATTCCTTATGATAATCCCCCCATCCGGCGTAAGTATTGATTCCGGATGGAACTGCAAACCGTAGACAGGGTACTCTTTGTGGCATACAGCCATAATTTCACCGACATCTGTCCTTGCGGTTATTTTCAACGAGTCAGGCAGGGTTGACTCAATGCCGGCCAAAGAGTGATAGCGCGCCGCGCTTATGACAGGCGGAAGCCCCTTAAAAAGATCGTTCTCCAGATCGAGATTTATCTGCGATGATTTCCCGTGCATCAATTTGCTCGCGTAGGATACAGTGCCGCCAAAGGCCTCGTATATTGCCTGATGGCCAAGGCAGATGCCCAGGATCGGCATTGATGAATAAAGCTGTTTTATGGCCTCGATGCATATTCCGGCATCGGAAGGTTTTCCGGGGCCCGGAGAAATTACCAGGCGGCTCGGCGCAAGGTGTTTTATCTCGTCAACGCTTATTTCATCGTTACGTACAACTTTTATGTCAGGCTCTATTGCGCCGATTATTTGGTACAGGTTGTAGGAAAAACTGTCGTAATTATCGATTAACAGTAGCATTATTCAAGCCCTCCGGAGGAGTTTTTAAGCGCGTCCATTACCGCTTTGGATTTGTTCACACATTCCTGGTATTCTGACTCGGGTTTGCTGTCTGCGACAATTCCCGCGCCTGAACGGATAAACACCTTGTTGTTTCTACGGTACACAATCCTGATGGCAATACAGGTATCCATATTGCCGGTAAAATCAAGGTAGCCGATTGCGCCGCCATAAATGCCGCGTTTATTCTGCTCCAGTTCGTTAATGATTTGCATCGCGCGGATTTTGGGAGCGCCTGACAAAGTACCGGCGGGAAGCACAGCGTTAATGGCGTCAAGCCCAGTTCTTCCTTCGAGGATTTCGCCGCTTACCGTAGAGCCAATGTGCATAACGTGGGAAAAGCGCAGGATAGACTTGTATTTGGCGACGGATACTGTTCCAAATTTGCTGATCTTTCCCAAATCGTTTCTGCCAAGATCGACCAGCATATTGTGTTCCGCAAGCTCTTTTTCGTCATTGAGCAGTTCTTTTTCCAGCGCGATGTCTTCCTCGTCGCTTGCGCCTCTTGGACGGGTTCCCGCAAGCGGAAAGGTGAACAGCTTGCCGTCCTGTAACTTGACAAGCGTTTCTGGCGACGCTCCGGCGATTTCCAGATTGCTCCCGCTGAAATAAAACATATACGGCGAAGGGTTTATAGTCCGCAATACGCGATAGGTGTCAAAAATACTGCCTTCAAAATCGGCCCCAAAACGGTTAGACAACACAACCTGAAAAATATCGCCTTCTTTGATGTGATATTTTGCCTTGTTTACCATTTGACAGTATTCTTCTTTTGTAAACAAAGCGTTAAAATCGGATTTAATGCAGGCGGTGGCAGATTCCCCGTATTGTCCGCTCTTTACGAGGGTTTTTAATTTTTCAAGCTGGGTTTTTCCGTTCTCGTATTCAGCGTCAATATTGCAAGTTTTGATGTTTACGATTAAGATAATCTTCTGCTTGTAGTTGTCAAACGCGATCACCTTATCAAAGAGCATCAGATCGACATCGTTAAAACGCTCCTCGTCAACAGCGTCCAGTTTGAGTGTCGGCTCGCAGTATTTCGCGTAGTCATAGGCAAAATAGCCTACAAGGCCGCCGGTAAAGGGAGGCAACCAGTCAAGCTTTATGCTTTTATACCGATCAAGAATTTTCTGAATGTGCGTGTTGGGGTTATCGGTTTTAAACGATTCCGTCGTATCCGAATTAATGTTCATTGCACCGTTCAGGCAGGTAATTTCCAGTTTTGGATCAAAGCCCAAAAAAGTGTACCTGCCCCAGTTTTTCGTATCCTCCGCGCTTTCAAGGATAAAGCAATGCCCGCTCTCCTTTTTCAATTTCCTGAATACGTCAATCGGCGTTACCATATCGGAGTACATTTCCAGACTGAGCGGTATAATGTCATATTGCCCTGTTTCCGCGATGCGTTTTGCTTCTTCCAATGACGGTTTAAACATTCCTTGCTTCCTTATAAAATTTTATTCTCTATTGCCGCGCGTTTTCTCAACTCATCCATGAGCAGGCGGAACTGCTCCAAATCAAGCGACTGGGCACCATCGCATAACGCTGCCGCCGGGTTGTTATGCGCTTCTATCATAAGGCCGTCCGCCCCCACAGCCATGGCCGCTTTTGCAAGGGGCGGTACAAGGCTTCTGATCCCCGAAGCGTGACTGGGGTCTACAATAACGGGCAGATGCGATTTTTGTTTGAGAAGCGCAACTGCGGATAAATCCAGCGTGTTGCGCGTCATTGTCTCAAAGGTACGGATGCCGCGCTCGCAGAGTATGACCTGCGTGTTTCCCGCTGATACGATATACTCCGCGCTCATCAACAATTCTTCGATTGTGTTGGCCAGCCCGCGCTTCAATAGCACAGGCTTTTTCAACCTGCCGACTTCTTTCAGTAAATCAAAGTTCTGCATATTCCTTGCGCCGATTTGCATAATATCAACATCGTCAAACAAATCGATCTGCGTTTGGTTCATTATTTCGGAGACAATTGGAAGCCCGGTTTCCTGTTTCGCCAAACGCAGCAAATCAAGCCCTTCGGCCTGTCTGCCCTGAAACGCGTATGGCGAAGTTCTGGGCTTGAACGCCCCTCCGCGCAGGACTTTACTGCCGCTCTTCTTAACACTGTGCGCTATTTCCACAATCTGTTCTTTGCTTTCAACAGAACATGGCCCGGAAATAACGGTGAAGTATCCTTCGCCGATTGATACATCGCCAACGTGAACAATCGTGCTATCTTCATGAACGGTACGGTTGACCGCCTTGTATTGCTCGGTGATGCGTTTCCCGTAATCCACAATATCGCTTGTATTAACCACATGATCCAAATCTATTTGCGCTGTGTTTCCAATCAGGCAAACGGCGGTATGCTCCGTCCCGACGCTGTATATTGTAGAGAACCCTTTCTGCTCCCAGCTTGCTATGAACTTGTCGATTTTTTCCTTTTCGACATTGGGCTTAAGTATGAATACCACTTTTCTCTCTTTGCTTTCGGAGTATATAGAGATTTTAAGGTTATGTTAATCATCTTTCCGGCATATTTTACGACACAGTTTCACATTCGCCGTTCCCCATGTATAATAAAACCATGAAAGAATTACAACCCATCGCTGAATTTGCCCGGAGAATCAGAGATAATATCGAAACCGTTTTCCTTGGGAAAACCGCTGTTGTCGATATGCTTATAACCGCTTTTCTTGCCCGTGGGCATGTACTCCTGGAAGACGTACCCGGTACGGGAAAGACGATTTTGGCGCGCGCTTTTGCGTCAAGCCTTAACCTCAGCTTTGCAAGAATCCAATGTACGCCGGACTTGCTGCCCGCCGACATACTAGGCGTTTCGATATGGCAACAGGACGATGAATCTGAAGACCGTAAAGGGCGTTTTGTGTACAGACAGGGACCGCTTGTGAATCAATTTGTGCTTGTGGACGAAATAAACCGCGCCACCCCGCGCACCCAGTCCGCCCTTTTGGAAGCTATGGCAGAAGGGCAGATTTCCGCCGACGGAAAACGCTATGCCTTACCTGAGCCTTTTTTTGTGCTGGCTACAGAAAATCCTGTTGAATTTGAGGGAACCTTCCCCCTGCCGGAAGCCCAAAAGGACCGTTTCCTGCTTTCGCTGGGCATCGGTTACCCTGACACCGGTTCCGAAGCCCTGATTCTTGAAAACCAACGCAGACTTACACATCCGGTTACCGACATAAAACCGGTGGCCCAGGCAGAGGAAATAGCTCCGCTTCAGGACGCGGTAAGCCGCATTCACGTTGACCCCATGGTCAGGGACTACCTCCTAAGCCTTGTAACGGCAACCAGGAATGAACCCCGCCTGCGAGTCGGCATATCGCCTCGCGGAAGCCTCGCCCTGTATCGTTCGGCGCAAGCCTATGCAGGCGTACAAAACCGCAGCTACGTTACCCCGGAAGATGTAAAAGAAATGGCGGGAAGCGTGTTTAGACAGAGACTTCTTTTATCTTCCGAGTCTATTGTACGCGGGATACAGCCTGAGAGGATCATTCAGGCAATACTTGATACGACTCCTATCCCCGAATACCGGACTTCATGATGAACCAAACCTCCTCATGGAATACTGTACGAATCAAAAGGGAAATAATGTTAAAATGGGCAGTCTGCGTACTGCTTGCCATTTACCTTTTCACGCCCCTTGCCCTGGTTCAGTTTTTATGCGCCTTCTTCCTCTTCATATTGATGGGAGCAAGGCTCTACGTTGAATACCTTATAAGGAATATCCGGGTAGTCAGGCAGGATTCTGAATTGAGGGTGTTCCGGCATGAATGGGTAAACGTGGAATTAAAACTGGAAAACCGCAGTCTTCTTCCCGCCTTTATGCTGGTTCTGGGAGACGGATCGGGAAATTTGCCTGTTTTGCGATTGCGCAAAATTATCTGCACTGTCGGACGACGTTCATGGACTATGATGAGTTGGCAGGGTTACTGCGGCGACCGGGGAGTTTTTACCCTCGGCCCCGCTGTGGTGCGCGGAGCCGATCCTTTAGGTCTTTTTCCGTTTCAACTAACGGCTGTCGAAACCTCGTTGCTTTATGTATATCCTGTTTTGTGTTCCATCAGCATCAAGCGTCCTATAGGAATTCCCCTTGGAAATATGATAAGCCCCAATCCCCTGTTTGAAGACACTACCCGCTACAGATCGTTACGCCAGTACAATACTGGGGATGAACCCCGCAGAATCAACTGGAAAATGAGCGCCCGCACGGGCTCCATCATGGTCAATGAATACGATGCCACCGCGTCATATCCCCTCATGATTTTTCTTAACGCGGATCGGAATGAATATCCGGTAAGAAAAAGGGGTGCTTTTATTGAACGCGCCATCGAAGCCGCCGCAGCTCTTTGCCTGAAGGCCGCGCAGGAACGGCAGGAATTGGGGATTGTTCTCTACACATCCTCAGAAAAAGACGGAATCTCCGTTATCGCGCCGTCTGCCTTTGCCCTTGTTCCCATTCTTGAACGATTGGCAACCCTGAACTGGTCAACGGCAAATGTTCCGATAAAAGAGCGCAACAGCGCATTGGCCATGCTTGAACAAGGCAAATATCTGCCCTATGGAACCCGCTTTCTATATACAGGTCCCGATTTGGGAGACGAGGCGTATATCATTCTTAACTCATTAAAGAGATACCACCTTTCGCTGGAATATCTGATCATCGACGAGCATTCTATGCCTTTCCTTGTTCCCGGGAATTCCCGCCGTTATAAAATAAAGGAGAGTGGGCGTGAAATTATCTAATGCAAAAATGACGGACAAGGGAACGATTGAAGGCGGGTTTCTCTCCAACGGTCCGCTCTATACGCTTCTCGCCATATATATGCCTCTGTCTTTTTTAATTGCGTTGCTCCTTCTCGCGGGAGCGCTCCTTTCCACGGCGCTTCCTTTGGCTTCCATAATCATCAGCTCTTGTGTCAGCGCGGTCCTCGCTTCTTTGTATTGCGACTTTATGAAGGACGTAAAATCCAGTCTTGTTGCCGCCGATATCCGAGGCGCGATAATTATTTTAATTGTTTTTTATGTTTTGGTTTCAGTATTTCGCAGGGAACTTCCCTTTGTGTGGCGCTTCCGTCCCGGCATTGTCAATATATTGTCCGCTATGGGGGCGCTATATACCTGGTATTCGGTTATTTCATTGAAACAGCTATTCAGCGCCCGCAGGCAGTTTGAAAAATATATGGAATTGTACCGGGAAGAGCAACTGCAAAGCGTGTTACGCGAAGATATAAGCCTGATTCAATACATCGATGAAAAAATCACCAAAAGAAGATTCAGATATGTTGTACTGCTTGTCATCGTTGGTATCCTCACCCTTATCAGCGTAATAATGAAAGTTCACCTGTCCTTATCCCTGTATCTTATGCTGATTGGCATTCTGGTCGTGGCGGTATTTATATGCGGCTTTTTTGAAATCATGCTCCGGGAACAGCACTACGCGGTAGAGGGAATCGCCCTTTCAGCTGCCGACAGGCTCAAACATACCGGAGGCATATGGGTACTCATTTTGCTTTGTACCGTCTGCGCCATTCTTGCGGCTTCGGATACAAGTTTGCTTCCTTTTACAGCAATCGCCTCTTTTTTTGCATGGCTTCTTTCCTTGTTTGGCAATTTGTCTCCTAATAAGCCTACGAATACTCTCGGGCCTGAATCTATTGAGCCTTTAGAAATGCCCCAGCCCATTAACCTTCCATTTGAAAACGCGGATAGTCCGTTGCCGAAATGGCTGACTGAATACGGCCCAATGATCCTGAAATACAGCTTGATTTTTTTAGCGGCGGCAGCATTCGTCCGATTTATGATTTCCCCCTTGCTGAACAGAGGCAAGCCCTCAGGCGAAAAGTTAAAGTTCCACGAAAGACTGTGGCACATAATAGCGGAATGGTTTAAAAGGATGTTGGTTGTCCTGTCTTCTTTTTACGCTTTTCTAAAAAATAACAAAACCACACGAAAATTAAACAAATACAACAGTGAAGAAATCCGCCGTACTGCAGCAACGATTCTGAACGCGTATTCGCAGGCAAAAAAACAGGATATGCGGCGGAGCGCAACGCTCTTTGCCCGTCTGATTATCTGGGGCAACGAAGTTTTTCAGCTAACATGGAAGCCGTCCTATGCTCCGGGAGAATATTGCGTCATTCTCGCGGCTTCGATGGCAGCCACGACTGCCACGGCTACCTTAGATTTAATCGGTGAAAAGGTTATTCGCTGCGGAGAACTATTTGAGAAGGCTCTCTATTCAGCGGAGGTTCTTTCTGCCGCAGAACAGCGGGAATTTAAAAACCTGGTGGAGGAAATTACCTCGACAACCGGATCATGAGGATTTGTAACGATGCGGCAATGCCCATCATAAAAAAAATTGTCGCTATTTTTTTTATTGCCTGCATTATTTTCATATCATCGGCAGGTGAATTCCTTTAAAAATTTCATAACGCAAATTTGCCCGCAATAATTTGGTATATTTAATTACAAAGGGGATATTGATTGCAGGAGAGACAAAAGCATGAAAAAATTTTTAAAAGAATTTAAAGATTTCGCCCTTAAAGGCAATGTGCTGAATCTGGCAGTCGGTGTAATTATCGGTGCCGCTTTTCAGGGCGTGGTTAGCTCCCTGACAGAGAATATTCTTTCACCGATTATCGGTTTATTGACGAGACAAAATTTCGATTCCCTAATGCTGGAAGTGCTGGGCATAACTCTCAAATACGGAGCTTTCATTACCAGCGTTATAAATTTCATTATTATGGCTTTTGTGGTTTTTCTGCTGGTCAGGATAATGAACCAAATATTGACTATCGGTCAGGAAAAACCAAAAGCTGCTCCGCCGTCCAAAAAGAAGTGTGCTTATTGTTTCAGCGAGATAGACATTAAAGCGACACGCTGTCCGGCATGTACTTCTCAATTGGAAATTTAATCCGTTTAACTCCTTATATGGTATAGTAGCCATAACTATGATACTATGCCTTATAAGGAGAAACCGGAAAAATGATAAACGGTCAAAAGATTCCTAATTACATAATATTTTCCGTTATTTTTCTTACGATGACGTTTTCGGGCTGCGGGAAACCTGCTGTAAATCAGACTGGCAAATATACGGAACCGGCCCCGTTCACGTCGTTTCTGGACGTTCCGGGCATAACTGAAGATGAAATCAAAGCGATTGAAATTATACAGAAGCGCGTTGATCATCTTGTTTACGGGTCAACTCCAAGTACTGAGGCTTTTATAACGGAAGATGGTGAAATTGGCGGTTTTGTCGCCCTGTTTTGCGATTGGCTGACAGCGCTGTTCGGGATTCGGTTTCAGCCCGATATTCTTGAATGGGGCGATATAATTGAAAAGCTCAATACAGGCGAAGTTGATTTTGGAAATATGATGGCCACCAGTGAGCGCCTTAAGACATATTTTATGACCGACCCCATTGCCGGACGCTCGCTGAAGATAATGCGCATTGAAAACAGTTTGCCCCTTGATAAAATTGCCTTAACGCGTCTCCCTCGTTATGTATTTTTGGAAAATTATGTCACGATAGAGATAGCTGCCGCCAAACTTATACCCGAAACTTACGAAATTATACTAGCCAGAGACTACGACAGCGTGTATCAGTTGATAAAGAGCGGGGGAGCGGACGCGTTCATTGATTATAACATTGGGGAAGCCGCGTTTGACGCTTACGGCGATGTGGCTGTTGAAGATTTCCTTCCGCTGGTTTTTAGCCCAATTTCCATGGCGGCGGAAAATCAAGAGCTTGCCCCTGTTATTTCGGTTGTAACAAAGGCTCTGAGAAACGGCGGCATTCAGTATGTGAACAAGCTATACAATGAAGGCCAGCATAATTACATAAGAAACAAATTGCTGAAAAGTTTAAATGCCGAAGAAAAAGCGTATTTGCAAAACACCTCCGTTGTGTCGGTGACTGCTGCGCCGTGGTTTTATCCGCTTGACTATTACAACAAATTCGAAGAGAGATGGGAGGGTATTGCTTTCGACGTACTTGACGAAGTAACAGAACTTACCGGACTTTCTTTCGAGGTCGTCAATTCCCCGGACGCGTCCTGGGCCGAGGTATTTCAAATATTCAATGACGGGGCTTCCATATGTCTCGATCTGATTGCTTCCCCGGAACGGCTCAGCCGTTATTTATGGTCGAAGTACATATACCTGTCGGAAAATTATGCGCTCGTGTCCAGATATAATTTCCCGAATATCGGCATCAGTGAAATACAATACTCGAAAATCGGTCTGATTAAAAGTACAGCCTGGGCTAATATGTTTCAGGACTGGTTTCCTGAAGCAGTAAATGCAACCATGTATGATTCACAGGACGAAGCTTTCCTGGCCCTGGACCACGGCGAAGTAGACCTTGTAATGGCCGGCACTAACGCCCTTTTCGCCTTGACCCATTATTATGAATTTTCAAATTATAAAGCCAATTACGTATTTAACAGTACCATTGATTATGTTATCGCCTACAATAAAAGCGAACATGTTCTTTTGTCTGTTATTGACAAGGCGCTTGCGTACGTCGATATAAAAACCATTTCGAAACGCTGGGAAAGTAAAACTTTTGATTATCAGTCAAAAGCAATGCGGGAACAGCGTCCGTGGCTGATCGGGGCAATCTGCCTGTCTTTGGGTGCGCTTATCCTGATTCTCGTTTTTTACCGAAAAAACCACCTGATGAAAAAGCAGCTTGAGATAGTATTGAACAATGTTGAAAGCGGTATTGTCATAATTGACATTGAAACCCGTGAAATTATGGACATAAACCCGGTTGTTACCCGTATGTATGGCGGCGACAGAGATCAAATTGTCGGACAAAGCTGCAAAATACTTTTTTGCCAGGATAAAGGCTGTCCTATACTGGATTGTCACCAGTCCTTAGATCATACCGAGAGGCAATTTATAACCTCCGGCGGCGAAATTATTCCGGTTATAAAATCCGTGTCAAAAATCAAATATAACGGACGTTCAGCATTTCTGGAAAATTTTGCGGATATATCGTATTTTAAAAAGGCGGAGGAAGCAAAAAGCGCGTCAGAGGCAAAGAGCCGCTTCATCGCAAACATGAGCCACGAGATGCGCACGCCGCTTAACGCGATAACCGGCATGACGGCAATCGGCAAAAACGCTAAGGAAGTGGAACGCAAAGATTACGCGCTGGACAAGATTAAAGACGCCTCAGCACACCTGCTCGGCGTTATTAACGATGTACTTGATATATCAAAAATCGAAGCAAATATGCTGGAACTGTCTCCCGATGAATTCAACTTTGAAAAGATGCTGCAAAACACAGTCGCGGTTATCAATTTCCGCGTGGACGAAAAACAGCAAAAACTTTCGGTTCATATTGACGATAAAATTCCCAAAACCTTGATAGCCGATGATCAGCGGCTGGCTCAGGTTATTACCAATCTTTTGAGTAACGCGGTCAAATTCACGCCGGAAAAAGGATCGATCACTCTTGATGCACGCTGTATTGGGGAGGAAAAAGATATTTGCACAATACAGATCTCTGTAACAGATAACGGAATTGGCATAAGCAGCGAACAGCAAAAACGCCTGTTCATGTCCTTTCAGCAGGCCGAGAGCAGCACGACGCGCAAATACGGCGGCACGGGGCTGGGGCTCGCTATTTCCAAAAGCATTGTAGAATTGATGGGCGGCAAAATATGGGTCGTATCCGAGCTGGAGAAAGGTTCTACTTTTAGCTTTACGATCATGGCGAAAAAAAGCAAAACCGCAGAAACAGTCAATGAGCATACCACCGGGGACGCTCGGCAAGCAGAGGAAACGGGGACGAATATTAACGGTCTTTTTGCAGGGCGACGCGTTTTGCTGGTAGAAGATGTGGAAATAAACCGCGAAATTGTACTTTCCCTGCTTGAACCAACACAGTTGGAGATAGACTGCGCGGAAAACGGTGCGGAAGCCGTACGCATGTTCAGTGAAGACCCGAACAAGTACGAGTTGATTTTTATGGATGTGCAGATGCCCGAAATGGACGGCTACGAGGCTACGCGGCGTATCCGCTCGCTGGATACGTCGAAAGGGAAAACCGTCCCGATCGTAGCCATGACCGCGAATGCCTTCCGTGAAGATATAGAAGAATGCCTTGCTGCCGGTATGGACGATCATATCGGGAAGCCGATTGATTTCGAGAAGGTCATAGAAAAGTTGCGCGCTTATTTAGTTAAATAATCGGTAATAAGACGAAACTATGTGAAGAATTATTCAGTTTTATTAAATAAAATATTGTTACTTAAAATGTTATCAACTTGCTTAATTAATCCGGAATCATTTCATCGGCTGATTCATCCTTATCAACAATAGAAAAAGTCCAATAATTATCCTCAGATTCTAATGAAGGTTTTATTTCATTGAGTGCCAACAATAGACTGTTTATAAAATCTCTCCCATAATAATTATATCCATGTACATTATTTTCCAACGAAAATTCAATAAAAATATTTCCATATAAATTTATTTTTAAAACATAATCATATTGCATTATTATCTCCATAATATATTTCCTTTAATTCAAAGTGGCAACCTCTTTTACCCATGCTTGTCAATGCTGATGATAGTATTTTAACCTTAACTTTTTTCCCCAATATTGTTTGAAGATGATGTTTTACATGCCCTCCGCAGCAATAGCACCAGGTTTTTGACCACTTTTTGTTTATACTATTCAACCGCATACCCAAACAAACACATTTTTTATAATATGGGGATGACTCATCATAAAAGGTTATTTCATATCTTCCTTTTTCGATTATTTTGTATCCATAACCAAAACCAGAATTAGTTTCATTTATTGCCTTTATTCTTTCCTCCGGGGACTCATATTTTTTATTTACTTCTCTGCATTTTTTGTTCTGTTCCCCTCCTAAACAACAGGCACAATCCTCACGAACCTTCTTTTTCGTTTTTTCATCGAGCAATTCATCCATTACGGTCATAATGTTGAAGCACGCCTCAGCTATTATTTCCGGTTTGTTTGTTATCTTTACGTTTTCCCCATGCCCTACTATCTTTTGACGAATTTTGTCATCAACACCATTTTTTACCAAACATTTATCCAACATGGCAACAGGAGTAATGTACTTTCCCATAAAAAGCCCCTTTAAATTATTTAACCAAAATATTATGCCCATACAGGCATATTTTGTACTATACCATAATCTGAAAACAAAAGACAACCATTTTTAATCACTTTTTAAAATAATTTACGTTTCCACTATTGTATTATTTTTTATACACTATATCGCAACCATTTCAAAAACTTGCGCATACAGTCCTGTTATGCAAAGTAGTGCCGTACTCCATTTATTTTGATATCTTCATTTAATATTTCCAATACCCTTGTTTCCCTTTTTATCCAAGGTGTTGAATCGCATTTATTATCAATAATTATTTTATTTGCTTTATATGCTTTTTCTATTTCTGTCCAACAAGGCTTAAATAACAATTCTTTTTCATAATTGTCAAGCTTTTGGTTAATTTGATTATAATCAATATTTACGGTATAATATTCAGAGATCATTTTAAATATATTGTTTTTGCCTTCCAATGCTATTCCATATTCTGTTATAATTCCAATTTTTTTACCAATTTTAATTATATTGTATCCTGCTTCTTCCAATACTTCCCTCTTTAATGCTTCTTCAATTGTCTCATTTCCCTCAACTCCTCCACCAGGGAATTTATATTCATTTGTTTTTCCCAGAAATACCATTAAAATAATATCTTCTTTTACTATTATTGCCCTAACTGCATTACGTAATATTATTTTACTTTTATTAAAATCCAGTAAATTTTTATCGCTTCGATAAAGTTCTTCAATAAATAGCATAATATCCTTTCACAATGTTTTATACCATTAATATTTTATTTTGGCAAGTACTATTATTTCAATAATTTTATTTTATATTTTACAATTTCTGCAATAAAATCAAAATCAATTGGTTTTTCATAAGGGAACTGTATCGCTCCTTTGGTATGTTTACAATTATTTATTTTTTCAGTAAATGGCATTAAAGTTAAGTCTCCTGGGTATATACCGAAATGTTTCTTGAATGCTGCAAAATGAATTATATTTTCGCCTTGCCAAAATGTTGGCATATTCCAAGATATTTTTTCTGTAGAGTTAGGAGCATTTTTTCTTATAACACTGCGCACCTTATGCAAAACTGGTTGTATTTCCAGACTCTGAGCGGCTATATATTCATCAATGGTTGAAAATTTACCACAATAATGGTCTTGATTTGTATTCTTAAATTCACGTCCACATTTATCACATTTCCACACAGTAACTCACTTTTATTATTAAATTTTATGTTTTCATAATTATTTTGTCAATACGTTTCCGACTATTTTAGCCCAAATATCGCATAACGTTCCGGCTGTCTACGAAGTTGGCGGTTGCGATAAAGGAACACGGGGGTTTTGGCAACCGTAAAAACTTTGGCGGAGAAAAAACGCACAATGGGCTTTAGCCTGACTGGGTTTTTTCGTAGCCCGATCCGCCGTAAGGCGGCGAAGCGCATACAGACCTGTTATGTGCCGTTTGTTCTGTTATAATAAATGTTTTTACTTCTTTATATAAATCATTTAAAAAATTATTGATATTCTTAGAATAACTAACAATGATTTCTTTTGAAATATCTATTTCCTGTCCAATTCTATATTTATTTTTGCTTAATTTTTCCAAAGTATCTGATACATAACCATCATGTTTTATGCAATTATTTAATTCCCTTAATTCATTAATATAGTCATAGTCATTTAATTTTGTTAAATCTACATTCTTAGAAATAAATACTTTTTGCATATTAAAAAACTTATAGTACTCATTTTTTTTTAAATCTATTTCAAATATATTTTCTAATATCCCTTTTAATTTTTTTTCCAGATCAGAATAAAGTATTACACAGCAAATATTAAGAAAATATTTTGGAGTAACTGTTATTTCTTCATAATCTCCTGAAACCATATCATCTATATCAATTTCAGGATCATTCTCATATGATTGCTTCAATTTTTTTACTTTACTTTCTATTTTTTTTATACCTATATCATACCCATCAAAAAATAATTTAATAAATATATTAATATCCAGCTCACAAGATTTAATAAATTCTACATAAAAATTTTTATATAT
>JGI20170J14366_1000676_pt1 | contig 14591 bp, 16 predicted proteins | sample TergutNc150P3_FD_14366 | JGI IMG/M metagenome (IMG submission 14366) | reverse complement strand
AATAATTGATTTTAGCGCCGCCGAAGCGCCGGAAGAAAAGCGTGTGCTGGCGAACAAAAGCGCGTTTGGTTACAAAAGCAGTCCGTTTCAGGGGAAAGACAATTTAATTCTCAGCGCCGCTTTCAATCTTAAACACGCTGATACCAATGAAATTAAAAGTAAAATGGAAAAGAACAGGCAGGACAGGCAGGAGAAGGGACATTACCGTTTCCCATGCGCCGGTTCCGCTTTCAAAAACAACCATGAATTCGGTAAACCCACGGGGCAAATTATTGATGAACTTGGATTAAAAGGTTTTCAAATAGGCGGCGCTCAAATCGCTCCCTTTCACGGCAATATCGTAATAAACACAGGCAATGCGACGGCCGCCGACATCCGCGCCCTTATAGACGAAGCCGCCGCCAAAGTGAAAACAGCCACAGGCTTTATTCTGGAACCGGAAATACTGTTTATCGGTGAATAACCCGCCTATTGACATTTTTTAATCAATTTGCTACTTTTATATCAGGTTTAATTCTATAAACCAAACCTCTTTCCCGGCGCAAGTCGGGCGTATGGCCATAAGGAGGAATTATGCGCCGATATGAATTAACGGTTATCTTCCCTCTGGAAGAAGACCAGCACAGGACAGGGCGGGAACAACTGCTTGCCGACCTGTCTTCAAACGGAGCCGAGATTGAGAAAACCGATGAAATCGGCGATCGCGATCTCGCCTATGAAGTCAAAAAAAGAACCCGCGGAAAATACGTCCTTTTAATCATCAAAGCCGATCCCGCGAAAATCACGGTTCTTGACCGTATCTTTAAGCTGAACGCCAATCTGCTTAAATACCTCTTTGTACGGCTCGATGAATAGAGGCGGATATGGTAGATGTAAATCATGTGATTTTACTTGGACGGCTTACACGGGACGCGGAGTTAAAATACACTGCGGGCGGGCAGGCTGTCTGTAAATTTTCCATTGCGGTAAACCGCCGTAAAAAAAACGGCGACCAGTGGGAAGACGAAGCCAACTTTTTTGATATTGTGATATGGGGAAAGCAGGGCGAAACCCTTAACCAGTATTTAAAAAAAGGCAAAATGGTCGCCGTAGACGGAGAGCTTCGCCAGGACAGATGGCAGCAGGACGGACAGAACCGTTCCAAAGTTGAAATTGTCGCAAGCTTTTTACAGCTTTTAGGCGGAGGCGGCGGTCAGGGTAATTATCAGGACAGGCAGGGTTCGTCACAGCAGTCTTATGACGGCTCGCAGGACAGCCCATCTGAAGCTTCGTCCGGAAACCGGCAGGATTCATCGGATTTTGCCGATGATATTCCATTTTAATTAAGGAGATTAATATGTCAGATGATAAATATTTTGAGAATGAGCATCATTCCCGCCACGACAGGGACAGGGACAGAGACAGGGGAATGGATATGGATGACCGTGACGGCGACGACAGGGGGCGCGGCGGAAAGGGCGGAAAAGTTTTTTTCAAGAAAAAGGTATGCAAATTCTGCGCACAGAAAATGAAGATTGATTACAAGGACGCTGACACCTTGCGCAGATTTATTACGGAAAGGGGAAAAATTCTTCCCCGCCGCATTACGGGTACTTGCGCCAAACACCAGCGCGCGTTGGCTCTGGCGATAAAGCAGGCAAGAAGCATAGCGCTTCTTCCCTATGTAGCCGAATAGAAGGTCCCATACTCCGGGACACAGACTAAAAACAAGGAGCTTGGTATGAAAGTTATTTTGAACAAGGATTTTTCGACTCTCGGCGAAGAGGGCGATGTAAAGGAAGTGGCGAAAGGTTACGCCCGTAACTTCCTTTTTCCCAGAAACATCGCGCTTCCATATACGCCGGGAATGATAAAGATAATCGAAGGCCGCAGGGCGGAAATCGAGGCGAGAAAAGAGCAGAAGCGCAAGGACGCTATGGGGCTTAAAGAAAAGCTTGAAAACCTTGAGTTAAGCATAACAATGCCCGCCGGCGCCAACGGAAAACTTTACGGCGCTGTCACGAACCAGACTATTGCGGATGAACTCGCTAAAAACGGATTCCAGATTGAGCGCAAACGCATTGAGCTTGCGGGAAGCGGTTTCAAAAATGTCGGCAAATACAAAGCGGTAATAAAACTCTACGAAAACCAGTCGTCGGAAATTTCGGTTGTGGTTATCGGGCAGGAAATAAAAACTGAAACCCATGAGGCAAAGCCCGCTCCCGCCCGTCGCAAAAGAGGCGAAAACAGGGAAGCAAATGACGCTCCGGGGCAGGAAGCCGCTCCGGCTGAGAATACATCAGAAACTGCCGCCGAACAGCAGTCTTAAGACAGCCGTCTTAAGACTGCCGTCTTAGACAGTTGTCTTTAGTTATAACATAGCGTATGGCCGACAGGATAAAGGATAAAACACCACCTCACGATGACGAACTTGAGAGAGCCACCCTTGGCAGTCTTTTGGAAGACGCCGAGGCGGTTTCAACGGCTATTAGTCAGCACATACACGCAGAAGATTTTTATTCACGCGCCAACCAGCGGATATACGAAGCGGTATTAAGCCTTGACGCTAAAGGCTTGCGCCCCGATATTCAAACCGTAGTACAGGAATTAAAACATCTTGGAAAACTTGATGAGGCGGGGGGCGCATCATATGTATCCGGCCTTACAACCGTAATCCCTTCCAGCGCGAATATAGACTATTACGCGCAAATGGTAAAAAATTACTCGCTTAAACGCTCGCTTTTGAATGTAGCCTCTAAAATCGGTATTAGCGCCTACGATGAATCAAAAGAAGCAAGGGAAACGCTTGAAGAAGTTCAACAGATAATTTTTAAGCTTAGCGATGACAGGCAGGTTTTTTCTTCGCGAAAAATAGGCGAAGTATTAAAAGAAACAATTGATATTATAGACCAGGTAAGAGAATCCAAAAGCCCGATAACAGGCGTTTCGTCGGGGATTGAAAAACTGGATCAGTTAACGGCCGGTTTTCAGAAGGATGAATTTATAATCATAGGCGCGCGCCCGTCTGTGGGAAAGACCGCTCTTGCCCTGAATATGGCGGCTCATATGGCTTTCCATGGGGTGCAAATACCGGGAAAAGGTAACAAAAAAATTCCCACCGCATTTTTTTCTTTGGAAATGTCCAGCATCGCTCTTGTACAGCGCCTGATAAGCAGCGAGGCTATGGTACAGGCTCAAAATTTAAGGACAGGCTTTTTATCAAGCGGCGATTATAAAAAAATCATTGATGTAATGGGTATTATTTATGAAGCGCCTTTTTATATTGTTGATATGCCTAATATGAAGCTTTTGGATCTTCGCTCTCAGGCAAGGAAACTTCGCTCCCAACAGCAGGTGGAAATTATTTTTATTGACTATTTGGGCCTTATCGGGCACGATAACAATTCACTGCCGCGCTATGAACAGATTTCCGAGATTTCCCGCTCGTTAAAAAGCCTCGCGCGGGAATTACATGTGCCCGTGGTAGTCCTTTGCCAGCTTAACCGGGACGCCCAGAATGAGGTTCCAACCCTTGCCAACCTGCGTGACTCAGGCTCAATAGAGCAGGACGCGGATTTGGTTCTTTTTCTTAACCGCGACGCGTCAAAAAAGAAAAAAAATGACAAAGAAGACGAAAAACAGGGGCCAATTGACGTAATTCCGACAGATCTTCATATAGCCAAACAGCGCAATGGNCCGATAGGAGTCGTAAAATTNGAATTAGTAACAAAATACGCAAAATTCGCCCCTTTATCGAAAGAACAGCCATAATAAAGAATAAAATGACTTGCCATAATATGGATAATATGATATATTTACAGTGTCGGGGGAAGTATGTCTTTTTTGAATGAATATAATTTCGACCTCTTAAAAAATGAAGCGGAAGTCCTCGTTATCCGGGAGATGGAAAATCAGGTAAAAAACTACCCTGATATGTGCCTGTGTAACGAATGTGTGGTTGATATTGCCGCGATAGCTCTTAATGCTGTTAAGCCATTGTACAGGTTTTCCATACTCGGGACTCTTTACACTTCTCAAGCTATGACAGAGCAGTCCTATTCGGACAGCGTCAAAAAAGCGGTAGCCGAAGCGATACAAAAGGTTAAAAATAACCCGGCTCACGACTAGGCTGTTAATGAGAAGAAAACTACTCCGATTTTCCGCCTAGGGTTTCGGCGTCTGTTTGCAGAACCCATTTATCTTTGTAAATCCTGAAAACAGCAAGTATTTTTCCGTTTTTATCGTGCCATGAAATATTCCCTTCGCTGTCAAGGGACAGAAAGAAATCTTTACAGCCGAATAACTTTACAGGCAGCCCGGGTGTTCTTTCAAAATTAATTATCTTTTGCGTAAGTATTCTCGCCCCATCGCTGCCTGCCGCTATCGCTGTAATTCCTGAAGATTCGGCAATGGATAAATTGACCGCTTCTCCTGAATATTCAAACAATTTTTCATTAACAGCCTTGTTTGCCGTAAGCGTGTAAATTTCCGTTTTTACGCTGTCTGTATTACGGATAACAGCGGCGGCATAAATTTTTCCTGAATCTCCGGTATAGGATAAAATACCCGCTTGCGCCGGAAACGATACCGGTACAGTTTCGCCCGTATTGTAATTTACAAAAAGAAAAGGGCTATTGCCGCTTATAGCGCTTCGGCACAGTAAAAAATATTCGTTGTTTGCAAAACCGGTGTCAATTACTCCGACAGAAGAAAAAGTAAAGGACGCTTTAGAAGGAGTATCACTTAAATTAAAAACGGAAATCCTGCCTGAGGAATCATGAACAAGTATATTGCCGTTCTTTGACGAAATTGAGCGTAACGGATTACGGTTTATCATAAATTGCAGGGATAATTCATCTTTCTGAAAATCAGAATATACAATTTCCGGAATTATTTGCGTATTGGCGCTTTGCCACAGGATATATGGATCCGCATGATTATTTTTACCGGAAAACGGAGTTACCGCCGTTATGCGGGTAAAACCGCCGGTTTTTTCGGGAGAAAATTTATCATTATCCCTGATAAGTTTGAAATCCAGCGGAAGAAAGCATAATCCGTTGCCTTCAGTTAAAAAAGCTATGCTTGCGTTGTTTACGGCAATTTCTGTTATGCGGGTCTGAAAGTTATGCGCCATCTGAAAAAGCCTGCTCTGCTGGCCGGAGGTAAGGCCTGCCATGAAAAGACTGCCGCTCTCGTTTGCGAATACAGCGGTTCCGTTAATTGCGAAAGCGCTTATGGTTTCTTCATTCGCCGGTATTATAGATAGTTTTTGCTGTGTAACAACTGTTCCCCGCCTGTCTACTGTAAATCTGTAAAGAATATTGTTTTCCCGGCTTAGGCAGAAAAATCCGTCGTTTACAGGGTACAAAAGAGCGCTCCTTTCCATATCGGGAATACTGTCAAGCAATAAACCGGATGCCGCATCCGTAATCAGCAGACCGTTTGAATTAATACCCGCAAAGAAACGGTTGTTGCCGAAAACTATCGGGCTTGAAAGATTAGCCGGAGCTTTGAAACGTCCGGTAACGGAAAGGGTTCTTAAATCCAAATACAGTATCTGCCCATCATAATCTTCATTCTCGCCCTGATACAAAAGAATATTTTGCTCGGTTTTTCCCGTAATCCCAAATATGACAATTCCCGGTGGAATATTCACATACGAAAGTATGCTGCCGTTAAAAGAATCCATCAGGGTAAAATGAGAGCCGTCAAAACCGGCTGATATTATATAATTTCCGGCCGCTGAATAATTGATAAAAGACGCGGGTTCGTTTCCCTGTACGGAAAAAAGTTTTTCTTTATCTTTATAGTTCCATGCTGAAATCCTGTTATTGCCCATATCGCCGGATTCAATAATGCATATCTCGTCTTTTAGCGGATGTTTCACCATTGATTTTATGCTATTCGTTGTCAGTTGAAACTTTTCAATTGCGGTCCTTTGGCTTATACTCCAGATTACAATAAAGCCGTCTTCGCCCGCGCTTATAACCGTATCGCCGTTGTGAATAAGAGAAGTAACTTTTCCCCTGTGGCCGCCGGCTATATCAAAACAAAATAAAACGGATGAAGAAAAAAATAAAAAAAGCGATAATATCTTTCTCATTTTAAGACGTCTGGTCTGTACAGGTTTTGAACAGAAAGATAAGTACGGCAGCGCAGGGACGCGAAAATTTCATTTTTAGGGCGCTTTTTATAATCGGCTTGAGTTTTTTCATAAACTTCGTAAGGCACTATCATTACAGCGACTTCCTCATGTTTTATGCCGTCAAGATGAAATTCAATGCCCTTGGGGGTTTTACTTATGTACCATGCGTATATTTCCTTGTCAGGATACGTTTCTTCGGCCTTTGCCAGCAAAAAGGATTTTAACGCCTCTATTACGACAGGCTCCAAATCATCTTTGATGACTGTTATGCGATCCGACATTTCGGGATATCCGATAATTGTTTCAAAATTTGCCTTGTCTTTTTTTCTTCGGTAAAATTCGCCCCTGTCCAGTTCCGGCAATACTTCAAAATTTACTTTTTTGGATTTCCATAGAAGATTAATGCTGTATTCCGGTTTATGTTTCTTGCCGCAATCGGGACAGTCAAAACTCATAAATGTGCCGTTGCATATTTTTTCAAGCTGATCCGGTTTGTCGTCCAGATTTATTTCCTCTTCTATGTCTACGGACATATTCTTGCCGCACGGACAAGCAATATTATGCTTCATATTATTACCCCCTTATAAAAAACATTATATCGCCAAATAAGGCAAAAAACATTAAACTGAATATAATAACAATACCGCAAGTTTGAAAAATAGAAATTGCCTTTGGATGCGCCGGTTTCCCTCTGATTAATTCAACAAGGAAAAGAATAATCATGCCTCCGTCAATAACCGGCAGAGGCAGAAGGTTCATCATGCACAGGGCGATGGAAATAAGGGCTAAAAGCTCGACATAAGAACGAGGTCCGCCCTTTGCCGCCATATCTCCCATCATATATGTTATGCGAACAGGCCCCGAAACAGCCTGCGTAAGATCTATTCCCATAAAAAGAAGCTTGAGGCTCTTTACTGAAATGGTAAGGGTTTTAATGCTTTCTTTCGCTCCCTTTGCAATAGCTTCAGGAAAGGACAGATTTGGAGTATGGTAGTTAATCAGCGCCCAGGAAAACCCGATTTCTTCCTCAAAGTCTTTTGCGTTAAACGTCGCTTGTCCCTGTATGCCGCCGTTACGCTCATATTCAAGGACAAGAGTATCCGGTTTTTGATCGAGCACCTTTTTCAGGTCGGAACTGTTGTAAAGAGTCTGCCCGTTGGCGGCGGTAACAATATCTCCCGGCATTAGTCCCGCTTTTTCTGCGGGGCTTCCGTTCTTTACGCTTTCAATTATTGGGTCCGCCCAAAAAGAAACCCCGATTTTTCCTGCCCCGCTTGTTTTTTCAAGAGCGGGAATAATTTCAAGCCGCATGATTTTTCCGTCTCTCTCGACTGTTACTGCAAGCGGCTTATTCGGATTTACGGCGATATTTTCCTGTATCTCATGGAAATAGGATATTTTGTGCCCCTCAATTTCTATAATTCTGTCGCCTGTTTTTAAACCTGCGGTATCGGCGGGGAAAACTTCTCCGGGCGTTATTTCTGAAGCGAGAATTATTTTATTTCCCAGAGTTTGTACCTCAAAACCGATTCCCCAAAGAAGAGAAAGCAGAAAAACAGCGAATAATAAATTGAAAAAAGGCCCGGCGAAACAGACAAGAATTCTAGCGGCGGGATTTGCCGCCAGATATGAGCCTTTTTCCGGCATCACTCCTTTATTTCTTTCTTCCCATGCTTCTAAATAATCGGCTTCTCCTTTCATCTTGCAGTAGCCGCCGACGGGAAACATTCCAAGCCTGTATTCCACCGTTCCGAATTTCTTTTTTAAGATGGGTTTTCCCCAGCCGATAGAAAAAGCCTCAACGTCTATTTTAACCAAACGGGCGGCTAAAAAATGTCCAAGCTCATGAACAAAGACCACAATCCCAAGGCCTATAAGTCCAAGAACAATTTTTACTAATATCATAAATCTTCCTTTTTATATTATATATGTTTATTTATATAGAAAATAGCCTTTTTTCGCGCAAGCTCGTCGGCGTTAAGGATTTCTTCTTTTTCGGTACAGCCGCCCGACCAGTCTTCTTCTAAAACGTTCTTTGTTATGGCTGGTATGTCAAGAAAACCGATTTTATTCCGCAAGAAAGCGGCGGCCGCTTCCTCGTTTGCGGCGTTATAGGCGCAAGGGTAAAGGCCGCCAAGCCCTGTGCTTTGGCGGGCAATGTCAAGCATGGGGAATTTTTGAATGTCCGGTTTTTCAAATTCAAGGGTAAGGCAGTCAAAATTTATCGCTTCCAGGCTTAAGGGCGCAGTCTTTGGCCAAAAGAGAGCGTCATGGATGGGGTTGCGCATATCGGGCTTGGAAAGCTGGGCGTAAATCGCTCCGTTACGGAGCTTTATCATTGAATGTACGATGCTCTGCGGATGTATTACCACGTTGATTTTTTCCTGAGGCATATCAAAAAGAGCGCACGCTTCGATAATTTCAAGTCCCTTGTTTGCCATTGATGCGGAATCAATCGTGATTTTCGACCCCATTTTCCATGTAGGGTGGGCGAGCGCGTCTTTCGCCGTTACATTTTTTAATTCCCGCAGATTCATTTTTCTGAAAGGGCCGCCGGAAGCGGTTAAAATTATTTCGTTTACCGTGTTTTTTTCGCCGCCGGAATGAGCCTGTATCAGGTTGAAGATTGCAGAATGTTCGGAATCGACAGGGATTATTTTTACGTTTTTTTCTTTAGCGAGGCGGAAAACAAGAGGGGCCGCCATGACGACCGTTTCCTTGTTTGCGAGGGCGAGGGTAGAGCCTGCCTCTATCGCCGCCAGAGACGGTTCAAGTCCGCTTGCTCCGGATATGCCGTTTATTGTTATATCGGCGCCGGCGCTTCCGATTGCGCCAAGAAGTTTCTCCTTTCCGCCTTCTTCGCCTGAAAGCACGCAAACGGCGGAAGGCCACATATTTTTAAGTTTTTCAAGCTCACCGCCTTTCGAGTGTGCGGAAAGAAGGACTACATCAAATTCATCTTTGTTACGTGATATAATATCGAGAGAGCTTTTCCCGATAGAGCCTGTCGCTCCAAGTACGGAAACACGTTTTTTCATTGTGAGTTAATAAAAAATATATTGAAAAGCAGAAAATATACCGGGGCCGCAAGGGAAAGAGAATCAATTGAATCCAGAATTCCGCCTCGCCCAAGCATCAGATTGCCGGAATCCTTGACATCGGCGCTTCTTTTAATAGCGGATTCCGCCAAATCTCCGAGATTTCCGAAAATGGCGGTAACGGCGCCGAGAATAATAACTTTGGTTAAATTTATGTTTTCCTGAAAAACAGCGGGAGTAAACTTGACCGCAAGAAGGACAGTGCCTACGGCGCCGGCTAATCCGCCGATATAGCCCGCTATGCTTTTATTGGGACTTGCGGCAAATATCCCTTTGTTCTTTGCGCCGAAAAGAGTTCCCGTAAGCCATGCCGCGGAATCGTTACTGAAGGAAATTAACATGAAAAGGAGGATAGCGCCTGAAATTCCCCATACACTCATTTTTACAATCCACGCCATAAAAAGACCGGGATACATTATTACGGAAAAGCAGCCGGCAAGGCGGTTTATTACGTTTTCCATATTCGCTGAATTTGTAAACGCTAGCGACAGTATTACCCAGCTTGCGCCCACCATGATAAATAAAGGAATTATCCATAGGGGAAAACCAAAGCATACTGTTAATGTAAAAGCAACAGGCATAAATGAGCCGAATATAACCGCCTCTGTTTTTGATATACGCAGTTGTTTTCTTTCGAGTATATCGGCAAATTCAACCGCTCCCAGAGTGGAGAAGACTATTACAACAATGTTAAACGCAAGATGATTTATATAGGGAAGATAATTAATGACAAAAACAAATGCCGGAACTCCTATGACAAATACCAATACCCGTTTAATTATTTTTCCCATCATATTACTCCTGATTCCGCGCTGCCAAAACGCCGGTCCCGCCCCATATAGTCATCTATAGCGGCTTCTAAATCCTCTTTTTCCCAATCAGGCCAAAATTTATCTGAAATATAAAGCTCTGAATACGCTCCTTCCCAAAGCAAGAAATTGCTTGTGCGGTACTCACCTGCGCTGCGTATAATTAAATCGGGATCGGGGATGTCGGGATTATCAAGATACGCGCAAATATTTTCTTCGCGTAATTCCGCTGCGTCTTTTCCGTCTGCCGCAAATTTCTTGAATGCCCTTATAATTTCGTCCCTGCCGCCGTAGTTTATGGCAAGGACTACCTGAAGCCCGTCAAAGCCTGAGGTGTCTCTTATTATATCCGTAATTTCTTTTTGAATATCTTTGGGCAGCCCCGTTATGTCTCCGGCATGGCGCACGCGGATCTTGTTTTTTTTGCTGAAGTCAAATTCGGCGCGAAGATACTGTTTTATAAGGCTCATAATAAATCCTACCTCTTCGGCAGTACGTTTCCAATTTTCGGTTGAAAACGTATAAAGCGTCAAATATTTTATGCCCATTTCCGACGCCGCTTTTACAATCCGCTTTGCGGCCGCTAATCCTTCAAGATGTCCCTGTGTACGGACAAGGCCTTTCTGCTTTGCCCATCGTCCGTTACCGTCCATTATAATACCGACATGAACCGGTTTCTGCATTACACTTCCATTATCTCTTTTTCTTTTTCTTCCAGAACCTGATTAACCTGAGCGATGTAGGAATCGGTTAATTTTTGAAGTTCCGCCGTATCTTTGGATTCTTCGTCCTCGGTAATTTTGGAGTCTTTAAGAAGTTTTTTCAGTTCGTCGTTGCCGTCTCTGCGAATGTTGCGTACGGAAACCCTTGATTGCTCCGCCTGATTCTTGGCGAGTTTTACAAGCTCTTTGCGCCGTTCTTCCGTAAGGGGAGGGACGGAGATACGGATTACCTTGCCGTCGTTTGACGGGTTAAGCGAAAGTTCTGAGGAACGTATTGCCTTTTCGATTTCCCCGATAAGGCTTTTATCCCACGGCTGAATGACTATAAGGCGGGCTTCGGGCACGGAAATGTTTGCCACCTGGTTTAGCGGCGATTTTTCGCCGTAACAATCCACACGCAGCCTGTCGAACAGCGCCGCCGAAGCCCTTCCGGTTCTTAAAGAGGCAAACCCGTCTTTAAGGCTTGCCACCGTTTTTTTCATCTTTTCTTCGTGGGATGAAATGACGCTTTGCATACTTACTCCGCCGTGCCGACTTTGTAATAAACAAAATCGGTTACCGAAAGTTTTGCGCCCGACTTTTTGGCGCATTCCTCAATAGCTTTTGCAACCGTAAGTTTTTCGTCTTTCACATAACCCTGCTCAAGAAGGCAGATTTCGGAAAGGTATTTGTTTACCTTGCCCTGTAAAATCCCTTTAAGCACGTTCTCGGGCTTGCCTTTAAGTTTTTCGTCCTGTTCCATCTGCTTGCTGAAAATACCTTCCTGTTCTTTAAGAAAACCCTGATCAACTTTGCTTCTGTCAAGAGCGAGCGGGTTAAACGCCGCTATGTGCAGAGCGAGAGAGAAAGCAAAAGATTTAACATCTTCGGTTTTGAAAATTTCGGGCTTGTCTGATTCGCATTTTACGATAATGCCGATGTTTCCGTCCCCGTGAATGTACTGTGTAAGGTATTCATTGGAAGACGCTTTGACAAGACAGAGCCTTTTAAGCCCCATGTTTTCCCGGATTTTTGTCGCAAGCTCCGTTACCATGCCGTTTAACTCGTCATTGGGTGCGCTTATGCCTTTTTCCAGCGCCCTGCCTGTAATGTCTGCCCCCAATTTGATAAAGTCCGGGTTTCTCGCCACAAAGTCGGTTTCGGTAGAAAGTTCCGCAATAACGGCGGAAGATCCGTCGTCTTTTATTTTTATAAAAATTTTACCTTCGTTGGTCGCCCGTCCCGCTCGTTTTTCAAGGGCGGCAAGTCCCTTTTCTTTAAGTGATTTTTCCGCTTTATCAAAATCGCCGCCGTTGTCAACAAGGGCGTTTTTACATTCCATCATTCCCGCTCCGGTTTTTTCCCGTAGCCTTTTTACATCCGCAGCGCTAATTTCCGCCATTTATTTCTCCTTTGTTATTCGTCATTATAAACTTTATCGACATCGACATGAATGTGATTGTCGTCAACATCTTCGGGAACCTGTTCGTCGGCTTTTGCCGCAAGGTACGCCTCTTCCGTTGTGTATTTCTCAATGTCGATTTCCTTGTCTTCTTCTTTAATGGAAGCGTCGGTTAAAAGACCTTCCATGTCTTCTTCATCGTCGCCCAAGGTTTCGATTATCTTAAGCCCGACTTCGTTATCCGCCTCTACAACAGCGTTCGCTATAATTTGAGTAAAGAGGGTAATCGCCCTGATCGCGTCGTCGTTACCCGGGATTGGGTAGTCAATTCCGTCCGGGTTACAGTTGGTGTCTACAACCGCTACGATTGGGATTCCCTGCCTCTGCGCTTCGGCGACGGCAATTGCTTCCTTGCGTGTGTCGATAATGAAAAGGATACCGGGCAGTTCTTTTAATTCTTTAATGCCGCCCAGGTTCTTTTGCAGTTTGATCCGTTCTTTTCCGAGGGACGCAATTTCTTTTTTGGTAAGGTTTTCGAAAGTTCCGTCCACTTCCATTTTTTCCAGCTTTTTAAGGCGGAGAAGCGACTTTTTAATTGTAACGAAGTTGGTAAGCATACCGCCAAGCCAGCGGCTGTTTATATAGAACATACCGCATCGTTCCGCTTCTTTTTGAACGGCCTGCTGCGCCTGTTTTTTTGTACCTACAAAAAGCACTGTTTTTCCCGCCGCCACGGTTTTGCGCACCGCTTCGTACGCATCCTTGATAGCCTGAATTGTTTTTTGCAAGTCGATGATGTGAATGCCGTTGCGTTCCGCAAAGATGTATTTTTTCATCCTTGGGTCCCAGCGTTTCACCTGATGGCCAAAGTGCACTCCCGATTCCAGGAGATTCTTCATGGTTACTACAGCCAAAATTTCCTCCTAACTTGGATTTTTCGAGTTGAAAAATCCAGACAACCCGTGAGATTGTCCCCGCTCTGTATCTCATCGCTTGTGGTTAAGTTTATGTTCTCTTATCCGGCGACGGAAATTCAGCTATCCGGTTGCTCAAGCCCCGTATGGATAGCCGTTATCTCTAAGCATGACATAAAATTCACGCAATGGCAAGCCCATTACGGTGCTTGGAGAGCCTTTTATTTGGGTAATAAAGCAGGAAGCAAGCCCCTGGATACGGTATCCGCCCGCCACCCCCTGCCATTCGTTGGTATTCGTGTACCATTTGATTTCTTCTTCCGAAAGCGGGGCAAATTCGACCTTACAGATTGCGGTTCTGCAGTCGATTTTCTTCTTATTTCCGTTATAGAGCGCCACAGAGGTAAAAACGGTATGCTGTTTCCCCGACAGCTTTTTCAGCATTTCGGCGGCCTCGTCATGATTCTCCGGTTTGCCGAAAATGCTTTTACCGAGGGTAATTACCGTATCCGCTCCGCAAATCCACTTAGGCGGGGCGGCTTTCATAACTTCCATCGCAGTTTTTACTTTTTTTACCGCAAGCTCCGCGGTAAGTTTTTCCGGGTCTGTCTGCTTTGTCAGGCTTTCGTCGATATGGGTGACATACGTATTAAACGGCAGTCCCAATAATTTAAAATATTCCTGCCGCCTTAGCGAGCCTGATGCCAGTATGATTGATTCCATGAGGTGATTTTACAACAAAAATGAATAACTCGTCCAGATGACGCAAGATGTATGCTTGAAGAATTTTAATGAAAGCAAAAATATTTTATAAAATGTTACAAGCCGGACAAACGCAAAGCCCTGCCGGTGAGATAAATAGATGTATGTCTTAAGGAATTAATAAAGAAAAAATATATTCTAAATTGCTAAAAGCCGACTTACGCAAACCCCTCCCGGTGATTGGTGGCGTGGCTTTTTTCTAGCACGTTTTGACGTGGCATTATACGATTCACGACAATATCACCGGCAAAGCTTTGCGTAAGCTCGGCTATTACCCAATTTATGGAACATTTTGTGTGTTTGTTAATTGGTATACATCTTTAGAGTGCGGATGGAAGGGAATCAGAGGTAAGGCTTTGTGTATTTCAAAAGGATGTAAATTATATTAATATAATTATAAGGTAGTATTGTTGATGGTTTTATATGGATAGAAGTAAACACCTGATTTTACAAAATGGAGAAGATATTACCGCAGATGTAAAATTTTGCGAGTATAACACTTCAACTCAGAAATATAATATTACTTTTAATAAAAATGGAAAGACTTATCCTTATAATTTAGCTTCTATTGAATGGATAAAAAACCCGGAAGTCTTAAATCCTTATAATGTTCGTATAAAGCATAGAGATTTGGAATTGTTTCAAATTCAGGCTATATCTATATTTCATGCATATACAACCAACTATTGGTATATTCGTTTTTCAAATGGCTGTGAAAAAACATACAACTTACAAGATTTAAATATTTCATACTCCTGCCTTGATGAGAACGAGGTGAAAA
>JGI20170J14366_1000675_pt1 | contig 14612 bp, 13 predicted proteins | sample TergutNc150P3_FD_14366 | JGI IMG/M metagenome (IMG submission 14366) | reverse complement strand
GTGCCCGAAGAAATACTGGCTTGCCGCTTCCACCCCGTAGACTCCGGGTCCCATTATTATCTGGTTAAGGTAGATTTCAAGGATTTCGTTTTTTGTGAAGCGCCGTTCCATCTGGAAGGCCCACCAGAGTTCCTTTATCTTGCGGGTTAAGCTATATTCCCTGCGGTCCGTGTAAAGCGTTCCGGCGATCTGCTGGGTAATTGTTGAACCCCCGCCCAGGTCTTTCCTGAGCAACTTGCCAACCACCGCCCTGACTATGCCCCTTACGCTGAATCCCTTGTGGTTGTAAAATTCATAGTCTTCCCTGGCCAGCACCGCGTAAATAAGGTGTTTTGGCAAATCATTCAGCGAAACCAAAGCCCTCTTTTCATCGGCGGAAAATTCGGTTATAAGGTTCCCGTCAATATCCAGGATTTTTGTGGGCAGGGCAGGGGCAAATTCAAAGAAATTTTCCTGGTTTTTGATGTTTGTCGTTTCCGCCAGGGATAAGCCGAGTCCAATTCCAATCAAAACCGTTAAAATTACCGTCAATGCCGCAAGGAGGCGCACCAGCCAGGCGGAAATTACCGAATTGGAATGAAACCCCATAATTCCAGCCTATGAAAGAGGGTTACATTTGTCAAGCTTCCGTAAGGAAGCAGCATTCATTGAACAGCTTTCATTTTTAACTCTTAACCGAGTGCGGCCCAACAAAAAAGCCTGCCGCAAACCGAAATTCACGACAGGCCCTGCCCTTGAGGCAATCAGGCTTATAGTGATTTGGGAGGGGAACTATAGGCCCGATACTTTAATATCGGAGAGGATGTTAATTTTCTTGAAATTTTCTTAGCGAATCTTTTTGAATCAGAATAAAACCCAATGAAGGTGCGGGCGATTTCCGCAGCCAAAACGCGTGTTGAACCCGGCTCGGAAGCCGCCCAGCACTTAAAGCATAAAACCACGATAGGAATATAATTTTTTCACTTTAAGTGCTGGGTATCTGTTCCACTTTATAGGCAAGCCTTTATTCGCTCGTCTTCTCCGCCGGAGAATTCCACATTGTTTTGCCTGCGGAAATCGCCCGTACCATCCAGTGTTTATTTGGTTAAAAGTATGGCAAATTAAGGTTTCTACAAGTAAAAAACAGTCTGCATATCACCAAGCCAAGTGGTTTTGCCTGCTTTAGCAGGGTGAGATGCAGAATTTACGTTTCCCATATACTGCAAAATCCTAATTTATCATGCGTCCATAGTAAAAACAGACGGAAAAAAACTGCTTTTGGGCGGGCGTGGGCAGTGCCGGGCATGACCTTTTGCGACAGGCGAGGAAATGGGGGTTGGACAAACCCCCGCTTTCGTGTCCAGCAAGCCGCAGGCTTGCGCACGAAAGCGTTCAGTAAAGAATTGGAGCAAAGAGAATGCCCGGTACTGCCCACGCCCGCCCGTATCCAGTTTTTGTTTTGGTTATTTGTTGCAGTGAACTCAGCGCTAAATTATAGTTTTACTGAAATAGTCTTAGTAGCTTAGCTGGATCGCGGCTTTGCCCGTTCTGCCGGAGCTCAAAGTGAAGGTGGGGCCCGGTGGATTGGCCGGTTGAGCCTACCTTGCCGATAACGGCGCCCGACAGGACTTTTGCGTTCAAACTTGTGCCTATGGATGAAAGATGCCCGTAAAGGCTTACCATGTTGTTATCGTGGCTGATAATTACGTACTTCCCATAAACGGGGTCTTCTCCCAGTTCCGTTACAGTTCCGTTTTTTGCCGCATAAACCTCGGTTCCCTCGGGAGCGGCAAGATCGATGCCCCCGTGCATGCTTTGCTTTCCTGTTACAGGGTTTATTCGCATACCATATGCACTGGATACCTGGAAATTCTTTAGGGGAAATCGAAAATCGCGGTTCAAAAAGAAGACCCGCTCGGTTGGAGAAAAATCGTCACCAGGCAAAAAATAAAAGCGCTCTGTTTTGCCATCGTGCGGAATGGCCAAAGAAACGGCGGTTTCCTTCCTTGCGGAAAAAACCAGCCGTTCCAGGTCTGTAGTGGGTATTTCGGGAACAAATATCCCCGGCATTGTTGGCAGGAGCATTGGCTTTCCGCTTGTCAAATCTTCAAGATGGGAATAGCGGTTGAGCGAGGCCAGCGTCGCGTATGGGATGTTGCACCTGGCGGCTATTCCCAGTAAATTTTCATTTTCAACCGGCGTATAAGAATATATTGTCAGGGCAGACGCAAGTTCTTCTGCCGCCTTCTGCCTGGACGAAAAAAGAAGCCGTCTTCCGGCTTCGATTTCCGAAATGTACTGCTTAAAGACAAGGTCCCTGGAATCCAACCGCCCGATAACCGGCAAGGTTGAATCCAGGCTTGAAGCGGGTACCGCTAAAAAAGAAAAAAGCAAAAAAAAGGCAAGGCTTTCCCCTTGCCTTCCGGTAATTCTCAGTTTTGAAAAATACCAAGAAATAAAACCACGGCTAAGAACCGAAGGTAGGACACAGAGCTTAACGGAGAAAAACACCAAAATCGTCTTAAAACTCTGTGCTACTCCGTGTAACTCTGTGGTTTTTATTCTTTTTTTTATTTCTCCGTGGTTATACTCTGCTTTTCCGGCGGTCATTCCTCGGCAATTGATTCCGTCGGGCAGGCACCGGCACAGGCTCCGCAACTTACGCACAGGGCCGGGTCAATAAAGCGCTTCCCGTCTTTCTCGGAAATTGCGCTAACCGAACACTCGCTCTCGCAGGAGCCGCAGTTTACACAGGCATCTGAAACTTTATAGGCCATAAAATACCTCTCTTACTGTAAAGTGCCTTAATAATAGCATCGGAACGGCAATTCTGCAAGTAAAGTTTTACTCAATTTATCGGTTACTGGCTACTTACTGGCGATTTTCAAGGCCATATGATAAAATAGCTATATGCAGGTGTTATTGGGAATTATTTCTATTATCCTTCTTGGCGTTATTATTTATTTTGTGGTTTCGCCAAAGTCTTCCCATCTTTTAAGGATGTCGGCCATCATCGCGCTGGCTCTTATCGGCCTTGCCGTGGGGGTGTGCGGAGTTTTTCTTCTGAAGGGCCCTGCCGAGGTAGAAACAGATATCCCCCTTCCGTTTCTGACCGACGCGCAACCCAAGCCTGAGACCAAGGCCAATGTAGGCGTTGTCATTGGGTATTTTGCGGTTTTCGCGTTTATATTCGGCCTGGTGGCTTACTCGTCAAGAAAAGAAAAGGGAAGAAAATATGAGCCTGTGAAAAAAGCCGCCAAGAAAGAGGTCTCAAAGAGCGATGATGAAAATAAATTGGATCTGGGGCAGGAACCGGGCAATGATGAAAGTTTTGATATAGGCCTGGAGTAGTTTTTGGAACGTGATTGGAACGTGAATTGATCGTTTTGGGTTTTTCCCGTAAAATCGGTAAAGGGTTTTTGATGATCGCCGAAAAGGAGTTAAACGAGTACAAGGCCCTCTGCGCTGTCCTCCTTGAGCTGCGCAGGAGATTCCTCGAAAAAAAGCAGGAATTAAAAAAGCTCCTTGGGGAAGCTGCCGGGCGGAGGAAGGAAGCGCTTGAGCTTCTTGAAAAAGCCAATGGCTTTACCATGTATTTGACAGGCCGCCAGCGGCAAATTACAGGCCTTTTGTACTATCCTGGAGAAATAAGGAACAAATTGAATTTGGCAAAATCCTTTCAAAACGGTCAAAGCGGTACTGTTTTTGATATGGAAGACAAAAACGAGATTCAGCGCTCAATTCCGGAAGACTGCCGGAGTTCTCTTGAGCTAAAGCGAAACGGACTTGCGGTAATTTCAATGATTGACCAGGTTAAAAAAAGCCTTCTACAGCTTGATGTTTTGGAGATGCGTTGCCGGGAATTGCTGGCCTCGCTGAATAAAGCTTTGGCGGCCTTTCGCCATGAATCGCGGAGAATCCACAGAAGCATCTATCCTTTGGGGATTATCAGCATTTTTTATCGATTTCTAAGGCGTGCGGTGGGGAAAACTTATTTTACTTTACGGGATCTTAACGGCATTGCGGATCTGGGCAATATCACCGGCCTGGTCTTAAAAATCGCCGATTCACCCCTGATATAAACAAGGAGCGCTTATGGCGGACAAGAGAATCTCAAAAACCGTAAAATATTCAGGCCCCATTCCTGCCGACGAGATTCCCCGTCTTTTTGAAATGCTTCTGGAATGTCAAAAAGAGTCCGAGTTAACAAAGCGTGAAATTAATAAATACGATTCGATAAAGGAGGTGATGATCCAGGAAATTACCGGAAAATACACCTTTTACGAATTCCTTTTCTCAAAAATTTTTGACGAGCGCAGGGAAGCAATACAAAAAGACTTTCAGATAATTGACGAAGGCATAAAGGAGAACAACCACGACCTTATCGCTACAGGCGTATCCGGCCTGTCCCAGTTAGTGGCTTCCAGCCCCATTGCCGACCTGGATAAGCTCCGCCGAATGCTGGGGCACTAAAAGCCTGCAACTTGCGTTGCTTGCGGTTTCTCGCCTTTCAGGCTACGAAACACGCGGAATTAAGCGGTTCATCTCTAAAAACTGAAGTTTTTAGAGATGTCCTGTTATCGGGCAACCCGGATTTGAACCGGGGACCCCAAGTCCCCCAGACTTGTACGCTAAACCAACTGCGCTATTGCCCGGTTAAAAGCTCTTTTCCAATTGCTTTTCGACCTTAGCATAGGGGCTTTAGGCTGTCAATATATCGTATTGCTTCAAACTACTGCAGTAAAAACAAAGTGTGTGGGTGTACCCCTGCAAACAGCTGTTGGTGTGGCCATTTCTATCGCCTGACAGTTTTTATTCACTCTAATGGTCAGGGCGTTTGTTCTTACACACCAAAAGGCTGTTCGCAGTGGTAACCCCCCCACACTTATGGTTTTACCTACGCAATATGAGGCAAACTAAACGGCAATTTGATCTTTTTGAAGCGGAAATTCTGCATATCACCGCACATTTTCGCTTTGCCCGCGTTAGCGGGGTGAGATGCAGAATTTACATTCCACCGATAATATAGAACCTAATTTGTCATGCTTCCATCGTTAAAAAAGAATAAAGCTACTTATGGGTGGGCAGGGACAGGGCGGGGCATGACTTTTTGCGACAAGCGAGAAAATGGGGGTTGGACAAACCCCCGCTTTCGTGTCCAGCAAGCCGAAGGCTTGCGCACGAAAGCGTTGCAGAAACGATTTGGAGCAAACGGAATGCCCCGCCCTGCCCCCGCCCACCCTAAATCCGGTTTTGTTTAAATTATTTATAGCAATGAACTCTGTGATAAACCAGGGTTTCTACATTTTCACCACGCTCTTATCGTAGTCCCCCGGCGGAACATACCCAAGCAACTGAATGCAGGTCGCTGCTATGGAGCTTATGCCCAGGCCATCGTTCAGGTCGCCCTCGCCGGGTTTTGCGGGGTATTCCCCCTTGTAATCCGGGTCGTAGATGACGCATGGCACGGGGTTAAGGCTGTGGGCGGTTTTGGCTTTTGGCGTGCCGTCGGCATGGAGCGACACCGCGCCGGTTTTTTTGTCGTGCTCGTACATGTCGTCGCTGTTGCCGTGGTCTGCGGTGATAACAATGACGCCGCCCGCTTTCTCCACCGCGTGCGCGATGCGCCCTATCTGGATATCCATAGCCTCCATCGAGCAAACCACGGCCTGGTAAACGCCTGTGTGGCCAACCATGTCCCCATTGGGAAAGTTTAGCCTGATAAAGTCATACTTGCCGGAGAGCGCGGCTTCAATTACCCGGTCGGCAATATCCGCGCATTTCATCCAGGGGCGCTCTTCAAAGGGGACAACGTCGCTTTTTATTTCCACGTAGTCTTCCAGCTTTTCGTCGAACTTGCCCGTCCGGTTGCCGTTAAAAAAGTAAGTAACATGGCCGTACTTTTGGGTTTCCGAAATCGCCAGGGTTCTTACGCCGGTTGCCGCAAGGTATTCCCCCATGGTTCTGTCAATCGAGGGAGGGCTTACCAGGTAGCGCTTTGGAACGTGTGTGTCCCCGTCGTATTCCATCATCCCGGCGTAGCAGATCTTGGGCAGGCGGACGCGGTCGAACTTGTTGAACTTTTCCTCCTCAAAGGCGGCGGTTATTTCAAGCGCCCTGTCGCCCCTGAAGTTGAAGTAGACCACCGAGTCGCCGTCTTGTATTGTGCCGACGGGCTTGCCGCCTTCGGCGATGACAAATTCTTTCAAGTCCTGGTCGATGATGCCGGGGATTTCTTTCCGGTAGGTTTCAACCGCTTCCCTGGCGGTTTTGAACTGGCGGCCTTCTCCCAGTACGTGAACCTTCCAGCCCCTTTCTACCTGGGGCCAGTTTGCCCCGTATCGATCCATGGTGATCCACATCCTGCCGCCCCCGGAGGCAATTTTGGCTTCAAAGCCCTCTGTGTTTAGCCCTTTCAGAAAAGCCTCGAAGGGATCGACGTATTCCAGCGCGCTGGTCTCGCCCACGTCCCTGCCGTCAAAAAGCACGTGAACCCGTACTTTTTTGACGCCTTCGGCCTTTGCGTGTACAATCATGGCTTTTAGGTGATCCAGGTGGCTGTGGACGTTGCCATCGGAAAAAAGGCCTATAAAGTGTATGGAACCTCCTGAAGACTTTACATTTGACACTACGTCTTTCCAGGCCTGGCCCTTGAACATGGCGCCGGTTTCGATGGAAGCCGAGACCAGCGCGGCCCCCTGGCTAAAAACCCTGCCGCAGCCCATGGCGTTATGGCCAACCTCGCTGTTTCCCATGTCTTCGTCCGATGGCAGGCCCACCGCTTTGCCGTGGGCTTTTAGGCGGGTGTGCGGGCTTTTTGCCTTCAGCGCGTCAAGGTGGTACATTTTTGAGTCCGCAACCGCATCGCCTTCCCTGTATTTGCCGTAACCAACACCGTCCATTATTAGCAGCACGACAGGACCCCTTCGTCCTTTCCATGCCGGATTCTTTTTTAAACTGTCAACCATGATATTCACCTCCGGGATAATCCCTGAAACATTATACCGAAGTCTTATAGTTTTTAACAGCCTCAAAGTGGTTTGGGTAATATGGTATTATTGCTTATAAGGGTGTATACTGGGCGAGTGAAAAGCTGTACAGGGCCCCGGATTTAAATGCGTAAGCGGGAAAAGCGGATAACAATTTTTTTGTTCATTCTTACTCTGGCAGCCGGCAGCCAGGTTTGTTTTGCCGATTCAGCAACTCCTGATATTAATTCCATAAAAACTTATACCCAGATTCCGGGCGTAACAAGCGCCGAAAAAGCCGCGATTGAGGAGCTTAAATCCTTACGCAGGAATTTTTCTTATGGGTCTTTGCCATCGACCGAGGCTTTCATTCTTCCTGACGGCGGATATGCGGGTTTTTCAACTTTGTTATGCGAGCTGCTTTCCGGCCTTTTCGGAATACCGTTTGTTCAGGAACTTCACCCCTGGGATGAACTAAGAAAACAATTCGACAGCGGACAAATTGATTTTATTGGCGATCTGACGCCAACGCCGGAACGAAGAAAAGCTTACTTGATGACTCATACCATCGCCGAGCGTTCTTTGGGACTTTTTACATCCGGGTCCTCTGCAAAGAAAATTGAAGAGGAGTTCGATCTGAACGGCCTCAGAATCGCCTTTTATAGAGATACAATCACCGCCGATTTTATTCGCAGTGCTTACCCAAACCTTGACTTTAAGGAGCTGTATGTAGCAAATGCGCAGGATGCGGTCAGGGCGCTTGAAGACGGTATAGCTGACGCCTTTATACTTGATATAACGGAATCTTTTACATTTGCAAATTATGATTTTATTCGCATCAGGAAAATCCTGCCCCTGGTTTATACCCCTGTGTCGATGGCTGCATGGAAATCAGAACTTGAACCTGTAATCTCGGTTGTGAGTAAATATTTGGAAGCGGGGGGAATTGATAAGCTTTTCGAACTGTACAGCGAGGGGAATGTCGAATACGCAAAATACGCTTTCAACAGGGCTCTCACCGATGAAGAAAAGGCTTATCTTTCAAACATGGTTGCCTCAGGCAAAAAAGTGCCCATCGCATTGGAAAGCGATAACTATCCGATTAGTTTTTACAATGCCAAAGAAAAGCAGTTTCAGGGAATTGCGCCGGATTTTTTGGCGGAGATTAGCAAGTTAACGGGCATTGGGTTTGAAGCGGCAACAGGCAAGAACACCCTGTGGGTTGAGATTATGGAAAAACTAATAACCGGCGAGATTTCCATGGTTTCTGAATTACAGTATACCGAAGAGAGAAGCGGCAATTTCTTGTTTTCTGACCCCTATTTTACCACTCATTATGCGCTGTTATCAAAAATAGACTATCCAAAACTTCAGATGCCTCAGATTGTAAGGGCAAAAGTGGGCGCCATGAGGGGAACCGCTCATGTGGATTTATACCGTATGTGGTTTCCCGAAAATAACAATTTAAAATTGTATAATAGTTCCGAAGGCGACGGGATACGGGCACTGGAAACCGGCGAGATAGATTTGTATATGGCTTCAGAAAACCTGCTTCTTGTGCTCAGAAATTATATGGAAAAACCAGGGTTTAAGGCAAATATCATTTTTAGCTCGCCCCTTTTGGAATCGCTTTTCGGCTTTAACAAAAACGAAGAATTGCTGCATTCGATTATCTGCAAAGCCCAGCGTTACGTTAATTCCTCTAAAATTGGAGAAGAATGGGTAAACCGCGTTTTTGACTACACAGGAAAAGCTTTAATTGAACGCCAGGTCTTTTTTTCGATAACGGTTATGATACTTTTTCTGTCGCTAATAGCCATGGGTTTTTTATTACTCAGTAATAATAATTTAAAAGATTCTTACAAGGAAAAAATGCTAACCCTTTCAACCATATATAAGGCCATTCCTGATCTGGTGTATTCCATGGATGTAAACTATAGCTTTACAAGCTGCAATCGTAGCTATGAAGAATTCACAGGGTTAACCGAATCAGAAATTATCGGTAAAACAGATATGGATATATATGCGGGCGCGCCTGATCCTGAATTGGTAAAAACCATAATGGAAGTAAACAAAAGCGTTATTGATGAACGGAAGACAATTACTACAGAAGAAACGCATGTTCGCCAGGGAAAGAAAAGCATTATTTTAAAGTCTACCAAAACACCTCTGATTCAGGACGACAGGGTAATTGGTTTGCTTGGCATATCCGCTGACATTACCGAACACAGCAAAGCTATAAATGCCGCCCTTGAAGCGTCCAGGGCAAAAAGCGCCTTCCTTGCCAGGATGAGCCACGAAATACGCACGCCCATGAACGCGATAATAGGCATGGCGGAGCTTGCGCTGCGTGAAGATGAGATCAGCTCAGTCTACAAGCATATCCGCACGGTCAAGCAAGCGGGCGCCCATCTTTTGTCTCTTATCAACGACATTCTTGATTTTTCAAAAATCGAAGTTGGAAAACTGGAAATTCTGAAAGAAGAGTACAGGGTTTCATCCCTTGTAAATGATGTGATAAGCATTATCCGAATGCGGGTAGTTGATACGAGTATAAGGTTCGTGGTTAATATTGACTGCAATATCCCCAATTTGCTTGTTGGCGATGAAACAAGAGTACGGCAGGTACTGCTGAACATTTTAAATAACGCCGTAAAGTATACCGAAAGAGGCTTTGTTTCCTTTACCGCGCGGTGTGAAGTTATTGACGAAAAAAACATTAACCTTGTCATGGAGGTAATGGATTCAGGCAAAGGAATAAAACAGGAAGATGTTAATAAGTTGTTCGGCGAATATATGCAGGTTGATCAGAATAAAAACAAGGGCATAGAAGGCGTGGGCCTGGGGCTGGCAATAACCTGGAATATCGTCAAAGCGATGGGAGGAGATATAAAAGTTTATTCCGAATACGGGAAAGGCAGTATATTTACCGTTACAATACCACAAAAAATTTCTTCGCCGGAGCCTCTGGCTTCCGTTAAAGATTCTGGTAAAATCAAGGTTATTGTATATGAACGGCGCGAGATATTTGCGAATTCCATAGCTTTTACCATTGATAATCTGGGCGTTGACTGCACGCTTGTCACAACTAATACGGAATTGCACAGCGAACTGTCAGCAAAAGAATTTAATTTTATTTTTATTTCCTTTTCGTTATACGAAACCAACAAGGCTGTAATCATGAAACTTGGCAAACGGGCAAAAGTTGTTTTGCTCACGGAATTCGGCGAAGCAACTTACGATAAAAAAATAAGCGTAATCTCTATGCCGGTTTACTCTATTTCAATCGCGAATATTCTAAACGGAGTCTCCGAGAGCTTTAATCTCAATGAAAATGAAGAAACCATTGGCCGCTTTGTCGCGCCGGAAGCAATCGTTTTGGTTGTTGACGATGTGGGTACAAACCTGAAAGTAGCCAAGGGCCTGATGGCGCCTTATAAAATGCAGGTTGATTTATGCAGAAGCGGCAAGGACGCGATCCAGGCTGTAACAGATATAAGATATGATCTGGTTTTTATGGATCATAAAATGCCGAATATGGATGGCGTTGAAGCGACAGAGCTCATCAGGAAAAAGGGGGATGAAGACCCGTATTTCAAAAATGTGCCGATTATAGCGCTGACAGCCAACGCTGTTTCAGGGGTTAAAGAGATTTTTCTGAAAAGCGGGTTCAACGACTATCTGTCAAAACCCATAGATACTACAAAATTGAACGTTATTCTTGAAAAATGGATACCGAAGGAAAAGCAAAAACACCCGTTTGCGGAGGAGACTAAAATGACCGCGGGAATGAACGATGGGATTCCGAAAAAAATTGAAATAGAAGGGGTTAATACCGAAAGGGGCATATTCTTCTCCGGCGGAATGGAAGAAAGCTATTTGGAAGTCCTTGCGACGTTCCAAAAAGACGGATTAGAGAAAATGAAAGATATTAACGACAGCCTGAACAACGGAAATATGGAGCTGTATACGATACATGTTCATGCTTTAAAAAGCGCTTCGGCAAACATTGGTGCGGAGGAACTATCAAAAGCAGCCGCCGTTTTGGAACAGGCCGGTGAAAGGCAGGATAGAGAATATATTGAGTCGCACACCCCCGAATTACTGGCGTCATTGGAAACAATCCTTCATGACATAATGAACTTTTTGGTGCTGAGGGAGGATAAATATGAAAATGACAGGTACGATGCGGAGGAATTGAGATCTGAACTTTCGATACTTAAAGAAGCCCTGAAATCATTTGACGCGGGAACCATTAACAAATCGGTTGAAACTCTGGGCAATATTGTGCGCTCAGGAAGCGTTAAGAGTCAAATTCTTGATATTTCCGAAAGAATATTGGTAGGCGAATATGAGGATGCGCTCGACATTATTGAAGAACTTTTAAAAGCCGGAGCTTAAAAATGGAACCCAAAGAAGTGAAATATTATGAGGAATTTTCAGTAGAAGGGAAAAACATTATATATATTGATTTCTCACATGCCAGGTCAGACGAAGATTTTTCAACAGCTTTCGAAGAAATTGAACGCGCAATTGCGAGCTATCCGGAATGTTCATTATACACCATTACAAACATGGCAGGCGTCAGAATCGATACTTTATACAAAGATAACTTTATAAAGTATAGTAAGCACAATAAGCCTTATGTAAAAGAAGGAGTGCTGATAGGGCTGGACGGCGTTACAAAAATGATTGTTGAGAATATACTTAAAAAGTCTGGGCGGAATAGTTTTCATATAGCCTTTACAAAAGAAAAAGCTATTGAATGGATTTTGCAGCAAGACTAGGAGCCGTTTTGGCTCCTTTAGGGGAAAGAGTGGCTCAAATTGTTGAATGTATCCCCAATTTCAGCGAGGGAAGAAACAAAGCGCTGATAAACGAATTGGCGGACGCGGTCAGGTCAAGTTCGGGGGTAATGCTTTTGAATTGCAGCTCCGACGAAAGCCACAACCGGACAGTGCTTACCTTCGCCGGCAGCCCCGAAGGCGTTTTGGACGCGGCGTTTAAATGCGCAAAAATCGCCGTTGACAAAATCGACCTTACCAAACACTCTGGCGAGCATCCGCGCATGGGCGCGGTTGACGTGATTCCCTTTGTGCCGCTCAGGGATGTTACGGCCGCCGAATGTGTCGAAATGTCTAAAAAACTCGGGCAAAAACTCTGGGACGAATTGCGCCTTCCGGTGTTTTTGTACGAGGATTCGGCGTCGGTTCCGGAGCGCAAAAACCTTGCGACGCTCAGAAAGGGGCAGTTCGAGGGAATGGCGGAAAAGATCAAAAATCCGGCTTTTGCCCCCGACTACGGAGACGAGCTTCACAAAACCGCCGGCATAACCGCCTGCGGGGCAAGGCGCCCGCTTATAGCGTTTAACATAAACCTTTCCACCTCGGATGTTGAAATAGCCAAAAAAATCGCGAAGATCATCCGCGAATCTTCCGGCGGCCTTAAATCGGTAAAATCAATCGGTATTATGCTTCACGAACGAAACACTGCCCAGGTTTCAATAAACATGACGAATTACCTGGACACGCCGCTATACAGGGTATTGGAGCTTGTAAAAATTGAAGCCGCCCGTTATGGCGTCTCGGTCATTGGCACTGAAATTATAGGCCTTGTTCCCATGCAGGCCCTTCTAGACTGCGCCCATTATTATCTTATGATAGAAAATTTCGACGGGAAAAATCAGGTTCTGGAAAATTATCTGCTGCTATAAAGCAAGCGCTGCTGCCCTGGCTTTGTCCAGCGCTGAATAAGCCAGCTTCGCGGCTTCCTGCTCGGCGCTCTTTTTGTTTCTGCCGGAGGCCGGGCCGAAGGTTTTGCCGTTCACCAAAACCTCCACCCAGAATATGCGCTCGTGTTCCGGGCCCGTTCGCTTCACAAGCTGGTAATGCGGGTAATCTTTGTACTGCTTCTGGCAGAACTCTTGCAGCAGGGATTTATAGTCCTGGGCGTGGCGGTTTTCAAGTACGCGGTCAATTTCGACGCTTAAAAAGCGGCTGACAAAGGAATAGGCGCTTTTATACCCCGAATCTAGGTAGATTGCGCCAATCAGGGCTTCCAAAGCGTCGGCAAGTATGGCTTTTTTCGTCCTGCCGCCGGAAAGCTCTTCGCCCCGGCCTAAAATCAGCAAAGTGTCAAGCTGCAGTTCCAGGGCGACGGCGGAAAGAATGGCTTCTGAAACCACCACCGACTTGATTTTGGCCAGGTCCCCTTCGCTTCTGCCCTCCAGTTTCCGGTAGAGGAGATTCGCTGCCACCGCCCCAAGGATAGCGTCCCCAAGGAACTCCAGCCTTTCGTTGTTTTGTTTGCTGTTTGTTTCGTTTGAAACCGACCTGTGCATAAAAGAAAGGTTCAAGAGATCCAGTCTCTTGAACCTTATTCCGACCGTTTTTAAGAAAGCCGTTAAAACTTTTTTTCGCTCAGGCGCCGGAGCGGTCTGAAACGACCCATCAGGCTTATTTTTGCTGGGATTTGATGTAGTCGTAGGCATCCTTGACGGTTGCAAACTCATTGGCTTTTTCGTCGGGAATGGAAATCCCCATTTCTTCCTCGATGGCGTAGACCAATTCATAGGTGTCGAGGCTGTCCGCCCCCAGATCCTGGCGGAAGGACGCATCCAATGTGATCTTGGCCTCGTCAACTTCAAGTTTTGTAGCTATTAGTTTCTTCATTTTTTCAAACAATTCGTCCATTTAACTCTCCTTGAACTCTGTTTATTATACCTTCGACTCCGGAAGGATTACTTGCTTGCCCCGGTAAAACCCGCATTTAGGGCAGGCCCGATGCAATAAAACCTTGTTTCCGCAACTGCTACACTCGACCAGGGTGGGAGCGGTGAGTTTCATATTGATTGTCTGTCTCCGGCGGGTTCTTGCCTTTGACGTTTTGTATCTGGGTACAGCCATACTAAAACCTCTCTTGAAAAAACATCGGTAACTTTAACCGTGGATTGTCAGTCTAACAAAAACCATGGTTTTTGTCAAGATAAAATTCGCGTTTTTCCCTATTCCAGCGGGAACTTCTTTTTCAGGGCTTCCGCTACCAGGGCCGGCACCATCTGAGAAATATCGCCGTGAAAAGACGCCAGTTCCTTGATGGAAGAGGAGCGCAGCACGATGTATTTGCTCTCGGTGGTCATAAAAATGGTCTCTATCTGGGGGTGCATGGCCTTGTTCATCATGGAAAGCTCGAATTCGTAGGAAAAATCGTCCATCCCCCTTACCCCCCTGACCAGGAGCCTGATGTTCTCCTTCTTCAAAAAATCCACAATCAGGGAATCCCAACTGGCAATTTTCACATTTTTTGTGGTTTTTACGATTTCTTTCATCATTTCCATGCGTTCTTTGACGGAAAAAAGGTATTTTTTCTGCCTGTTGTCCGCCACAACCACCACCAGCTCGTCAAAAATCAGCGATGCCCTCTCAATAATATTCAGGTGCCCAAATGTAGGGGGATCAAACGACCCGGGAAAAACCGCCTTAAGCATGGCTAAAATATACGGGATGAATGCACGCAGGTCAACTCTAATTTATCGCTGAGTTCATCAAATAATAACCTGTAAATAGTCCTGTGAAGGAAAGCGGGCTATGGTAGTAAAGTAAGGCTGCTCCGGGAAAGCCGCCCATTCATTCTGAACGGTCGGTTTCCCTCATTGCAGCCTTACAT
>JGI20170J14366_1000669_pt1 | contig 14681 bp, 18 predicted proteins | sample TergutNc150P3_FD_14366 | JGI IMG/M metagenome (IMG submission 14366) | reverse complement strand
TGGAATAATACAAGCACCTCCGACCCAATGAAAGATATAGACGACTGGCGCAGAATGATAGTTCAGCGTTGCGGAATACAACCCACGCATTGCATTGTGAGTAGTGATGTTGCTTGGGCTATTATTGATAATGCAAAAGCCCAAAAACGTCTGGATATAAGACGATACGAAATGGGAATGATTGACCCGAAAAATTTACCAGAGGGAGTTAGTTACATTGGAGAGTTAATGCTGCCTTCTGGAGTAGTATCGCTTTACATTTATGAAGAATGGTACGAAGATGCAGAGACGGGTTTAGAGATTCCCCTTATGCCAAATGGAAAAGTTTTGTTAGGCTCTACACAGGCACGTTGCGAGTATCATTATGGTATGATACAAAATTTAAACTCGCTGAATGCAACAAATAGATTCCCTTCCTCGTGGCTAAAAGACAATGGCTCCGCGCGTTTTATTCAGCTTGAATCCGCGCCTATGCCAAACATATACCAAGTAGATGCGTTCCTAGTCGCGGACGTTATGGAGGCGGCGTGAAAATTGTAAAATTAACAGAAGTCATTAAACATAATGGCAAAAATTGCAAGGTAGGCGAATCGCTAGAAGTTTCGGAATCTAATGCAGCACGTTTGGTTTCTTTGAAAGTTGCAGAAATTACAGGCGATGCGCCAGCAACAACTCAACCGCCAGCAACAACTGAAAATGTGAACGCGAGCATTGATGATATTGAATCTATGCCTATGGATAATTTAAAACAAGAGGCATCCAGACTAGGAATAGCATTCAATCCAAATATAAGCAAAGTGAATTTATTAAAATTAGTAAAAGAAGCAATATCCAAAGGAAGCAATGAATGACGTTCAAAGAGCAAATACCCAAAGATTTTGATTCCACGTTTTTAAACGAGGAAGAGTTTGCGCGTACTTGTGACTGGAATGGCAAGCCCTTAAAAATAGTTGAAAGCGCATTTACAAACACAGAAAAAAGCGAAGCGCAGGGCATAACCGGAAAAAGAGTTCAAATTATATGCAAAGCTGGGGATTTAAAAGCCCCTAAACCAATGGAAGAAGTTTCGCTTGACGGCAAAGACTGGCTTGTTTTTGACGTTCAAAAACCTATAGGGCATCTAGTTATCATTCTGGAGCGGAGGGCAGCGTGATAAAGACATATATAGGCGGCTATAATGAATCTGTAAATACGTTTATGAGAGAAGCTCCGAAAATGTTTAATGAAGTTTTGGAAAATTCTATAAACGAAACTGCTAAAATTTTATCCGAAGAAGCAAAAAGACAAACTCCTAAAGAATGGGGATTACAGGAAGATATTGAAGAAGTAAAACATTCTGCGATAAAAAAAGCATCAGCACAAACAGGTGCAGCAATGGCAGATATTATACTTAGCGGAAATAAAATATCATTATTCAAATTTAATTTTGTAAGCCGCAGGGATATAATGGGCGGTAAAACTCGCGGTGGTGTTACAATAAATTTAGCTGGAAATATACACCAATTTAAACACGCTTTTATTACGGATATGGGCAAAGGGAAACCATCGCTAGGTATTTACGATAGAATCGCAGGAAAAAGAAGCGGTAGAGCTATAAGAAAATTATACACCACGAACCTCGCAGCAATGTCAAGGTCGCCAAAAACCGAAACTCCCGATATTTTGCAAACTCGCGCCCAAGAGGTATTTCAAGAAGTATTTATTAAACAATGCGATGCCCATCTTACGGCTATGGGGGCAAAATGAGCGCAACGTTTTTATTGTCAAAAGATATACAAAAAGAATTAGAAAATTTTTTCGCAAATAAATCTTTTCCGATTCAAAACGAGGAAAATAATTCTAAAAAATTTACAACACCAAATATAGCAATAGGACATTTGCCGCCAAAAGGCAAGGATAATACAGAAAAAGAGGATAAACCGCCATTTATCATTATTCGGCTATTTGAAGGCGGGCAGGGAGAAAATGAATCCGGCGTAGATGTACGTAGGGTAGAAGTTCAAATAATATGTTGCGTTTATAGCGGTGAAAAATCAAGCGAAACGGAAGCAGGGTACAACTATCTAACAAATATGATAGATAGCGTTTTGCAGGTTCTTGTTTCAAAACGCTTATGGTGCGATGATTTTTTTACAATACATAAAAACATTAATTGGAAAACTGGCTTGCCAAAAGAGCAAGGAATGTATGAAGCTGGAATGCAAGAACATCCCTTTTATTACGCGGTAGTTCTAGCAAAGTTTGAAGCAAAAGCATTGGAATTTCCACGCCTCGGCGACATTGTAGATAAACAGGAGAAATTATGAGCGAAGAACAAACCAAAGAAAAAAAGCCGCATTCTGCGCCTCCACGCCCAACCGCACCGCAAACACAGGGAAAGGTTATATATCTTGGCCCGGCAATGATTGAAGGTGATTTTCATATTCAATATGGAGCAATTTTTTCTAATGGATTGCCAGAAAACATAAAAGAGCGAATGGAAGAAGATTCTGAATTTGCAAAAATGTTTATTTCTACTAGCGATGCCCCAAAAGCAATGCGCGAATTAGAAGACAAAAGCTCAGATTTATTTGCATCAAAAATAAAAGTTTCAAGAAAATATATTGAGCGCAAAAAGCAAAAGAGAGGTAAATAATTATGGCAGAGTTTTTCCACGGTGTAAGAACTAGGCAGGCTCCAACCTCGCTAGTTCCACCGGCAAACGTACCGAGCGCAATAACAATGGCGTGGGGTTGCGCTCCTATTCATAGGCTTTCACAGGAAGAACGAGCAAACGTTTTACCCGGAGGCATTGCATTACTATTTACACAAGAAGAAGCCGCTCAATATATGGGCATAGACCAAGCGCGAGACGATTTTAACAAATGGGGGCTTAGTGAAGCTGCATTTGCATTATTCGTTTTGCACAAATCCGCTCCGCTGATTTTTGTAAATTTATTTGACCCCGAAATTCACAAAAAAAACGTATCTAGCGAGCGCGTTAATTTTGAGGACAATTCGGCAACTTTAGAAAATTCCGATATAATAGGAAATTTTGTATTAACTTCAAATGGCTCTACAAATTTTGCAGAAGGAACTGATTACAAATTAAATAAGAATTTGGGAATCATTACAGTAATTGAAGGAAGTTCTTTAGAAAATGCAATTTCAGTAGCAGGTGCGAATATAACAGCGAGCTATACACGCGCAGCCCCCGAATTAGTAAGCGTTTCCGATGCAATAGGCGGTTATGATATTGCCACAGGAAATACTACAGGACTTGAGTTAGTTGAAGGCGCATTCCCAGCATTTAGATTAATTCCAACAATTCTTATAGCTCCGGGATTTAGCGAAGACCCAAGCATTGCCGCAATTCTAGCGATTAAAACACAAAGAATAAATGGAGTGTTTAACGCTGGAATAGCCCTTGCAGATATTCCAACAGATAAAGTTCCACGTTATACAAACGCTCCAAAATATAAGAATGACAATAACCTTGTTTCGGAAAATTTATACTTATGCTGGGGCAAAGCAAGGTTTGGAGAGCGTGATATTCATATTAGTACACAAGTAGCTGGGATTTGTGCTAATGTAGATGTAGCAAACGGCGGTATTCCATTTGCAAGCCCTTCCAATAAAAATTTACAAATGCAAGCAATGGTTGCCAATGGCGAAGAAGTGGCATTAAGTTTAACACAATGTAATTTCTTAAACGCCAACGGAATAGCAACCGCGCTTAATTTTGTAGGCGGTTGGAAACTTTGGGGAAACAGAACCGCTTGCTTCCCGGGCGTTACAGACCCAAAAGACACATTCTTAGCGCACCGCAGATTATTGGCTTGGTATGGAAACCAGTTAGTTTTAACTTGGATTCAAAGAATAGATTTCCCAATAAACCTACGGCAAATACAAACAGTTATGAGTAGCGAGCAAATAAATCTAAATACTTTGCAGGCTATTGGCGTGATAGTTGGCGGGCGTATTGAATTTAGAGAAGATGAAAATAGTTTGCTAGATATAATGAATGGAATGGTTGTTTTCCACGTGCTTATGGGATTCGCTCCACCAAACGAAAATATGACATTTATACTTGAATACGACCCCGCATATTTACAGGCTCTATTCGGATAGGAGGATTTATGGGTAACACAACAGAAGCAACCATAAACTACGAGGTATATCTTGACGGCTCGCGTACGCTTGGAACCGTAGAAATTACAAACCCAAACGTTCAGTCAAAAACAATAGAAATTAGCGGAGCGGGAATCGCAGGAACCGCAAACGTTCCTATATTGGGGCATTTTGAAGATTTGGCAGGCACAATAGCATTTCGCACAGTAACCGAAAATTTACCGGGGTTGCTAAAACAAGAATACATACATTTGGAATTTTGGGCAGCGATTCAAGTTTTTAATTCGGCAACAGGAAAATTCATAACTCCACAACATAAAATAATTTGGCGTGCAATGCCAAAAGGAAATGATTTAGGAAAAATGGCTTCCGCTTCATTGCAGAACCGCAACCTAGAATTTAACATAGTTTATTTGAAAGAATATTTCAATAATAAATTAATTCAAGAATTAGACAAGTTTAATTATATCTATAAAGTTGGCGATGAAGATATGCTCGCAAGCGTTAGAAAAGCCCTTGGACTATAATTCACAGGAGAATGTATGGAAGAAGAGACCGCAAAATCAACAAATGAAATTATCGTTGACAAAGTTCTAAACGAAGATGAACTTGAAGAACGAATAAATGTTGATGAACCATTTACCTACACTTTATCAAAGCCAACGACCGTTGCCGATAAAACCTTTGTAGAGTTGAATATAGATTTTGACGGCTTAAAAGGCAGGGATATAGTAGAGCTTGCAAAAATAAAAGGCTCAATTTCTGCCGATGCAAATATGAATGAGTTTTCCAAAACTTACTTAATGCACTACGTGGCAAGAGCAGCAGGCATAACTATATATGAGCTTATGGAATTTTCAGCGAAAGACTGCACAGCTTTAACTATGGCGGCACAAATTTTTTTAATGGGTGCGGTTTCAAAACTCCCGAAGAAATAATGGAGCTTGTGGTTCGTTTAGCACGTGCCACATATACCCCGATTGATTCATTTTTGAAACTGCCACTCAAAAGATTAAAAGGCTGGTCTAAAGTTATCACAAAAGTTTTAAATAGCGAGAAAAGGGAAGATGGCAGGGTTTAAAAAAATAATGAGCTTGGCGTTTCAAATCGGAGCGCAGCTAGACCCTAGCTTAAATAAATCCATTGAAGAAGTTAAGAAATTAGATAGCGCGATGCAAGGCTTCAACAAGAAAGCGGAATTAAACGCCGCATTAAAATCTATTCCCGCTAAAATGAAAGATTTTGACAAAGCAACGCAAAATATGAGCGCGGCTTGGGGCAAGGTTGCAAATGACATTCTTGGCCCGGTAAAGACAATAGCAATGGCAGGAGCGGCAGCAACAACGGCAATATATGGACTTGCAACAGCAACCGCAAAGGTTGGTGACGATGCGGTAAAAGCAGCTAAAAAAGTTGGAATATCCACGCAAGAATACAGCAAGCTCGCTTATGCCGCTGGACTTAGCAACGTTTCACAAGAAACTTTATCTACATCGCTTAGAAAATTAAATTTAAATATAGCGGGCGCGGTTAAAGGAAACAAAGAAGCACAACTAGCTTTTAAACGTGCTGGTGTTAGCATTTATGATACTAATGGAAAATTAAAAAGCACAAATCAGATTCTTTTGGAAGCCTCTGATATGTTCGCAAAAATGCCAGAGGGAATTTACAAAGCTGATTTAGCAATGGCGTTGTTTGGCAAAAGCGGTTCGGAAATGGTGCCGCTAATGGAGCAGGGCAGTACAGAAATTAACAGGTTGCGCCAAGAAGCGGAAAAATTAGGCATTGTTTTTGACGATGCCGAGGGAATGCGGGCAACTGGCTTTATGGATTCAATGACAACTCTTAAAGGTGCGGTTCAAGGTATGGGGATAGTAATTGGAAAGCATTTGCACGAACCGCTTACAGAATTAAACAAAGTATTTACAGAATGGATAGTAGCTAATAGGGAGTGGATAGGCTTAAAAGCTGCGGAGTTTATTCAAGAATTTAAAAATCATATTCCAGAAATAAAAGAATTTTTGATAGGCGCAAAAGATTCTGTTGTTGGATTTGCAAAAAGCATAAATGAAATTGCAGAATCTATGGGTGGGTGGAAAGAAGTAATAGGCGCAGTTGTGCATAACTACGCAAGATTTAAGGCATTACAGATAGGTATTCACTTAATGGGAGCGGCAACGGCAACACTTCAATTTGTAAAAGCATTTGCAGCAGTTGCGCCTTTATTAGCATCAATAAAAGTGGGTGCTGTAATTGGTGCCATTACATCGCTTGCAAGTGCTTTTATGGCTGCTATTCCTGCGGTGGTTGCATTTGGCGCGGCATTACTTACAAATCCTATAACTTGGATAGTTGTAGGAATTGGAGCGGCAATAGCCGCTTTAGTTTTGCTTTACAAAAATTGGGATGAAGTTACCGCGTGGATTGAAGAAACCACGCAAGAAATGAGCGAGTTTTGGGGTGGAGTTTGGGAAGATATAAAAGAAGTAGTAGATTCTGTTGCGACTTGGTTTACGGAAACTTGGAATGAGGTTACTTCATTTTTCACAGATATTTGGGATTCAACAACTTCTGGCATTATGCAAATTTGGGATGACATTACAGGGTATTTCTTTCAAAAAATAGACAATATAAAATCCGCGTTCAGCGATGGATTTTTAAATGGCGTGGTTCAAATATTCAAGGAATTTAATTTAGTAACGCTCGTAAATGATATGGTTAATAAGGTGTTTGATTTAGATTTAATGGGAATTGCAAAAGGCTGGTTCAGCGATGGATTTTTAAATGGTATTTTGAATGTAATTAAAGAATTTAACATCATATCATTAATGAATACTTTAATAAATAAAGTATTTGGAATAGATTTACTCGGAATTGGGAAAAGCTGGATTAAGGGCTTCACAGACGGCATATTAAACGGCATTGCAAGCGTGGCAGGGGCGGTTAAAGATGCTGTTGGCAGTTTGATACCCGCACCCATTAAAAACGCCGTAGGTGGTATTAAAAACGCCGTTAGCGGCATTTTGCCGTTTGCAGAAGGCGGCATAGTTACTAAACCACAATTAGCGGTAGTTGGGGAAGCTGGCCCGGAAGCCATTATTCCGCTTTCAAACCCGAATAGAGCCACAGAGATAATGCAACAGGTAGCACCGCAGTTGCAACCAATTCAACAAGCCGCGCCTATGCTGGATTCAATGCGCAACGTAGCACCGCAAATTGAACCTATGCAACAAGCGGCAGCCACTATTATTCCACAAGAACCAGCACAGCCGTCACCAATAGAACAACTTTCAAAAACTACTAATTACAATAATTCAAATACTTCTAATTTCACATTCTCCCCAACAATTAATTTATCTGGTGGGGGAAATTCAGTGGATATAAAAGCAGCAATTAGTGAAGCGTTAAGCAAAGCAAAGAGTGAATTTAAAAGCGAACTTGACCGTTGGATTAAAGAGCGAGACCATAATGCCTCGCGGGTGGCTATGGCGTGACAGTTTGGGAATACGAAACAACGCAAGGCGACACGTGGGATAAACTCGCGCTTGATATTTATGGCTCTGAAAAACTTGCGTATTTAATTTTACAAGCAAACCCCAAATATATGGAAAATATTTTCTTGCCTTCTGGCTTAAAATTAATTATCCCGCCAACACCAGCGGGAAGAACGAACCAGCCGCGCCCGCCTTGGGAGAAAGGTTAATATGCCAGCACGTAAATTTAATTTACAGCTTAAATATGATAATGTGGATATTTCTAAAGATGTCTCTGCATTTGTTGAATCATTTAAATACGTTGATAGAACCCTAGCCGATAAAATGGATGAAATTAGTGTAACGTTTCAAGATGTCCCCGGACTTTGGCGCAGCGGCTGGTTCCCAAATGCAGGTGCAAAATTTTCAGCAAAAATAAGCGTAAGCGATTGGTTTAATGAGGGAGATTTTTTTGAAAGGGATTGCGGAAAATTTGAAATAGATTCACTTACAAGCTCTGGACTTCCAAGCACGTTTAACATTACCGCTATTTCAGTTGGAATAATAAATAAGGTAAGAGGGCAAGAAAATACAAGGACTTGGGAGAATATAAGAGTACAAACTATTGCTGGCAACCTAGCTATATTTCACGATTTTAAATTAAAATGGTTTTCTGATTACGACCCAATTATTGAAAGGTGGGAGCAAAAGAGCGAAAGTGATTTATCTTGTTTGCGTAAAATTTGTGAGTATGCAGGATTAACATTTAAAATTACTAATGAGTGGTTTGTAGTTTTTTCTGCTTTTGAATTTGACAAAAGAAAGCCAGAAAAAAAAATAAGAATATCCGGCGATGGAGTTTCAGCGTATAATTTTAGCATAAATAGTACAGATATTTACTCCGCTTGCGAGGTTAAGTATTTAGACCCAGATACAAATGAAATGTTAGAATATCTTTACAAACCAGACGGAGTAAGTGGAGTTCGTGGCGGCAAAAAGAAAAAGGAAGAAAAAAAACCAAAACCTAAAGTTGATTCTTGGATTGAAGGCGATAGACCGGGCGAGGAACAAACTAGACTTCCGAAAAATAAAGTAATAGCACCCATTAAACAACCCGAACCAGAAAAAGAGCCAGAAATAACAGACCCCGAAGTTGGTAGCGTTTTAAAAATAAACAAACGCTGCGAAAGCCTAGCGGAAGCGGAAAAAGTTGCAAAAGCGGCATTGAGAAATAAAAATATGAGAATGTTAAAAGGCTCTTTAAATTTTATGGGCAGACCCGACTTATATAGTGGAATGAATATAGAATTAGACGGCTTCGGAAGGTGGGATAGCGTAGTTTGGAATGTGGAAGAAATAACGCACGAGTGGAGCAAATCATCGGGGTATAACACAAGCATAGAAATTAGAGGGATATTGGGGTATTAAATGGACAAAGAAACTGCGGCAATGTTTAGGGATTTTTTGCGAGTAGGGAAAGTTTGCAACACAACGCTCCGCACCGCTCGCGTTGAATTTTTAGACACAACAGACAGCGATGGTAAAACTATGGTAAGCGGAGAATTACAAATACTGCAACATAAAACCCACAGGGATAAAGAATACTGGATGCCAGATATAGGTGAATTAGTGCTTTGCATATTTTTAGGCAACGGCTCTGTATCTGGTTTTATTTTAGGCGCGGTATTCAACGAAAAAGATTTACCGCCCGAAAACTGTGAGGGCAAATGGGTTAAAGAATTTGAGGATAAAACTAGGTTTGAATACGATAGAACCGCGCATAAATTGGATATAAAAGTAAATGGAGATACCTCTGTATTTTTGGCAAAAAGCAAAGAAGCGGAGGCAAACCTAAATGTAATAATTGACGGCAAATCAGACATTAAATTAAATAACGATGTAAAAATTCATATTGCAAAAAATGAGGATATTGGTGGGAATTTAACCGCAATAATTGACGGAGATTCGGATATTACCTCAAATGGGGATATAAAAATTCATATTGCAAAAACGGATAATGATAGAGAATTAGAATTATCATTGGAAGGCAACGCAAAAATTTCTGTGAGCGGTAATGTTGATTTGAACGTTGAAAAAAATAAAACAACAAAAATCAGCGGAAGCGAAAATATAGAAATTGCAGGTGATATAAATTTAGAATGTAAAGGCAATGCAAATGTAAAAGCCAAATCGGTTAATGTAGATAGTGGAGATGTAAATTTAGGCACAGACGCGAGCGTTAAAGTCATCCACGAAAAAAGCCCTTGCCCTGCGTACGGAATATTTCACCTATTACCTTCAAGCACAACCAAAACCGCATTATAGGAGAATTTTAATTATGGCGTTAGATGCAAATAGTATGGCAGACCGAATTGTAAAGAACCTTCAAGATGTAGAGTTAGCGGCAGAAAATACAGCTTTGCTAAAGAAATTGACAAAGGCTTACTGCGATGGAATTATAGACGAATTAAAAGAGAACGGAGTAATAACCAGCAGCAATATATCCGTTTCTGGCACAGGGTTGGCGGCACCTAATGGCCCGGTAACAGGAATGGCAATAGGAACTTTAAGCGATGGAAAAATAGCGTGATTGGAGCAATAGCAAATGTAGCGAATGCAGTTGGCAACGTAACTGGCGGGCTTGGGCTTGGAAGCCTAACCAGCAGACTTTTAGATAAAGTAAAAGACATAGCCATTGCAAAACTTTCTTCACTATTACCATTTACGGGATTCATAGGAACCACAAATCAACAGATTTTATTTATGTCAAGCGCGGCATCTGTAAGAACTTTCAAAGAAATAGAGCGGGAAACAACAGCGCATTATGCAAAGCATCAAGTTCTTTATGGGAAACCAGTAACAGAATTTACAGGAATGGAATTAGATAGAAAAAATTTTGAAATAGTTTTATATGGCGGTTTAGGAGTTGAGCCATTAACCGAATTAGAAAATTTAGAAAGTATGGCAGCCAGCGGAATGCCGCAACCCATTTTCATTGAAGGGAAACTTCAAGGTAAATTTTTACTTCAAAATGTTATAGGCAAAACAACGCATTGGCATAGCAACAGACCTATTGTTATGTTTATTAGTTTGAAAATGGAAGAATATGTAGATAGTATTCCAACCGATGCACAAATGAAAATGAGAGAGGAAGAATTGAATAGAGGAGCAACTGGATTGGGCGGCCCCGAGAAATTACCGGGGACACCAACGGAAGCAATGAAAAAACTTAGAGCCATGGTACTTTGATATGGAATATGAAATACTCGGCACACCATTAACAGAAATTGAAATAGGCGCAACTGGCGTACGCTCCATTATGCAGAATGTGAAAACAATTTTAAGTACTTGGGAAGGCGAAGTATTTTTAAATAGAAGATTTGGGATAAATTCAGACGTGATAGATGCCCCTATGAATATTATTATAGCTCGTATGATTACAGACGTTACGTTGAAAGTAGAAAGTTTAGAACCACGCTTTAAAGTTACGGCAGTCGTGCCAATGCCAAGCGATGCAGGCGATGGCAAACTTATTCCAAAAGTTTTAGGGCGCATTCGTGAAGGAGTTTTATTGTGATTGATACAAAATTTGAAAATGCACTCGCAAATGCTTTAAGCAATGCGGGAATAAGTGTAAATAATGCGGTGGTTTCTTCCGTTGCTAATTCTATGTTGGCGGAACTTAAAAGCCTAAGATTTTATACACTGCCAGATGTTGCATATACACAGGTAGATACTAGCGAAGTAGAGAATAGCATAGTTGCTATCGTTGAAGCGATATTAAAAATAACGCTTTATCCAGCAGACCCTTTAAGATTATTTTTAAGCTCATTGGCAGCCATTGTAGCTATGCAAAATGCAGAGCTAGACCGCAACAATAAAATGAATTTATTACGCTATGCAAAAGGCGTATTTTTAGACCATTTAGGAGCATTCCTTCACGTTTTTAGGCTTGACGAATTTCCAGCAAAAACAACTTTAAAATTTAAATTGCAAGCACCAAGAAACATTCCAACAACTATTCCATTAAGAACCCGCGCCACAGCAGATAGTAAAATATTCTTTGCTACAGATGCAATTTTAATTATACCTGCGGGGGAGCTATGCGGAGAAATAGCAGCAACCAGCCTTACTTATGGAATTGCAGGCAACGGAATTATTAAAGGCAAAATAGACAAAATAGTGGATTTAATACCGGGCGTGGAATCCGTTGAGAATACAGAAATAACAACAGGCGGCAGCAACTTGGAAGATGACGAAAGTTTCCGTTTGCGAATACATTTAGCTCCCGCGAGTTTTTCAACTGCGGGCAGCACTTTAAGCTATATATATTGGGCTTTGACGGCGCACGGTAATATAAGCGATGTATCTGTTATTTCTCCATTGCCCGGCGTTGTTAATGTATTTGTAATGTTAAAGAATGGAGTTATCCCAGATGCAGATGGTGCGGAAATAGAAGCGGCCATAGAAATTTTGAATGAAGAACAACACAGACCGCTAACGGATTTTGTCACGGTTTATCCGATAAACCACGAGCCTGTAGATTATTCCATTGAATGGTTCATAACTTCCAACCAAGCAACTCAATTTAACGAAATAAACGAGCGGGTAAAAGAAGCTGTAAAAAATTATGAAGCGTGGCAGGTTGAGCGAGTTGGCAGGGATATAGTGCCAGATAGATTAATTAAAATGTGCCTTGAAGCAGGTGCAAAAAGAGTAGTTTTAGAGGACTTATATTTTACTCACATTGACAAAAGCAGCGTTGCAAATTTTATAGAGAATCCCGATAGAATTATTTTTGGCGGGGTAGAAGGTGAATAAGTGCAAATGCTGTAGAAAAAATTTCCGCAAAGCTGAAATGATATTATTTCACTTTAAATGGTTTTGCAAAAAATGTTATGAGGTAGAGAAAAAAGAGTGGGGGGATAATGGTTAAATTTAGTTTTAACGATTTATTGCCGCACAGCATAAAAGACGACCCGAAAATAAAAGCCGCTTCGGAATGTTTAGATATGCTGTTTGAGAAACATAATGATAGGGTTAAAAACCAGCTTATATATTCCCGCATTGACGAACTAGACGAACAAACATTAGACGACATCGCGTGGCAATGGAATTTAAATTATGATAATGGTTATAGCTTATTAGAAACCATTGAAGAAAAACGCGAGCTAGTAAAATCGGCGTTGCAACTGCATAAATATCTAGGCACAAGGTGGAGCATAGAGCGAGCTGGCAAAATTTTAAATATGCCTATAGAAATAATTGAATGGTGGGAAACCAAGTACGAGACAACTTTGCAGCCGGGCGAATTTGATGTTTTTGTTGATGCAAACCAAAGAGGCGTTTCAGATAAATTCTATGGAGATGTAATAAATTTGATAAACTCTTTGAAAAATGCCCGCTCACATTTGCGGAGAATACAAGCGATAATGTCTATTAGCGGTGATTTTTTTATGGGTGCGGCTTGTGTTTTGGGTGGCATAACAAAAGTCATTCCCGAAACCCCAAGAAAAATAGAAGTTAAAATGGATAAATACATAGGCGCGGCAAATCAGCAGGCTATTGTAAGTTATGTTTATCCCGATAAATCTGTGAATATGCAAATTAAAATTAATAAGGAAATAGCAACTATGTTTCATTCAGCATACATAACTTGCATTTATCCAGATATGAGCTTAGAGGTTTCACCACAACAATAGGAGTGTTAATTATGGCAGAGGTTCAAAGGTTCAAAAGTGTTTTTACGCCCTATGGCAAGGAAGTTGCCATAAATGCGTACAACAGCGGGCAGAAAGTCCAAATATCCTTTATGGGTATAGGAGACGGCAACGGCGAAGAATATACGCCGGAGTTCGGGCAGGAAGATTTAAAGCGCGAATGGCTGGAAGTTTCAGCAAGCAACGTTTTTATAGATTCTGCAAATCCGTTCTGGCTGGTTACCGAAGCGATTATTCCCGAAAATATCGGCGGTAATTGGATAAGGGAAGTTTCCTTAAAAGATGCACAGCATAGGGTTCTTGTAGTTGCATCAGTCGCGGCAACATATAAACCAACGCTTGAAGAAGGCAGCGCAACCGCTTCTGTTATCCGTACCATTATTGCGGTTAAAGATACAGAAGTTTTTGAATTGACTATTGATACTAGCATTGTTTTATTGACCCGCAAAGAGTTTTTAGAGCATTTAAACAGAACACAAAACGTACACGGTTCAAGCGTTGCGCCTATTCCAAATAGCATAGTTGAGCGCGATGAAGGCGGGCGCATACTTGCCAAAAGACCAACGGAACACCACCACGTTGCAAGGCTTGCGGAAATATTGAAATTGATAAATGCGATTATGAAATTGAAAGACGGAACCAATAACCAAGTAAGGTTAGCGGATGGCGAAGCAACGCCATTAGAAAATGAAGAAGGCGAAGAATACAACGCTTTGAGTTCTTTGGCTAGTTTGGGAGTTGCTGGCGATGCTTTTGATTTTATTTACGGACAATTCGCAGGTAAAGGCTGTTTGCTTGCGTTCAATGATTTTATTACCCTTATTGAAAATGCTTTGATTGACAGAGGAACGCTTACACAACCGCCCAACTGGGGAGTTGTGCGAGAAGTCAATTTGCGAATAGCCGAGCAAGTGAATGGAAACGAGCCAACTATTGTAGTTGAAGTTCTTGACGAAAACGCGAATTACACAGCGGGCGAAATTGTTTTTGAGCCGAGCGGTATTTGGAATGGAACAAATGAATATACAGCGATATTCTCCATTATCCCAAAAGCAGGTTTCTTTTTCGTTACTCCATTGCCGATAAAAATAAACAATGCCGCGCCAACTACTTTTACTGGTGAATCAGACGGCTCTTATACATTGACTAAATTTTTCCCAAGAACAATGACAGCGAACCCCGCGCCCAGCATTTCCATTGACCCGCCCGCTTATGGAGCGCAGAGACCAAGCACGGCTACTATAAATGATAATGGCAGCTATTCCGTTGCTATTGCGTGGGAACCGCCCGGACAAACATTCCCAGAAGGATTTTCGGAAGGCACATTCACATTAACCGCAAGTCAAGGTTATAGGTGGAATACCAACGTTGTTGTTTT
>JGI20170J14366_1000664_pt1 | contig 14743 bp, 13 predicted proteins | sample TergutNc150P3_FD_14366 | JGI IMG/M metagenome (IMG submission 14366) | reverse complement strand
CGTACAGAACGGCTGGGACACAGACCAGTTCCCGATGAGCTATTATGAAACAGCGATGGCGATGTATACAATCCTAAAAATCGGCGGCTTTACNGTCGGCGGTCTTAACTTCGATTCAAAGATTCGCAGAAACTCCGTAGACCCGGCAGACCTCTTTGTCGCCCACATCGGCGGCATGGACGCTTTCGCCGTAGGCTTGCAGGTTGCCCAGCGCATCATCGACGACGGAGTTATTCCCAATTTTGTGAAAAATCGTTACGCGTCATTCACAAGCGGCGACGGAGCGAAGTTCAGCAAAGGCGAGCTTACTCTTGAACAGTTGGCGAAAATCGGCACGGACGCGGGATACGGAAAAACAGGGCTTACAAGCGGCAAGCAAGAGTACCTTGAAAACGTACTGAACAGCTATTTGCTTGGTTTGTAGGAACTGAATTGAGTGATTAAAAAGCCTTCGGTTTTGCCGAAGGCTTTTTTATACTTGACATGAACGGGCGCGGAATAAAATCAATAAAAAGCAAATATTTTAAGAAAAACTCACAATCGGAAACATGTTAAAACCTCAAAAATACATTATAATTTAATTAAATGGACAAAATTGAATATAACAAGCTTGATTTCCCCTACATTAGCCGTGATCTTTCATGGGTGGACTTTAACGAACGCGTAATGAAAGAAGGGCTTCGCAAGGAAACGCCCCTGCTTGAAAGATTAAGGTTCCTTTCGATTGTTTCCACCAATTTTGACGAATTTTTCATGGTCAGGGTTGCGGCGCTGAAACGCCTGCAAAACACCGAAGCGGGCAGGGCGGTTGATCCTTCGGGCTTAACTCCAGATCAACAGCTAAAAGCGATTTCCCAAAAAGTCCATGACATTATGAACAGACAGTATGAATGTTTGCGTAACGAAATATTTCCCGGATTGGCGAAAAACGGTTTGTCCCTTCTGCGCCCCGATTCATGGACTGTCCCCCAGCTTGATTTTTTAAACTCGTTTTTTTTAAGCCACATATATCCCGTTTTAACTCCGCTTCGTTTGGAAGACGACAAGCCCATGCCGTTTATCGAAAGCCGCTTATTAAACGCCGTCTTTTTGCTTGAACCTGAAAATCCGAATCCGCCTCCGGGACTGGAACTTGAAGCCGCCGAGGCGCCAAAAGAATTAAAAGTTATTATCCCGCTGCCCGGCGTTTTGGACAGGCTTATCTGGCTGCCCGGTTTTGAGGCGGAGCGCACCAACGGAGAGAATGAAAAGTTTCAGCTTGCTTTGCTGGAAGATGTGATTGTCACATGGGGCGCTTATCTTTTCCCCGGATTTAAAATAAAAGAATCCATGCTGTTTAAAATTAACAGGGACGCGGATTTTTCCGTTGACGAACAGAGAGACGAAGATTTTGTTTCGGCGATGGTGGAAGTCCTGGAAGGCAGGGGAAGATCGGATTGTATCAGAATGGTTTATTCCCCGGGAAGCGTCATGTTAAAAGAAGAACTTGCAAAACGTTTTTCGCTAGAGAATGATTTTTTGTATGAAGTTGACGGTCCGATTAACCCTGTTGATTTTATGGATTTATCAGGCGTTGCAAGCATGGAACATTTAACGGAAAAGCCTTGGAAAATTCATCAGCCTGTAATTTTTAACGAGGAGACATTGATTTGGGATCAAATCAGTCAGGGCGACGTTATGCTGCATTTGCCGTATCAGTCGTTTGATCCTGTTGTAAGATTTTTTCAGGAAGCTGCGGTTGACCCGCAGGTTATTTCGATAAGAACAGCGCTTTACAGGACGGGCGGCGCTATTCCGGGAATAGGGCTTAATTCGGGGTCTTCCGCTTTTTCGCCCGTGGTTCGCGCGTTAGAGCAGGCTGCTTTGAACGGCAAGCATGTAACGGCGGTTGTAGAACTTAAAGCGCGGTTTGACGAGGAGCGGAATATCTCATGGGCGAACAGACTGGAAAAAGCGGGCGTTATCGTTGTGTACGGACTTTCGCATTTAAAAATCCATTCTAAAATCTCGATGGTTCTGCGGCGGGAAAACGATCGCGTAAAGCGTTATGTGCATCTTTCCACTGGAAATTACAACGACAGAACAGCGAAATATTACGAAGATATTTGCCTCTTTACCTGCCGCGAAGATATCGCCTATGACGCAGGGCTTATTTTTAACATGCTGACAGGTTACTCAACCGTGCAGACAATGACAAAACTTACAATCGCGCCTACCGCTCTTAAACGCCGTTTCCTGGAGCTTATCGAAAGAGAAGCGAATAGGGCAAGGCAGAAATATCCCGCAAGAATAATGGCTAAAATGAATTCGCTTACCGATGCCGAAATTATAAAAGCGCTTTACAAAGCTTCCGAAGCCGGTGTAAAGATTTCTTTGTGTATCCGAGGCATCTGCACATTAGTCCCCGGCATAATCGGCGTTTCCGAAAATATCCGCGTAATCAGCGTCATAGACCATTATCTTGAGCACTCAAGGATTTATTACTTCTCCAACGGGGGAGCGGATGAGCTCTATTGCGCCAGCGCAGACTTGATGACGCGCAACCTTGATCATCGCGTGGAGATTTTATTCCCCATTCAGGATGAAAAACTCCGCGCGGAATTGTATGATATACTTAACGATTATTTCCGCGATAATTGTCAGTCTTCTGTTTTGGATAACGAAGGCAAATGGACATTGCTTTCTCCTCCGGCGGAAGAAAAACCTTTCCGCGTTCAGAAAGAAATGCTTTTCCGCGCGGCAAGGGACAGTGAAAACACGGGTCCCGTAAAACTTGAATATACGGTGCGGCGCAGTCCGCCCGCTGACAGGAGTTAATATGTTCCATATGTTTTTTGATGAGTATTATTTATTGCTGGTAGTGCCTACGCTGATTTTATCGCTTTGGGCGCAAATCATGGTTAAATCGACCTTTGCGAAATATTCGGGGATTCCGTCTTCGCGCGGAGTTACAGGCGTTGACGCGGCGTCTCTTTTGTTAAGATCAAATAATATCCTTGATGTAAAAGTTGAACGTATCTCAGGTTCCCTTACCGATCATTATTCCCCCATGGAAAAAATATTACGGCTTTCCCAGCCCGTATTCGGCTCAACGTCAATCGCCGCAGTAGGAGTCGCCGCGCATGAAGCCGGACACGCTATCCAGCACTCTATCCATTGGAGCCCTCTCGCTATGAGGAGTACGCTGGTTCCCGTGGCGAATATCGGCTCAAGAATCGGTCCTTGGCTTGCGATAATCGGGCTTGCTATCCCTCCCGGTTCGTCTTATTCCGGCATTGCCGCAATGTTGTTCAGGATTGGAATTATGCTTTTCAGCGGAGCCGTGCTTTTTTATGTTATTACCCTGCCTGTTGAAATAGACGCTTCCAGAAGGGCAATAACCGTTTTACGCGCTAACAATGTATTAAACGAAAAAGAGTTAAAAGGTGTAAAAAAGGTTTTAACCGCCGCGGCTTTAACTTATATCGCTTCCGCGCTTGCCTCGATAGCGAGCTTATTGAGGATTATTTTGCTGTCTCGCAGAAGAAGGTAAGCCGGAGAAAATTATTTCTTAATATACGCCTAAAAACACAGAAAAACATACAATTTATTGTAAAATAATTATATTTATTTATAATATAACTTGTTCTATTGTCTGTTTTTATGGTATAGTGGTATAATTAAGGAAGATTTTAATAATAATTCCCCGTTCGGGTTTTTAAAAAGGATTTTGGCTTATGTATCTTGAAACAATATATTACAGCTTTTTTAACTTGATTTGCGTTCTTGTGCTGTCGTTAATCGTAATAGCTCTTTTGATAATTATTTTTGTAAGACGCGCCAACGAAAAGAAAAAACTCGAAAAAATGGTGGAATTGCAAACAGGTGAGTTAAGCAAAAGATTGCAGGAAGCGACGGCAGAGCTTGAATCCGCCATATCATCAAGCAAGGCTAAATCGGCTTTTTATATAAATATAAGCAATGAGATAATGACGATATTAAACAGCAACATAGGCTTTTTAGTAACGGCATTAGACGGCAATACTTCACAAAGAACCAGTGATTCTTTGTCCAGCATTCGCATAAACACAGAAAGACTTATGCAGGTTGTTAACGACATCATGGATATTTCCAAAATTGAATCAGGTGAAATGTCGCTTAAGAAAAACCCCTTTGATATGCACGAGCTTTTTGCCGGCTGCAGAACATTGGTAATGCCCAGAGCCGTGGAAAAAGGTCTGCTGCTTCACTTTTACGCCGAGCCGAGCGTCGGTAAAAAACCGGTCGGCGATATCGCAAGGCTTCGCCAAGTATTTGTAAATCTGCTTTTTAACGCGGTAAAATATACAAATTCCGGTATGGTTAAACTTGTGTCCGATATTCTCAGTATAGACGATAAATCAATCACGATACATTTTGAGGTTAAAGACAGCGGCGTCGGTATGACGCAGGAACAGATAGCGAATATTTTTAAACCGTTCTCGCAGGTGGAAAAATCTTACAAGAACGGTTCCACGGGACTTAGCTTACCGATTACCAAGAGCATTATCGAAATGATGGGCGGCACTCTATCTGTTGACAGTACGCCCGGTATAGGAAGCAGGTTTAGTTTTGATCTTACATTTGACACGATTGACGTTTCCATAGACGAAATACTTCAAGAAAGAGTTTCATACAGAGATATTGAAAAGCCGTTATTTGACGGCGACATTCTGATATGCGAAGACAATTTTATGAAACAGGAAGTTATCCGCGAACATCTTGCGAGCGTTGGTTTAAAAACCGAAGTCGCGGAAAACGGATTAATCGGCATAGAGATGATTAAGAATAGATTAAATAGAGGCGAGAAATTATACGATTTGATTTTTATGGATATGCACATGCCTGTAATGGACGGGCTTGAGGCGGCGGTCGAAATCGTTAAGATGGGCATTAAAATACCTATTGTCGCTCTTACCGCTAACATAATGATTGATGATTTGGATATGTATAAGACGCACGGTATTATAGACTGTGTTAGCAAGCCGTTCACATCGCAGGAATTGTGGCGCTGTTTGCTTAAACACCTAACGCCGATAAATAAATCCGAGTCGCATAGGGATTTTGCGGCGCAGGAATCCGATACGGAAATTCAAGAATCGCTTGAAAAATATTTTGTAAAAACAAATATAAATAAATACGATGAAATTTGTAAATGCATGGAAGCGGGCGACATAAAGCAGGCGCACAGATTGGTATACACATTAAAAGGAAACGCGGGACAAGTAGGGAAAAATCGTCTGCAGTCCGCCGCCGCCGCTGTGGAACATCAGCTTGCCGACGGTACAAACTCCGTTACTCCCGACCAAATGGCCGCGCTTAAAAACGAATTAGAGTCCGCGCTTACGGAATTTCAATCGTTAATTGACAAAAATAATTAATTTTCGGTGGAGGGAAATATGGCGGAAAATCAGCCAAGTGATGTAATTGATTTGTATAACAAAGGAAACGCCGCGGGAATGCTTAATAATTTTGTGGAAGCGTTTGAATGTTATCTTGCCGCGGCGGAGAAAGGATACGCTCCCGCTCAATGTAATCTTGCTTTTTTTTATGAAAAAGGACACGGCGTTGCTTTGAATTATAAAAAAGCGCTTGAATATTACCAAAAAGCGGCAAAGCAGGGATATGCCCCGGCTATATGTAACTTGGGGTGGTGCTATGAGAGCGGCTTTGGAGTAGATCAGGATTTAGAAAAAGCCTTTGCATACTACAGTAAAGCCGCGGAGCAGGGATACGCTCCGGCTCAGGGCAATTTGGGTTTTTGCTGCGAAAACGGCAACGGTGTAACCAAAGATATTAAACAAGCGTTTGAATGGTACAACGCGGCCGCAGTTCAAGGTAATGTTTTTGCTCAGTTTAATTTGGGCGCATGTTATGAATTCGGCAAAGGGGTAGAGAAGGACTATGTAAAAGCGGCTGAATGGTACAGAAAATCCGCTGAGCATGGATATGCGCCCGCACAGAATTGTCTTGGTATTTGTTACGAGAACGGCCACGGGGTGGCAAAAAATCCTCTTGTCGCTTTTGAATGGTATACTATTGCCTCAGCTCAAGGATACACTGCGGCAAAACAAAATCTTGATAACTTAAAGAAAAAATAATCGGCTGATTATATTCTTGCTACGCCGCTCTTTTTAGCCGCCTGCGCCGCGGCGTTGGCCACAGCGTCTTTTATTCTTGGATCAAAAGCCGCGGGAATAATGTAATCGGCGCGTAATTCGTTTTCACCTACAAGACCGGCAAGCGCGTATGCCGACGCTATTTTCATTTCATCGTTAATGTCGCTCGCGCGCACGTCCAGCGCTCCGCGGAAAATGCCGGGAAAGGCAAGCACATTGTTAATTTGATTCGCAAAATCGCTGCGTCCTGTTCCCACTACGGCGGCTCCCGCGGCAAGAGCCGCATCCGGCATGATTTCGGGCGTCGGGTTAGACATTGGGAACAATATCGCGTTAGGAGCCATAGACTTTACCATTTCCTGAGTTACCATGCCGGGCGCTGAAACGCCGATAAATACATCGGCTCCCCGCAGAATGTCGGCAAGGCTTCCCTTCTTCATTTGTTTATTGGATATTTCCGCCATCTCCGCCTTTTCGCTGTTAAGACCCGCTCTGCCCTTGTAAATCGCTCCCTGACGGTCGCATAGTACAACGTCGTTTAATCCGGCGGTCTGCAGCAGCCTGATTACAGCTATCCCCGCGGCGCCCGCGCCAAGGGTAACCACGCTGATATTCTCAAGTTTTTTCCCTGTAAACTTCAGCGCGTTAAGCAAAGCCGCAAGCGTTACTATCGCTGTCCCATGCTGATCGTCATGAAAAATAGGAATATCGCACCGCGCTTTTAATTTTCTTTCTATTTCAAAACAGCGCGGCGCGGAAATATCTTCCAAATTAATGCCGCCGAAACTTCCCGCGAGCATTGCCACCGTTTCTACGATAACATCAACCTCTTTTGAACGTATGCACAGGGGAACGGCGTCAACTCCGCCGAAGGCTTTAAACAGTACGCATTTCCCTTCCATTACGGGCATTCCCGCTTCTGGACCAATATCGCCTAACCCTAAGACCGCGGTTCCGTCGGTTACAACGGCGACAGTGTTCCAGCGTCCTGTAAGTTCCCAGCTTTTTTCGGGTTGCTTTTGGATTTCAAGGCAGGGCTGCGCGACGCCCGGAGTGTAGGCAAGCGAAAGGTCTTCGCGCGTTGATACGGGCATCTTGGGTACGATATCAAGCTTACCGCGCCACTGGTAATGCTTTTTTAATGATTCTTCAGCGTAATTCATAATGGTAATATATTAGAAAATCACCGTATTCGCAAGCGGTTTGTTTTATGATAAAGTAAAGTAATTGGAGAACATTTTGATAATAGGAATTGATATTGGCAGTACGATAACTAAAGCCGTTTCCATAGAAGACGGAAAAGTAACAAGAAGAATAAAAACAAAAGCATTAGACGCCGTAACCGCCGCTACGGGCGCTTTTGGAAAAATAGTTCTTGAAAACGGAATAAAAATAAACGCTGTAGAAAGAATCGAAATTACAGGAGCCGGCGCGTCAAAAATTAAAGACGATATTTTCGGCATTCCCACGGGCAGGGTAAACGAAATCGAGGCTATCGGCGTTGGAGGAATGTTTCTTTCCGGCATGAATAATATAATTATTACGAATATCGGAACAGGAACAGTGATAATCGAAGCCGGCGACAAAGGTATTTCTCATTTCGGCGGTTCCGGCGTCGGCGGCGGAACAATTTTAGGATTGGGAAAAAAACTTTTGTCCATTGCCGAGTTTCATGACATTATGGAGTTGGCAAAAAACGGAAAATTAAGTCAGGTCGATCTTTTAGTCGGCGATATTACGGATACAAGCCTTAGTTTTTTAAACGGCGAGAGCACCGCTTCCAATTTCGGAAAGATGCTGGATACCGCCAACCAGGGCGATATTGCCCTTGCCATTATCAACATGGTGTATCAGGTAATCGGCGTTCTTTCCGTTTTTGCGGCAAGGGCGAAAAATTACAGCCGTGTTATTGTTACGGGAAACGGCAATAAAAACCCGATAGGAAAAAAAGTGCTTACCGATGTTTCCGCCATGTATGGGATTGAATTTGTTTATCCTGAATATGCCGAATATACTACGGCGATTGGAGCCGGATTATCAAACAGGAAGTGATATAAAGAACAGCGTTCCCTTGTTGGGTTCCGATTTAACTTTGATGCCGCCCTTTACTTCTTTTATACGGTCGCGTACAAGATTTAAGCCGATACCCCTTCCGCCGTGGACTGTTTCCGTATCCGCGGTGCTGAAACCGGGCATGAATATTACTTTCATTAATATGTCGGGATTTTTTGCGTCTTCCGGCTTGATTAATTTCTTGGCTACCGCTCTTTGGGCAATCTTTTTGTAATCAAGACCTTTGCCGTCGTCAATAAGTTTTATATGAATATTCTTGCGATCTTCCGTCATCTTGATAGTAAGTTTAATGACGCCGATCGGGTTTTTCCCTTTGGCTTTTCTGTCATCGGGCGATTCTATTCCATGCAATGCGGAGTTGCGGATTAACTGCATAAGTATTTCTTTCATTACGCGCCTTGGACCTTTATCAATGGCTTCGGGATCAATGTCGGAAGAAATAAATTTAATTTGTTTTTGCAGGTCTTCGGCGACCCTTGATGTTGTTTTCGCGAGAGATTCAATAAGGACTTTGATATTTTGTTTCTCGCCGCCGCTCTTGCTCTTGCCGCCTCCGGCGTAACTTTGTATCTTGTTAAGGATATCTATAAACCCGTCTTTTTCTTTGGAAATTTTTTCTATTTCCATGGTCAGGTTTAACATTTCATTGAAAGGCACGTCCTTCATTTCGCGTAACTTTTTTATCTTTGATTCAAGAGCGTGTACCTTGTTACCGAATACGTTCAATCCAAGGATAACGGCGTTTGATTTAATGGCATGAACAGATTGATAAGTTTTTACAAGCGCGTCGTGCGTTGATAAAGCTTCGTTTTTAAGTATGTCGTTAATTTCACTGATTTCGTGTTCCATGTCCGCCATGAAATCGGAAAATACGTCCGGTTCTACCTGAATAAGCTCAAAGACAGACTGCATTTCTTCCTGGCGTCTGGCTTCTTCTTCCGCCAACCTTTGCTGCAGTTCAACTCTGGTGGTAATATCGTATATTGTTACAAGAATAAAAACATCGCCGTGTCCGCGTTCTACTGTGGCAAAAGCAAATTGAAAAACTTTTTTTTCTTCCGTCGTTTTGTTTAAATAATGAAGCTCATTTAACGGATTTATTTCATCAAGCATTTCCTGATCATAAGTGCGCTCAAGAATCATGTTGAAGTAATCTTTTATCGCTTCCGATTCACTGGGAGTAACTGAATCGTTAATTATGTCCATCAAGTTCTTTCCAAAGAGTTTTGTATCAGATAACAGTTCTTCCAAATATCTTGAATAATGGTCTTGAATAATATAGTTCTTATCCATGAAGAAAAGACCGATCTTCATGCTGTCTTTCATGACCGCGATTTCATCGCGCTCGGCAAGATGGGTCATGTCATATAAGCTGATAAGAGTGCCGCCGCCGCCCGGCAAACCGTGGGAAGCCGCTTTAAAGTATCGTTTTTGTCCGTTTAATGAAAATTCCCAGTCTTCCGCGTAGTCGTCTTTTTCTTTTAACAGTTTTCCCGCGTGATTCTTTAAACTTCGTCCCGGGAAAAGATCGATAAGCGGGCGGCCTTGAACTAATGTAGGATCTTCCGTACCCGCTAAATCGGATAAAGTTTTACTCGCGTAGACGATTTCATTGCGTTCGTCTATCATGGCGACGACGTTTTCCGTGGAAGCAAGAAGATCCATGAATGAATTTTGATGTTCAAGCGCTTTGTTAAGAACAATGGTCGCCGACCTTGTAAGCAGAAGCATAATAACGCTGCTGAATAAACAAACAACCCAAACAACAAAAACGGTAAACAAAGGCACATTTCCGCATATCGGATAACCTCTAAGAACAAGAAAACCCGTAAAAAAGTTTTGAAATATAATAAAAACCAGAGTCCTGTTAAAATGCGAATATATACAACTGATTGCGCACAAGAAAATACAGATAAGCATATAACGGGAATCGTGCCATTTGCTGAGCATCATAAGCGCGGTATAGAACAATAAAAGAACAAACGGCACATTAAATGCCATTTTGTAATGATTTATTGAGTTTCTGATAATCGCGATAACTATCATAAGCGCCAATACCATTACAAGTCCGGCAAGACTGTAATTAACTTTTACTTCGGATATATATGTTTCGATTATATAAGCGGCGCTTAAAAAGAAAATCATTGCGATAGAGGAAAAGTTCGCAATGCTTTTTAATTTATTGTTTTCTGCTTTCTTTATAGCCATGAATAAAGCCTTCCTTAAAGAGCCGCCATAGACGCCAATGGATACGATAAATTATTTATCGTTACCATTTGTATCGCGTGATTAACCACGCTCATAGTGATACCGGTATCCTGTATGTATTCGTTATCAAGTTGAATCCACATTTGATCCGTGGAGTTAATTGTAATTTTTTTCCCCTGAAGAAAAACGCAATTCTTCGGACGTTTCCCTTTAGAATACTTTCTTATAGACGCGAGCGTTTTAAGAGGGTGAGATGATTTGATTAACGCTATATCCAAAAGTCCGTCATCCGGCGTCGCGTCGGATGAGCCTGTTAATTTTCCCGCCTGATACGGACCGTTTGCGACATGGATAAGGCAGTAGTTTCCCGAATAATCCGCGTCGTCTACTGTTATTTTATATTCACGCGCGGCGATTTTTTTGTCAAAGGAACTGGCTATCCTGCTTAAATAAGACGACAATTTTGAGAATATGATAAAGCTGACCTTGCTCATATTCGATTTTAAGTCTTTTATTCTTTTTGATATTAAGGAATTCATTCCTATGTAACAGGAATTTAACGCGTAATTTACTCCCCATCTGATTGCGTCTGTAGGAAGAGCTTCGCCTTGAACAAGAGCCGGAATATCCCTGAATAATTCGACATTATTCTCGCCGAAGATTCGTAAAAAGTCATAAGATTCACCGTGAGGAACAGCGGCAATCTGCATGTTCGGATAATGAGCTACTGCGTTAACGCAATCAAAAAGGATTTCTTCCCCGCCTATCGCGTAAACTCTGATGACATCGCCGGACTGAGCTTTTTCCGCCTCGTCCTGAATTATACTCATGGCGTTTCTTCTGTAACGCGAAAATTGTATGGAGAAATCAGGAGATTCTTGTGTTCTGAAAAACTGCCCTATACCGTCAAGAATGTTATCCATTTTCCATTGCTGACTGTAGAACGCTTTAGGATCGAACACAAAAACATGCTTCATTATGCTCTCTCCTGTTATTTTTCAACGTCAAGTTCAATCGCTATCATTAGGTGAAAAATATCGTTATCAAACGCTTTGTGCGGAATACAAAGAATGCGCGTTTGTTTACTGGGCCACGCGATTGAATGTTCTCTTCCTTTAATAATTGTAGGAATAGAGATTACAATTTTATCGCCGTTAGGCACTTTTGGTTTAATGTTTCCGGCAATAATGTTGTTTATCTCGCCGATTGCGTCGAGTACGTCGGCGTCAACTTCCGTATGTTTTGAGCCGACAAGCATGTCGGTTAATTTAATCGCTAAATCGGCTTTCATAGAGACGATTACAGCGCCTTTAACCGCGCCTGAAAGACCTATTACCGCGGAAATGTCCCATTCAAAGGCTTTGTCCGGATCCAGAAAATGCGGATGCTTAGGACTTATATCAATGCCTACAAATTCTTTAAATGTACTGACGGTAACTTCAACAAATGGTTCTACATAATTTTGTAATTCTACTGTCATCTTTCTTACATCCTGAATAAACGTAGTTTAGACAATTTTTGCTTGAACAAATCAAGTTTAATTGGCTTTGTAATATAATCAGTGGCTCCATGTTTTAACGCCTCAATAACGTTAAACTTTGCGGCTTCACTGGTTACCATAATAATAGGTAAATCTTTATATTGATCCATGGCTCTAACCTGTTTTAAGAAATCAATACCCGATAATCTTGGCATGTTCCAGTCAAGCAAGATTAAATCGACAGTTTGAGTTTCCAACAATGCTAAAGCCTCTTCACCGTCTTTTGCTTCGATAAAGTTACATGAAGACTCTACCCCGGAAAAAACACCTTTAACCGTATTTCTCATAATTCTGGAGTCGTCAACAATCATAATTGTTACACCGGCAGGCATAATACCTCCTTTAAATTAATTAATTATTTATTTAATGATACTATATTTTTATCGGAAAAACAATGACTTTTATGTACTTTTATGTACTTTTTTTACAGTTTTCTTTGAATTTCCGTTCTCCATGATACAGTCCAATTCCATTTTTTTGGAAAATCAGGCGAAGCCGCCTTAAAACTAAATCTACCGTATTTAAAACGTATAGTTGTACCTAACGAAAGCTCCCATTTATCGTCTTTTTCGGGAAAAAAGGCGTATCCGGCTTTTGATCTGAACTGAAAAACCCCGACCGACCACAAGAATTCGCAATTTAAGTCGGCTGATTCCCATGACCAGTCCTTATCAAGCGCAGGATAGATCGATTTATCGCTGTCCGCACCCGCTAATCCCTTTACCGAGCCTGAAAAATTGATCCCAAGAGGGTTTTTTATTCCGATTTTCCGCATATTCAGGGAAATTCCAAAATTACCTGAAAAATTATCTTTGATTTTTAACGAATTAACCGCGTTTCTGTCCGCTGACAGGGATATTCTTGTCAATCGGAGCGCGTTATTGCGGGTTGCCGCGGAAGACGGGAACCGCCAGTAAAGCCCTGAAGAACTGCGGTTAAAGTCCTCGTTTAGGCTGTTTCCCCGTAATACCGTATTTATTTTGATTAAAGAGCCATATCTGCCCTTCCACTCTATTTTTGCCGCGCCTCTGAAACCGCCGCCGTGATCCAGTCCGTCTCTGTAAACAAAGCTTTCCCCCGCTCCGTCCGCAGACAATGAAATTAACAAAGGTCTTGCCTTTTCCCCGAACGGCAAAGACGGCGAGAGGGAAATTCCCAAATTGGCGTAAATATCCTTCCCTACTGCAAAAGTTTCCGAGACGGCGTAATCCGAGCTTACGGAAAAAGCAGGGTTTGAAAAAAGAAGCCCCGCGGCAAAGAGCCGGAATTCCCGTTCAGGCAGAGGCGGCGAAGCTGAAAACCACGAGCTTGATTTTGTAGGCGGAAGCGTTGCGCCCGTGTAAAAAGTTTCCAGTAACAGACTCGTATTTTTTGCAAAGGCAAAATCCAGTCCGCCCGAAAACGCCGACTTGTACTCGTCAACTTCCGATTGTGCGGAAGCAAAACCGCGCAGTTTTAAATTTGAAAAAAGTTCCAAATACGGGCTGGAAAGATACAAATATGCTTCGTCCTCTTTAGTTACGGACGCGGCGGTTTTTACGTCGGCAATGAGGGGCTTGTGGTTTTCCGCGTAAGGCGGCGAGCGTATCCACGGATTGCGAATCCGCGCGAAAAGCCCCCATTCGTCAAGCGTCCCGTAAAGGAGCCGCGAGCCTGTCGTTTTGTGGTACAAACCGCCCGTATAATTGGTAACCCATTTTTCAGGNTCGCCCCACGGCGGCTCCAGAGAAAAGTTCAAAGGACGCTTATCCAGNACCTGNCCGCGCAGNACAAGNTNAGGGGGAATAAANTGCAATTTCAATTCCCCGCGGTTATGAAGAGTACCTGATACTNCAGGTTCNTCCTGAAAAGTAAAGGTTTTCTCTTCCCATGAGCCGCTCCAAAGCAGACTCCAGTTTAGAAANGGCGCAGACTTNTTNTNAGCCGCGCTTCCTTCCGCAAAAAGACCTGCGCCGCACAAAAGAACGGCAGCCAAAAAAGATAATTTTTTCATACCTATATATGGCGCGGACATGTCATTTTGCTTGACAGAATTTGAAAATATTTTTATTTTTTTTACCACGAACCAACACGAACCGAGAAAGACAAGAGTAAATTACCTTGTTTATTTCTTGTTTTCATGTTATATTTACTTCATGAGTGTTACGCAAACTGTAGAAATACCTGTAAGCCATAGGCTGACCATTGATGTGCCTCCCGAAGTACCGGCGGGGCGGGCTGAAATAATCTTTTTTCCTGTTTCAGCCGGCAAAAAGCCGATGCAAAAGTCTGAGGCGAGAGACATTGAAATAATCAACAAAAATGCCGAACGGCTTAATCGTGAGGCAATGGATGTGCTGTCGTACCAAAACTTTTATCTGGATTCGTTGGATTTATGAAAAGAGGTGATTTTTACCGGGTTTATAAGGGAAATAAATATGATCCGAAGGATTACCGTGTTTTTATGGTTGTATCCAGACAAGCGATTATTGACTCCACCTTTTCTTCGGTTATTTGCGCTCCGGTTTATTCCAAATATGATGATATTACCACCCAAGTTGAAGTCGGTGTAGAAGAAGGGTTGAAACACGACAGTGCCATTTATTGCGATGAACTTATAAGTTTCCCAAAATCCATACTGACTGATTATGTCGGCGCTCTTCCCGATGACAAAATAGAATTGATCAATATATTTATTCTCCTATAACTATGAATCCTTTGCTAACTCTCCGCGTTCCTGTAAATCGGAAAGTATCTGCTTGTAAAATTTGCTGTCGATTTTATACTTCATACGGTNAATTAAATA
>JGI20170J14366_1000657_pt1 | contig 14786 bp, 15 predicted proteins | sample TergutNc150P3_FD_14366 | JGI IMG/M metagenome (IMG submission 14366) | reverse complement strand
TTCTCGCAGGAGAGGACACGCGCTGTCTCAAACGCGGCGCTGCCTTTTCCAGTTTCACCCGGTCCGTAAAACAGCATGGAAGGGGCTAATCTGCCGCCGAGAATATCATCCTGTAACTGGGACACAGCTCCCTGTTCGATAATATTTTCAAACATCCGTTATACTCTCCGATCCGGTAATCAGAGGCAGCAGAAATTTCGCAAAAACACTTTCCGATAATATCGAAGATGAATCAAAAAGCGGCTGAATGCGCAATACAAATAAAATCAGGCTCACTACCGCGATGCCTTCCGCCAATCCAAAAAAAATTCCGATAAAACGGTCTACTCCGCTTAACCTCACCCCGTTAATAATCCCTTTCAGCATTATTTCCAGAAGTTTGACAGTTATAAATACAATTAAAAATAAAGCGATAAAGGCGATAACTTCCGGAATTATTTTCAATTCCGGCCAGAATTTTACCCTGAGGTATTCCCCGCCGTTTTTGTAAAAGAACAATGAGGATAAAATGCCCAGTACAACCGCCGCCATGGAAAGAAGTTCGCTGACAAAGCCTTTCAGATAACAGCGTATAACAAACAGTGTTATGAGTAATATAAAGATAACGTCAATTACGCTAAGATTCATCCGTTTTCTCCGCAATAGACGCGCGCTGCGCAATTGAACGCGCAATTATTTCAGCGGCGTTTAATTTCCCGATCATCATGGAAGCGGCCGCCATGTTTTCTCTTTTTTCAGAGTCATGCGCAAGCGTTTTTACGGCATTTACCAGCGCCTGCGGGTTTACGTTTTCACCTGACAATGTCTGCGCCGCCGCCTTCTTTTCAAAATAACGGGCGTTTTCAACCTGATCTCCCCTTGTTCCCGAACCGCTTAGAGGAATCAAAAGCATCGGCTTGCCGCAAACCGCCCATTCCCAAATGCCCGCGCCGCTTCTTCCCATAACAAGTTCCGCCGCGGCCATAATGTCGGGCATCTCTTCCTTAATATACGCAAAAGGTTTGTATTTTTCGGACGGGCCGATATCCCACGCCTGATTAGGGCCGATCTGATGCACTACAGTGTATATTTTTGTCAATTCTGGCAAAGCGGCGCGGACAAGTTCGTTTATTTCCCGAGCTCCCTGGCTGCCGCCTAGGACAAGTAAAATCCGCGCGTCATCTTTCACTCCCAGAAAAGCCCTGCCTTTCGCGGCATCGGCGTTTTTAAACCCGCCCCGTACAGGATTGCCGCATACCGTTATGCGATCATGAACCGCCTTCGGGAAAAAGTTTGCGGTATCCTCATAAGCCGTAAAAATCCTGCCTCCCGTGCGCGGCACAAAACGGGTATTTATCCGTGTCGCAAGCCCCGGACTGAAATCCGACTCATGCGTAAAGACAGGAATTTTCAGGGAAGCGGCGGCGGCGCAGGGAGGCACGCTTACAAAACCGCCTTTGGAAAAAAGCAGGCAGGCTTTTTGTTTTTTAAGAATTTTTCTTGCGGCGAAAAAACCCGCGGCAACTTTAAAAATATCTACGACGGTCTTTAAAGAAAAATAGCGCCTGAGCTTGCCGGAAGGGATTCCGAAAAACTCAATTCCCGCTTCTTCTACAATACTGCGATCCATGCCGGAGGAAGAACCAATCCAGAACAACCGGAAATTACCGCCGCCGGGAATTTTTTTTAATTCAGAGGCGACTGCCAGACCGGGATAAATATGCCCTCCTGTCCCTCCCCCGGTAAAAGCGATACTTACCATAAGGACAGTATATAAAAAAAATTACTTTTTTACCAGTTCGGTAATACCTGTTACAAGGCTGCCGAGATTCTGTATCTCGGAAGGGATAATTATTTTTGTCGCCTGACCGTCCGCCACTTTTTGCAGGGTTTCAAGGCTTTTCAGCCTGATGAGAGGTTCGTCCGCGTTTACGTTTTTGAGCATCAAAAGACCGTCCGCGGTGGCTTTTTGAACATTGAGGATCGCCTGCGCTTCGCCTTCCGCTTCACGGATAGCCGCTTCTTTTGCCGCTTCCGCCTGTAAAATAACAGCCGCTTTTTCGGCTTCCGCCTTGAGAATGGCGGACGCCTTCTGCCCCTCGGCTACAAGAATCGCCGACTGTTTTTCACCTTCGGCTTTCAGGATCGATTCGCGGCGTTCGCGTTCCGCGCGCATCTGTTTTTCCATAGCTTCCTGAATGCTCTTGGGCGGGGCAATGTTTTTCACTTCTACGCGGTTTACCTTGATTCCCCACGGATCGGTGGCTTCGTCAAGCACCGTGCGCATACGGGTGTTAATCATGTCGCGGCTTGTCAGAGTCTCGTCAAGCTCAAGTTCGCCGATAATGTTGCGCAGCGTGGTGCTTGTAAGGTTTTCTATGGCGCTCATCGGACTGATTACGCCGTAGGTGTAAAGTTTGGGGTCCGTTATCTGCAAATAAATAACCGTGTCTATCATCATGGTAACATTGTCTTTGGTAATGACAGGCTGCGGAGCAAAATCCGCTACCTGCTCTTTCAGCGAAACCCTGCTTGAAATGCGGTCGATGAAAGGCATCTTGACGTGGATACCCGTGCTCCATGTCGAACTATACGCGCCCAGACGCTCAAGCACAAACGCGTTTGACTGTGAAACAACCCTGACATTGGAAATGATAACAAGCAGAATAAAAGCCGCCAGAATAATGATAGAATACATAAATACCTCCGGTTAATTTACAGGTTCGTCAAGCGCACGCACAATTGCCTGCACTCCTTCAATACGCACAACTTCACATCTGGTTCCTTCTTTTATTATTGAATTGTCGTCAGAATGGGCAGACCAGATTTGGCCGTTTAATTTAACTTCGCCTCTTTCAAATTCACCGATTTGCTTGATCACGAGAGCGTGTTTTCCGGCAAGGCTGTCCACATTGGTTTTTTCTTTTCCGATTTTTAGTTTCTTAATCGCAACAGGGCGGGTAAAAATCAAAAGACAGGCTGAAACGGCAAGAAAAATAATTATCTGAAAAACAAAAGGTATCGGAAGAAATGATAAAAACACCATTACCAGCGCGGCAAGGGCAAACCACACGGTTGTAAGGCCGAAGGTTAACACTTCAATAACCGTAAAAATTACGGTAAGGGCTACCCAAATAAAACGCGGAGGAATATAGCCGAAGTCAAACAGCATACGTCAATATAATGAAAAAAAAAGCGTGAGTCAATAAAAACCGCATAAAATTCCTTCTATAAAATGCGGATTCATTAATTGAAATAATTAATTTTTTATGCTAATAAGGAATAATGAAGAAAAATCAACTAAGCAAGACGGTTGTTCCTTTATCAAAGGCTGAACGCGCCCGCAGGCGGCTGCTGAAATCGGCAGGCAAGGACGACAATACATTACTCATTCAATACGACAACAGCATCGCCGGTTACGATGAAGAAGACGTTGAAGAGATGAGGGAAGAATACGGCGTAAACATAATTACACGCCAGAGTGAAGATACTCTTTTAAAACGCTTTATAGGTTCTTTCATTAACCCGTTTTCGGTCGTTTTGATCTCGCTTGCGTTAGTATCGTTTTTTACAGACGTTCTTTGGGCGGCACCCGGAGCGTCCGATTTTACCGCTATCGTCATTATTATGACGATGGTAATTCTTTCGGGAATGTTAAGGTTTATCCAGGAATTCCGCAGCGATAACGCGGCAAAACACCTTTCGGAAATGGTAGAAACCACAGTCTGCGCCGCAAGGAAATTTCATGACAAAGAGTCGGGCGATACCATTTCTGAAAAAAAAGAAATACCGATGGACGAGATTGTCGTGGGCGACTTGGTTTACCTAGCCGCGGGAGACATGGTTCCCGCGGATATGCGCATAATCACCGCAAAAGACCTTTTTATAAGCCAGGCTTCGTTAACGGGCGAAAGCGAACCGGTCGAAAAATTCGCAGGTCCCGCTATACGCGTAAGCAATAACCCTCTTGAATACAGAAACCTTGTTTTTATGGGAACTAACGTAATCTCCGGTTCCGCCACTGCCGTTGCCATCACAGTAGGAGACGACACGATACTCGGCTCAATCGCGAGCCAGCTTCAGACAAAAGCTCCGCCGACAAGTTTTGAAAAGGGAGTAAATTCCGTCTCCTGGGTGCTTATCCGTTTCATGCTTGTGATGGTTCCCATTGTCCTTCTTGTAAACGGTTTTACAAAAGGCGACTGGATAAACGCGTTCCTCTTCGCCCTCTCAATTGCGGTAGGCCTTACGCCTGAAATGCTCCCGATGATTGTTTCAGCTAACCTTGCCAAGGGAGCGGTGTCAATGTCGAAAAAACGCGTCATTGTTAAAAAATTAAATTCAATTCAGAACTTCGGCGCGATGGACATACTTTGCACGGACAAGACAGGAACGATAACGCAGGATAAGGTCATTCTTGAATTGCATCTGGACATTCACGGCAACGATAATGTTGATGTTTTACGCCACGCTTTTCTTAACAGCCACTATCAGACTGGACTTAAAAACCTGATGGATATTTCAATTATAAATTATGCCCGTGATGCGAAACTTATTAACCTTTGGGTAGACTATAAAAAAGTTGACGAGATACCGTTTGACTTTAACCGCCGCCGGATGAGCGTGGCCGTTGAAAATAAAAGCGGAAATGTTGAACTTATCACCAAAGGCGCAATAGAAGAGATGATCTCAATTTCCGCGCTCGCTGAATATAACGGCGGAACTGTCCCTCTTACGGAGGAACTTCGCGAGGAGATTCTGGGCGCGTGCAGAAAACTTAACAACAGGGGAATGAGGGTGCTGGGCCTTGCGCGCAAGGATGTCAACATAACGGGAGCTTCCCTTTCCCCCGCCGATGAAAGCGAAATGATCCTTATGGGTTACCTCGCTTTCCTTGATCCGCCGAAAGAAAGCGCCAACGCCGCAATAGCCGCATTAGGCGAATACGGCGTTAAAGTGAAAGTTTTAACCGGCGACAATGACGCCGTTACGGGCACAGTGTGCCGTTCGGTAGGAATAGACGCGCACCGCATACTGCTCGGCTCTCAAATTGAGGAGATGAACGAAAGCGATTTAAAAAAAGCTGTTGAAAAGACCGACGTTTTCGCGAAACTTTCGCCGAGCCAGAAAGCCCGCATTGTAACCGCCCTGCGTGAAGACGGTCATACTGTCGGGTTCATGGGAGACGGAATAAATGACGCCGCCGCGATGAGAGCGGCTGATGTAGGCATTTCGGTTGATACGGCGGTTGACATAGCAAAAGAATCCGCCAATATCATTCTGCTTGAAAAAGACCTTATGGTATTGGAAGAAGGCGTTATAGAAGGCAGAAAGATTTACGCAAACATAATCAAATACATTAAAATGACAGCAAGCTCCAATTTCGGCAATATGTTTTCCGTGCTTGCGGCTTCGGCATTCCTGCCCTTCCTGCCGATGCTGCCGATTCAAATTCTCGTATTGAATTTAATATATGACATTTCCTGCACAGCGATCCCTTGGGATAATGTAGACCTCGATTTCCTGCGTAAACCGAAGAAGTGGGACGCTTTCAGCATCAGCCGATTTATGCTGTGGATAGGGCCTGTAAGCTCAATATTCGATATTGCCACATATTGTCTGCTCTTCTTTGTAATCTGCCCGCGTTTTACAGGAGGCCCGTACGTTACCCTTGATGAAAATGCGAGGATTGCCTTTATCATGCTTTTCCATTCGGGCTGGTTTGTGGAATCACTGTGGTCCCAGACATTTATCATTCACATGATCCGCACTCCCAAACTTCCTTTCATTCAAAGCAGAGCTTCCGTTCAGCTTACTCTTTTTACAACAATGGGTATCGCTGTGGGAACTCTCATTCCATATACATGGCTGGGTTCCCAGCTGAATATGGCGCGTCTGCCTCTGTATTACTTCCCCTGGTTATGCGGAATTATCCTTGCCTATATGCTTTTGGCTACGCTTATGAAAAAGGTCTTTGTGTGGAAATACAAGGAACTTCTGTAAAGCGACACGGAACAATATCTTTCAGATAAATTTTAAATACAGGATTTACAGGACAGCGGGTAAACCCCGTTGCCTGTAAAAATCAATGCTCAGCTTTCTTTGTTTAGCACGTAATTGGCGGCCAGATTGCCAGAAATAACATTTCCCTTCATGTCCAACTGGATCAGTTTCTTTTCAGCTACTTGATAATAACTCGGCGCGTCAGCTATTTCAATATTAATAATATTCCCGGTTTTGTCCCATTTAAACGATCCTTTAAACGTAAACGAGTTATCAGGTCTGTCAATGTATTCATACGTCAATTCATAAGAATTATTTTTGTTAAGTTTCATGCGGACATTGATACCCGGTCCGTCAGCCGCGGGTATTGTACCTTTATATACTCCGGCCCAATCAAGGCTGTTTTTTGAATTGTGAATGTCAGCGGCCTTGCGGTTTGTAAGGCATGAACCTAACCCAAATATGGCAATGACTGCCACAATTACAACAAATATTTTTCTGTTCATATATGTCTCCTAATATACTAAATATACAAAAAAATTATGAATTATGTTATATATTTATAAAAATAATCGGTGAATTTTTTGATTATTGACAGATACAATGACAGATTTAACGTTAATCCAAAGAATAAAATAGACATACAAATACATGATGACGTTTGACATGAATGAGTTTTTTTATTATTTTACTTTGTAACTATTTATTATTACAGTATATTTCATATTATAACCTAAATTAAGGAGTCGTTATGAACATTATACAAAAATTGTCTTCCAAAAACATTTTTATATTCAACCTTGTACTTATCGGAGCCATTTTCGGCTTTTCTTTGGCTTTTTTCTCATTTTCCTGCTCTTCGCCGAAAAACCGGGTGCAAGCCCAGCAAAGTACGGTAATAATTCCGGAGAACGCCATCGCCGCAGCGGAAAGTTTTCAAACTGCGGTACGCTCAGTATCGGAAAAATTACTGCCGTCCGTTGTCGAATTAAAAACCGTGTCCGTCAGACGGCAGCAGGTGCAGGGGTTTAACGGAATTCCATGGGAATTTTTCTTTGGGCCGCGCGACAGGGGGCAGGAAGGACAGGAACGCGAATACCGCTCGCAGGGTCTCGGTTCGGGTATCATTGTCAGGTTTAAAGACGGCGTTTACTATGTCATTACCAATAACCATGTTGTAGATGACGCTACGGAAATCAGGGTCGCTACAAAAGAAGGCAAGGAGTATCCTGCGGAACTTGTCGGAAAAGACGAACGCAAAGACCTTGCGATGGTTTCCTTTAAAACCAATGATCGCTACCCGCTTGCAACGCTCGGCGATTCCGACAGCGTAACGGTCGGGGATTTTGCAATAGCCATTGGCAATCCGCTTGGAGAACAGTTTTCCTTTTCTGTAACAATGGGAATCGTAAGCGCCGTCGGGCGCACGGGCGGACCGGGCGGAAACATTAACGATTTTATACAGACGGACGCTCCGATTAATATGGGAAACTCAGGCGGTCCTCTTGTAAACATCCGCGGGGAAGTAATCGGAATCAATACATGGATTGCAAGTAACCTTTCAGGCGGCGGAAATGTCGGGCTTGGGTTTGCCATTCCGATTAACAACACAAAACGTTCCATAGATGAATTCATAGCGACAGGTTCGATAAGTTACGGCTGGCTCGGCGTCAACTTACAGGAGCCTACAAGAGAAACAGCCGTAGAGCTCGGCATTGAGGGAAAAAGAGGCGCGCTTGCATCTCATGTGTTTATCGGCTCTCCGGCGGATAACGGCGGAATTAGGGCGGGCGATTTTATTACCCACGTTAACGGCAGGGAAATAAGGGGAGTACCACAGCTTCAGTTGGCTGTAGGAGACCTAAAGCCGGGCGACAGGGCGACATTCACGGTAATAAGAGACAAACAGCCAAGAGATTTACAGATTCGTATTGAGACACGCACCGATCAGGTAGCGTCCGACAGCAAAAAATTATGGCCGGGAGTCACAGTTATTCCGCTGACAGATCAGATAAGGCAGAATTTTGACATAAAAGAAAACGTAAAAGGACTTTTGGCGTATGAGATTATCTCAGGCACTCCTGCGGACATTGTCGGCCTCAGGAGGGGGGATATAATAACATCAATAAACGGCGAGAATGTAAACGATACCGCGTCATTCTTTAAAGTGTTACGCGAAAAAACATCCTCTGAATTGTGGTTCGGTATTACCAGAGGAGAATCTACGCTTGAGTCGCTGAGGTTTAAGCGCTAGTCAGACATCAATGCGAAAAACGGGACGCTTGCTGCGGGTTATATCGTAATTAAAGATATCCGTATTAAAGCGGCGTTCCGCTTCCATTGTAGAAGGCGGTCCGTGTCCCGGCAGCACAACATAATCGCCGGGAAGTGAAAGCAGGCGGCTGCGGAGCTTATTCATCTGAGTAGCCGCTCCGTAAGCGCTTGCGGTGCTGCCTACCAAACCCGCCGTAAGGACATCGCCTGTAAAGAGCAGATTATCAATCCTATACACTGCCGAATCGGATGAATGGCCTGGTATGGAAATTACCTCTACGGAAAAACCCGCGATTCTTAATTTGTCGCCGTCTTTAACCATAGTAGTTTTATGGTTCATGATACTGTGATTTACCGCAAAAACTTCGGCATTGTAAATGCGTTTTAATGTCTGCAATCCGCGTACATGGCTGAAATGATCGTGGGTAATAAGCACGGCTTTTAAATTAAAATTGTTGTTCTCTATTGATTCAAGCGTAACAATTTCCATGCTGCCGGGATCGACAATAATAGCCGAAGGCTGCCTGTCCCCGGCATCTTCTTCTCCCAGAATGTAACAATTACTGAAACCGAAAGAACAGTATTGAAAAAACAGTTTCATTTTTCTTCCATTTCAAATACCGCTTCCGCGGTATTCGATGACTTAAAAATAACATCATCTAGTTTCGCGCTTGCGTAATAAACCCGTTTTACATTACAGTTTTTAAACGAGGTTTTTGACAAATTTGCGCCTATAAAACGGCTGTTGTATAAATTGGAATTATCAAATACGGAATTAATAATCGACGCGCCCTCAAAATTGATATGTACAAGTTCTGAACCGGAAAAATCGCAGTTATGAAAGCCGGCTCCGGCAAAAGACAGGAATTGACTGTCCGTCTTTGAAAAATCACAGGCAACAAATTCCGAAAAATCAAAGAAACTCATTCCGATTTTTATTTCGGTAAAATTACAGTTGTAAAACGACGTTCCTTTAAAATTACAGCCGTAAAAATGTCTGCCTGAAAAATCCGTACCTTCAAAACGCATTCCGGAAACAGTAAAATTTTTAATGGACTGATTTTGCTTTATATAATCGCAGATTCGTTCATATTCCTGCTCCGGATTTGCAAGATGCCTGAAACATAAATTGTAACCTGTAATTGACGGCCGTCCGCATCCTGCGGCGCACGGATTAATCGTAAACATTCTGGTAAGAGAGTATCATATTTTTATCTTTACAGCCAGTCTTGTAAACGGTAAAATAAAGCATGTGCTGGTATTGCGGATCACCTGTTACAGATGAAGAGCCAATCGGACGTTCTGCGCGCTGTCCTAACTGCGGAAAGGATATGCGTTCCTGTAAAAATTGCCGTTTCTATCTTCCCGGCTCGCAACGCGACTGCCGTGAAAGTTCCGCGGAAGGGCAGCCGGACAAGGAACGCGCCAACTTCTGCGATTGGTTTTCCCTTAATGAAAAATTCCGTTCCATAAGCGCAGGCCAATCCAAAGAACGTGACAAAGCCGCGGCTTCAAAAGCGGCATTCGACAGCCTTTTTAAATAAATATGAATAACAGGCCGGTATTATTTATTGATTCGGGGATAGGGGGAATTCCGTATTGCAGGGATTTTTTTTTGAAAAACCCGCAGGAAACGGTTTATTATCTTGCCGACAATAAAAATTTTCCTTATGGGCCCAGGGATAAAAAAGAACTGGCTTCAATTTTGATAACGCTGACGGAAAAAATTTTAGAAAAGATCGGGCCTAAATTAATTGTGATCGCGTGCAATACCGCCACGATTGCCGCGCTTTCCTCACTAAGGGAAAAATTCCCGCAGATTCCGTTTGTTGGAACAGTACCGGCGGTAAAGCCCGCGGCAAAAGCGTCAAATAACGGAAAAGTCGGGGTGCTTGGAACCGCGCGCACAATTGAGGAAATCCACAGCTTAAATCTTGCGGACGAAACCTGCGAAATTTTCGGAATAGCCGCTCCCGAGCTTGTGGAATTTATCGAGCTGCGTTTTGATTCATCCGGCGAAAAAGAAAAAAATGAAATCGCGAAAAAATATATTCAGGAATTCCGAAAGGCAGATGTAAAAACAATTGTTCTAGGATGCACCCATTTTTTATTCCTGCTGGAAGAATTCAGGCGTGAAGCGTCTCCTTCTATCGAAGTTTTTGATTCGCTTGCGGGAATTACCAAACGCATTGAATACCTGCTGGACGAGAATGACGGAAAACTGCGCGCGCAAAATGATTCAAAACCCGCATACCGGCTTTTGCTTACCGGCGGCGGAACGGAAAAAAGTTTGTGGGAAACAAGAGCGCGGGCTATCGGATTTAATCCGTTTCTTTTTGATGAAATATGAAAAACGACACGGAAATTCTTAAAGGGCTGGTTTTACGCGGCTCGCGCAATGTTCTTACAGTCAAGGTTGAAACTGGCGAAGGGCAAAAAGAACTTGAATGCAGGATAAAGGGAAAAATTTTAAAGTCGTGCGAAAATTTTTACAACCCTCTTGCTCCGGGAGACCGGGTTGCCGCGGAATGTCAGAAAAATTCAGACTCCGCTCTGATAATTTCCCTTGAAAAAAGAAAGAACCTGTTCAGCCGTTTTAACCAAAAAGAAAATTCAAGCCAGCTTCTCGCGGCAAATGTCGATCTTGTGCTTTGCGTCTGCACTCCGGTCTCCCCTCCTTTCAGGCCCCGTTTCATAGACCGCGTTCTTTTACAGGCGGATATCGCCGGAATTGAGGCTCTTGTTATCTGCAATAAAATCGATCTTGAATATGACGACATTAATATTGACGAACGGCTTGAGGAATACAGGCATATCGGATATAAAGTTATTTTTGTTTCCGCAAAAACGGGAGAAGGCCTTGACGATCTCCGCGCCCAGATAGAAGGAAAAACATCAGTTTTAACGGGACAGTCGGGAGTCGGAAAATCCTGCATTTTAAACGCTTTGCAGCCGGGTTTGAATATCAGGGAAGGAAGCCTAAATGAGAAATACAACCGCGGAGTTCATACAACTACAATGTCCTTTATGATTGAACTTGCCGCGCACGCGCAGACACGGATAATTGACTCTCCCGGAGTGCGGCTTTTTATACCGGACGGAATAAAAGCGGATGAGCTTATCTTTCACATGAAAGAATTCTCTCCTCTTGCGGGCAGGTGCAGTTTTGGCTTATCATGCTCTCACAGGACAGAAGCGGGCTGCAAAATAATGGAAGCGGTTCACGCAGGCATTATTCACGAGGATCGTTATGAAAGTTTCCTGAGGATTTATGACGATTTAAAAGGAAATATAAGTGACTATTGACAAAGAAACTTTAACGGAAAAAACCCTGTCTCTCCTTGAATATCACAAAATAACGGAAAACGTCGCATCACACGCTTTAAGCGCCGAGGCGGCGCAAATATTAAAAGACTCAAAGCCTTTTTTTGACGGCTGCGCGCCGGAAATAAAGACAAAAACAGCCGCAATCTGCGCTTTGATAAAAACAGGCGATGACGAACCGCGTTCATGGCTTCCGTCCATCGGGTTTCTGCTGCCGAAGATAGAAACGGCAGGCTATGTACTGGATTTGGATGAAGCGCTCGCGCTGGGGCTTTTTACGGAAAGAAGCGAAGAACTGAAAAAGTGGCTTTTAAAGGAACGGCCGGCAAAAGAGCAGGAAACGGAAGGCAGAAATACGCTGCTGCGCATGACGGACGCCTCTTCCCTGCCCGATTGCGGCGCCGCCGCGAAAGAGATTTTTTCCGTAATAGACAGGGAGGGCAGTCTCCGCGATCTTCCCGCGTTACGCGCAATAAAAAGACGGATAGAAAACCTTGAAAAAGAACTAAAAGCCGCGGTTTCCCGCTACGCGGCTGATGATGATTACAGGCGAATGCTGCAATCGCCGCTTCCTTCACAGCGGGACGGAAGGGCGGTAATCGCGGTAAAAGCGAATTTCCGCGGGCGTATACAGGGGATTGTGCATGAAGCTTCGTCAAGCGGGCAGACAATCTTTATTGAGCCGCTTGACGCCGTTGATAAAAACAATGAAATAATTCTTGAAAAGCGGAATCTTGACGCGGAAATCCATAAAATACTGCGTGAATTAACGGAAAAAATTTCCGCCTTCGCGGAAGAATTAAAAATTCTTCATATAACGATAATTGAACTTGAATGTTTAAGGGCAAGAGCAAGATATTCGGCGGCTTCAAAGGGGCATTTTGCCAAAAACGGAAACGGCATGGGCGAAACCCTTGTCCTTAATCAGGCGCGCCACCCTCTTTTAAAAAAAGCGGTTCCCATAAATATCGCGATGAACAGCGGAACCCGAACTCTTATAATCACAGGCCCGAATACAGGGGGAAAAACCGTAGCCCTGAAAACGCTCGGTCTTTTGGCTCTGATGAACCAGAGCGGCCTTGCCCTCCCTGTCGAGGAAGAAAGCGTTCTTCCCGTTTTTGACGGAATATACGCGGACATCGGCGATGAACAGTCGATTGATCAGTCCCTTTCAACATTTTCCGCGCACATAACAAATATCGGCGCAATAACGACCCACGCGACAGAAAAATCACTCGTTCTGCTTGACGAACTCGGCTCGGGCACAGACCCGCAGGAAGGCGGCGCTATCGCCATGGCGATACTTGATTACCTAATAGAAAAAAACTCGCGTATGATCATTACAACCCATCACGGCATATTAAAAAATTACGGCTATACAAGGCCCGGCGTAGAAAACGCGTCGGTGGAATTCGACGCGCGGACTCTTTCGCCTACTTACAAAATAATTAACGGGCTTCCCGGCGAAAGCAGGGCGCTGGACATTGCGCAGGCAAACGGCCTTAACAGTGCAATTACAGGCAAAGCCAGAAAATACATTGACGAAAACAAGTCCGATATTTCGCAAATAATCGGCGGTCTTGTACAAAAACAGAAAGAACTTGCGGAGATTGAACAAAAAAGCGCGGCTGAACAAAAAAGGTTAAATGAGGAAAAACGAAACGCCGACTTGAAGGAACTCCGCCTGCGCCAGAAGGAAGCGGAATTAAAGCGCGATTCATTGGGAAAGCTCCGCGCGTTTTTGGGAGAAAGCCGCAAAACGCTGGAGAACCTTGTGCGCGAACTGAAAGAAGGAGAGGTAACCCGTGAGAAAACCCTTAAGGTAAGGGAATTCCTCAATGAACTTGCACGTAACGCTGAAAATGAAAGCGAAGCCCTTGATAAAGAGGAACGGGATTTAAGGGAACAGTTTTTAAATTCTGAAAAAACAGAAACAGACTTTGTTTTCGCGCCCGGTACGGAAGTATTCGCCGGCCCTTCAAAACAGCGCGGCGTTATTGTCCGCATGGACAAAAAAAACGCGGCCGGCGTTTCATGGATAGTAAATACCGGTTCGTTAAAAATAACCTTTCCTGAAAAAGAACTTCTTCCCGCTTCTCCCGAAAAGAAAACGCCGAACACGTCATGGACGGCGGAATACAGCTCGTCAGGCAGCGCTGTTTATGAACTGAAACTTTTAGGCATGCGGCTCGAAGAGGCAAAAGACGCCCTCCGCCGTCAAATAGAAGCCGCCACTCTTTCCGGCCTGAAAAATTTCGCCGTTGTCCACGGCAAGGGAAGCGGCATTTTACAGAAAGGGATTCACGATTACCTTAAAGAAGACCCTTCAGTGGCTGATTATTATTTTTCTCAGCACGAACTCGGCGGATTTGGAAGAACGGAAGTTGTACTGCGTTAACCTCTAGTTAGAGTCTGTTAATAATGTGGACACATTATAGACAGACTACCTTAAAAATCGTATTTTTGTAGCCTGCGAACCGTAGGTTCGTTGGCGAAAAAATACAAGGTCTGTCCGCAAAGTAACCGACTTTGTGAACAGACACTAGTTAATAAACAAGCGGTTCGTTGCTGTCGTCCATAAGGTCAGGGATCGTGTAAACTAAAGTGCCGGACTGGCGCACCCGCAGTTCCGCAAATCCTTTGGAAACCATGGCGTCAAGGTCTCTTCTTGCCTCTTCAACTGAAATATTTGCGGCAAGCGCAAGTTCGCTTGCGGTTAGGATGCCTTTATTGGACTTTGCCAATTTTAGAATAACCCGCTCTACATTTTCTTTTTCACGTACAATATGGGCTTCTCCGTCATTTACATTTCGCCATGTATGATTGATGTTGATATTATGCCTTACGCCGTCTTCAATCGCGCGGCGGATATTCGCTTCTCTTACCTGTCCCGGCAATGTAATAAAATCATAAATAGAACCTATCCCTAAAAGTCCGCCGGTAAACATCCAAAGCAGCCCTGTAGGAATTTTTCCAAGGTAAAAACGGTGGAATCCCGCGAGTCCGAAACCTGATAACAGCCAGAGAATATAAGCTATGACGACACTGTACATAGTAAAAGAATAAGGTTTTTTAACGTATCCGTCAACTTTAACAGCAATTAGGGTCTGTCTATAATGTGGACACATTATAGACAGACTACCTTAAAAATCGTATTTTCGTAGCCTTTAGGCGAGAAAATACAATGTCTGTCCGCAAANTAACCG
>JGI20170J14366_1000651_pt1 | contig 14836 bp, 10 predicted proteins | sample TergutNc150P3_FD_14366 | JGI IMG/M metagenome (IMG submission 14366) | reverse complement strand
TCGTTTCAATCCACGCACCTGCGCGAGGTGCGACACGCAGCCATTGCCACAACGAGCCGCACCCTTCCTCGTTTCAATCCACGCACCTGCGCGAGGTGCGACAAGCATCCTCCCAAGGGCCGGCCCGTCCGTATAGTTTCAATCCACGCACCTGCGCGAGGTGCGACCTTTTTCCAGCGCGTTGTCGTTTGCCGAGAACATGATGTTTCAATCCACGCACCTGCGCGAGGTGCGACTCGCGCCTTGTAAATGCCGATTCGCAATGAGGGCATGTTTCAATCCACGCACCTGCGCGAGGTGCGACACGATATCGTCCCCGCTTTCGGGTACTGGGAAAACGTTTCAATCCACGCACCTGCGCGAGGTGCGACTTGATAAAGAATTTGACTAATCCGACCGAAGAAGAAGTTTCAATCCACGCACCTGCGCGAGGTGCGACGATACCCGTAATTTTTTCCAAAGCAAAAACACCTTGTTTCAATCCACGCACCTGCGCGAGGTGCGACTGGATTGCGCTATGGGCCTTTAGCCTGTCTTATTTGTTTCAATCCACGCACCTGCGCGAGGTGCGACAATATTTAACCGCGTCAGGCTTTCCTAAAAAATAAGTTTCAATCCACGCACCTGCGCGAGGTGCGACTATCACGCTCCCTAAGCATGAATTCGGCATACTCATGTTTCAATCCACGCACCTGCGCGAGGTGCGACCTGGAAGCTTGCCATGCTCCTTATAGGGCATTTTTTGTTTCAATCCACGCACCTGCGCGAGGTGCGACTCGTCGGTTTCCATGATACGCCGGTTGAACTTCAAGTTTCAATCCACGCACCTGCGCGAGGTGCGACCTACCATCTTGGAATTGACGACGGAAAAAAGCGTGTTTCAATCCACGCACCTGCGCGAGGTGCGACGTATGTAAGGGATGAGGACTATACCCTTAAATATGTTTCAATCCACGCACCTGCGCGAGGTGCGACCCGTATGATGCCTATTATTGGCGATTACAAGGAATAGTTTCAATCCACGCACCTGCGCGAGGTGCGACCCGTTAATTTCAGCGATTTTACGCAAAACACTACTGTTTCAATCCACGCACCTGCGCGAGGTGCGACCAGAAATCAGGAATTGACAACAAATCTGGCCAGGGTTTCAATCCACGCACCTGCGCGAGGTGCGACCGGGGAATGTCGCCAATTTAATTCTTTTCCAAAAGGTTTCAATCCACGCACCTGCGCGAGGTGCGACAACAACTGAAGCTGGCAGAAGCGACTACGGAGAAGCCGTTTCAATCCACGCACCTGCGCGAGGTGCGACGTAAACAAAGTACGCCTGGAAGGAAACCTCTATGTTTCAATCCACGCACCTGCGCGAGGTGCGACACCGACGCTGGCGGAACGATGGGGTGGTTTAACTCGTTTCAATCCACGCACCTGCGCGAGGTGCGACCAAAATGACCGTTAAACAATTTTTGGCCTGGTTTGTTTCAATCCACGCACCTGCGCGAGGTGCGACGTGAATGTCGAGACGTGATTTTCTTCATCAACGGTATTGTTTCAATCCACGCACCTGCGCGAGGTGCGACTTGGAGAAATCGTGTTCCCTTCGCCAGTTTTGACAGTTTCAATCCACGCACCTGCGCGAGGTGCGACTATTCGTTGATCTTCACAAGCGACTTTGCGGTATCGTTTCAATCCACGCACCTGCGCGAGGTGCGACACGTTATGCGCCAATGTAGGTACAGGCCTCACCTATGTTTCAATCCACGCACCTGCGCGAGGTGCGACCCAAATAATTGATACTGATGTCGATGTTTATTTTGCGTTTCAATCCACGCACCTGCGCGAGGTGCGACCTCCGGGTATATCCTGTTCGAGGGCCTGGTACTCCTGTTTCAATCCACGCACCTGCGCGAGGTGCGACAATTAGAACAAATAAGGCAAGCCCTTCTAAGCAAGTTTCAATCCACGCACCTGCGCGAGGTGCGACTTTTGTGCGGGCCGGTGTAGAACCAGTAGCCCACGTTTCAATCCACGCACCTGCGCGAGGTGCGACGCGCTCAAGCCACCTGTCAAAGTTAAACCCGATCCATGTTTCAATCCACGCACCTGCGCGAGGTGCGACATTAAACTTTAAGACGCTCAAGCATCTTATAATAAGTTTCAATCCACGCACCTGCGCGAGGTGCGACAACGCTACCCCCATTGCTGGTGCGCCACTTTTAACGTTTCAATCCACGCACCTGCGCGAGGTGCGACCCCCCAAAACCCACAAGCAAAACTGCGAGCAGAAAAGTTTCAATCCACGCACCTGCGCGAGGTGCGACGTATGCCCCGATGGGAAGATACTCCATAGGGGCTGGGTTTCAATCCACGCACCTGCGCGAGGTGCGACTTTTACAATAGGGGAATAAGAGATGATGAAAGTGTTTCAATCCACGCACCTGCGCGAGGTGCGACTCAAGGCCGTTAGCATACGACCGCACAACGATCCTGGTTTCAATCCACGCACCTGCGCGAGGTGCGACCTTTCCGTCCGGATTATTGAATATCTCGTAAAAATGTTTCAATCCACGCACCTGCGCGAGGTGCGACGTCGATATTTCCCTGCCTTCCCATTTGAAAGGGAAGGTTTCAATCCACGCACCTGCGCGAGGTGCGACGGGGAATTCGGCGGGTACTTTGAAAGGATGAGCAAGCAGTTTCAATCCACGCACCTGCGCGAGGTGCGACTCAAGGGAGCTGTTGACGCCGTAAAGGGAATTATCGTTTCAATCCACGCACCTGCGCGAGGTGCGACTAGAAGTCAAGCGCGAGCTGGTTCTGAAATCCCTCGTTTCAATCCACGCACCTGCGCGAGGTGCGACAATGCGGTAACGCGGAATAAAACGTTATTCGAGCTGTTTCAATCCACGCACCTGCGCGAGGTGCGACACGGCATGAAAACCGCAACGTACAAAGGGCTTGAGGTTTCAATCCACGCACCTGCGCGAGGTGCGACTTTTCTATCCATTCTGTGGATGCCTGGAAGGCGCTGTTTCAATCCACGCACCTGCGCGAGGTGCGACAAGCTGGCCGTATTTGCTTTGAAGCTCTCCATCGGCGTTTCAATCCACGCACCTGCGCGAGGTGCGACGTAGGATATTGACAGTGGATCAACCAATCTACAAATAGTTTCAATCCACGCACCTGCGCGAGGTGCGACCATTACGTATACGATTACGACACTGTAGCTATAGTGGTTTCAATCCACGCACCTGCGCGAGGTGCGACGAATGGGAAGACAGGATAGAGCAGTCAATTCCGGAAGTTTCAATCCACGCACCTGCGCGAGGTGCGACGCGGCGCGGTGGGAGTTATAGTCATTGACGGACACGTTTCAATCCACGCACCTGCGCGAGGTGCGACAAAAACAGGAAGCCTACCTAAAGCCCATAATTGACGTTTCAATCCACGCACCTGCGCGAGGTGCGACCAGCATAATGGCATACTTTAAGCCAACAATAGACGAGTTTCAATCCACGCACCTGCGCGAGGTGCGACGTTGCCGACTATCACGCAGCGACGCTTCACGAATAGTTTCAATCCACGCACCTGCGCGAGGTGCGACGCCGCCAGTGCCGCAGGTGACGCAAGGACAACCGCTGTTTCAATCCACGCACCTGCGCGAGGTGCGACGTTCACCCTCGACCCCGTGACCCCAATACTTTTAGGGTTTCAATCCACGCACCTGCGCGAGGTGCGACTTATTTCCCTTGGTAAATTTGGTAGGGTAGTTCTGTTTCAATCCACGCACCTGCGCGAGGTGCGACTCCGTGTACCCAAACGCGACAGCTAATTCACGATATGTTTCAATCCACGCACCTGCGCGAGGTGCGACCGGCTTTGGCGTCGAATATTTCCGACAGCAAAGCCTGTTTCAATCCACGCACCTGCGCGAGGTGCGACGCACCCGCGCAGATCTGGAAGCGGCCTACGGCAAAGTTTCAATCCACGCACCTGCGCGAGGTGCGACGTTTATGTCGTCAGTCCCTTTTTCAAGGGTAGTGGCGTTTCAATCCACGCACCTGCGCGAGGTGCGACCCGAATACACGATACTCATACGGGATAATCAAGATATGTTTCAATCCACGCACCTGCGCGAGGTGCGACGCCCTATTAGGTGAACCGAGTCCATTGTTTTGGTGTTTCAATCCACGCACCTGCGCGAGGTGCGACAGTTTGCCCACGGCTGGGTAGCAAGCTTGAGGATGGTTTCAATCCACGCACCTGCGCGAGGTGCGACTCACCGATGAAAACGGCTTTGTTACCTATGAAATTGTTTCAATCCACGCACCTGCGCGAGGTGCGACGCGCCTCCAATGGGCGGCGCTTTAGCCGATTATAGAGTTTCAATCCACGCACCTGCGCGAGGTGCGACGCGCTTTTTTGCCGAGTACGAAAGCCGCCTAAGCAAGTTTCAATCCACGCACCTGCGCGAGGTGCGACTACATGTGCCCGGAAGCGGTCAATGGCCTTGCCCATGTTTCAATCCACGCACCTGCGCGAGGTGCGACAAGATGATAGAGATCACGAGCACCGATCTTCCTATGGTTTCAATCCACGCACCTGCGCGAGGTGCGACATATTTCGGCTTCCGGAGGGCTTAATAACACAGCGTTTCAATCCACGCACCTGCGCGAGGTGCGACCTACCGGCGTGTGCCGGTTTCGTCGCGGTGCCGCCGCGTTTCAATCCACGCACCTGCGCGAGGTGCGACGTCAAGCTTTTCGTAAACGCCTAAATTATGATTAAAGTTTCAATCCACGCACCTGCGCGAGGTGCGACGTTCGCCTTACCTTGTCGCCGATGGCAAAATTTCTGTTTCAATCCACGCACCTGCGCGAGGTGCGACGTGATAAGACCCCTGATAGACTACCGCCGTTATGTTTCAATCCACGCACCTGCGCGAGGTGCGACATCTTCTCCGGAATTGCCCACGCCGTATAGAACGAGTTTCAATCCACGCACCTGCGCGAGGTGCGACAGGATTAAAGACGCGGCCCTCAACAAAAACGAAGAGTTTCAATCCACGCACCTGCGCGAGGTGCGACGAAAAGCATAAAGACACGTTCATTTACACATTTTTGTTTCAATCCACGCACCTGCGCGAGGTGCGACGTCATTGTTGGTGTTGATGGACACAATCAAAATTTGTTTCAATCCACGCACCTGCGCGAGGTGCGACAATAAGAATAGTCATTATGATTATTACCCCAATAAGTTTCAATCCACGCACCTGCGCGAGGTGCGACATGTCATTGTTGGTGTTGATGGACACAATCAAAATTTGTTTCAATCCACGCACCTGCGCGAGGTGCGACGCCCTGGAAAAAGAGCTAAAGGGCTTTGACCTGAAGTTTCAATCCACGCACCTGCGCGAGGTGCGACGGGACTAAGTTTAGGGTAACCAAAGTTGAAAAAAAGGTTTCAATCCACGCACCTGCGCGAGGTGCGACGTTGTCCATAATAAAGCTGGTTTCCGTGATCCTCAGTTTCAATCCACGCACCTGCGCGAGGTGCGACTGCCCGAGCTGTCAGGGTGCTGTCAATCTTAATCCGGTTTCAATCCACGCACCTGCGCGAGGTGCGACTTCCGTACGAACAGGCGTCAAATAAAAACTTGACCATGTTTCAATCCACGCACCTGCGCGAGGTGCGACTCAAATCGGCGCTCAAGGCGGTATTCCCCAGCGAGTTTCAATCCACGCACCTGCGCGAGGTGCGACGTGCGCATAACGCACAGGGAAAACGCGCCTAAAAGGTTTCAATCCACGCACCTGCGCGAGGTGCGACGTCGAGGACATGATTTGCGTAAAAAAAGAACTGCTTGTTTCAATCCACGCACCTGCGCGAGGTGCGACCGCTTACGTCATTTAATTTTTTTAATTCCTCTGCAAGTTTCAATCCACGCACCTGCGCGAGGTGCGACTAGAAGCAGAAAGCCTTACACCGGGTATGACAGGTGTTTCAATCCACGCACCTGCGCGAGGTGCGACCCAGGCCACCAGGCAGGGTAGGGCAGGGCTATGGCGTTTCAATCCACGCACCTGCGCGAGGTGCGACGAAATCACCCGCATTGTTTCCGCTTCCGGCTATAGCGTTTCAATCCACGCACCTGCGCGAGGTGCGACGCGGCATAAGGCGGCAGTTGCTAAACCGCGACAAAGTTTCAATCCACGCACCTGCGCGAGGTGCGACAATAAAGAACTGCCCATTAATCGGCGGCGGCGGCGTTTCAATCCACGCACCTGCGCGAGGTGCGACGTCTCGATCCAGTAATTGTATTTAACGCCAAACCCGTTTCAATCCACGCACCTGCGCGAGGTGCGACCACATTTCTTCCGCGCCGTAAATCGAGATCATTCTCCGTTTCAATCCACGCACCTGCGCGAGGTGCGACCTGGCATACTTTTGAGGTGTCAATGGTGTGTTCCATGTTTCAATCCACGCACCTGCGCGAGGTGCGACGTATCCTTTAGCTTTACATCGGTATAGCCATAAGTTTCAATCCACGCACCTGCGCGAGGTGCGACTGGCTACGTTCTGGGCAAGGCCCGATGCTAAAGGATGTTTCAATCCACGCACCTGCGCGAGGTGCGACTCTATGGCAACTGGCCCCAATATCTGTTTTTTCCGTTTCAATCCACGCACCTGCGCGAGGTGCGACCGTAGTACCGCTACCCATAAAGGGATCAAGGACAAGTTTCAATCCACGCACCTGCGCGAGGTGCGACAATTATCGTGGCCTACTTTTTTATTGGGTATCGGGTTTCAATCCACGCACCTGCGCGAGGTGCGACTCCACCGTTTGTGTGTGGATAATGTTTTCTTGAATGTTTCAATCCACGCACCTGCGCGAGGTGCGACACTACTTTGCTTCTAAACGCAAAGCAGATTTTATTGTTTCAATCCACGCACCTGCGCGAGGTGCGACAAATATCTTGTTGACTTTACGCTTCCCAATAACCCCGTTTCAATCCACGCACCTGCGCGAGGTGCGACATGACAAATTCACCGAGATGGCGAAAGGCTACTACGTTTCAATCCACGCACCTGCGCGAGGTGCGACTGGCACAGCAGGGGAAAATAGACGCTTCCATCATGTTTCAATCCACGCACCTGCGCGAGGTGCGACTAAGGGAAAAGTACCGGAACAAATGGAATTTCATGTTTCAATCCACGCACCTGCGCGAGGTGCGACTAAAAAGGCAAGAAATGCCTCCCCACCAATTTATGTTTCAATCCACGCACCTGCGCGAGGTGCGACTCCCTATGTATTAGGTACAGGTCGTCCATGTAGCGTTTCAATCCACGCACCTGCGCGAGGTGCGACTGGCCCCACTGAATAATATTGTCCGGTATTACGCTGTTTCAATCCACGCACCTGCGCGAGGTGCGACACACATAGCGCTGCTCTGGATTCATGCGGCAGTAAGTTTCAATCCACGCACCTGCGCGAGGTGCGACTTGTTCAGAAGATAGGCTTAATCAAAGAAAGGCTGGTTTCAATCCACGCACCTGCGCGAGGTGCGACATACACTCTATTATATCCTTATCCCATAAAGAATTAAAGTACCGAATCTGCGAACCTAATGATAATAGGTGTAAAAATAGTAAAAATTTCCTTCTCTATTTTGTCAAAGATCTACCATATAACGAATTATGGTTTGCGCGAACATAATGGGGTTTTCTGTGTCTTTGAGGTTCGCGATTGGGGAATTGGGTGGTAAAAAGCGGTTTGGCGTGGATACCTAGACAATCAAAGGCCCGTCCACATCGTAAGAAGGTTTAGCGCCGACATGCTCAATACGCCGTTTGTAATTTGAGCCCAAATTATAGTAGCGCAGACTATCAGCATTGTTATCAATGATTTTTTCTAGAGTATTCTTGAGCTGAACCCACTGCGCCGGATCTACTACACATTCAAAGACAGACTGCTGAACCCGCTGACCATAATTGGTGCAAGCTTTGGCAACCTTCCTGAGCCGCCTCTGACCGCCGGGACTTGTTACCATAACATCGTAACTTACAAGAACCATCATCGCTGTTTACCGCCAAAAAAATGGAGGATACCCGTCTATATCTCCACGAATATAACGGGCCATAAGATTCGCCTGAATAAAAAATAAAAGGCCGATGGGAACCGTTTCCTCAATATAAGGATGATAAATTTCATCCTGCTTGCGGCTCTGGTACTCGGTTAAAACCGTTTTCCTTGTATCATCATCCATGGTTACTGCCCCGTTAGCCGCTTTGGTAAATCCCTTCTTTCCAAGTTGTCTCCGGTTGATCAGAGACAGCACGAGCCGATCCGCAATCACCGGACGGAATTCTTCCATGATGTCCAGGGCAAGCCCCGGACGACCGGGACGATCCCTGTGTAAAAACCCAACCGCTGGATCCAGCCCCACCGTTTCCAGGGCAGAGCGTACATCGTGGGCCAGCAAGGTATACACAAATGAAAGCAGGGCGTTCACTTCATCAAGAGGCGGCCTTCTGTTCCGTTCAGAAAAAACGAAGTCTTCTTTTTGATCAACAATAAGATGATCAAAAACCCCGAAATATTCCGCCGCTGCCTGACCCTCAAGTCCCCGTACTTCATCAGTTGCGCGCATTGCGGGAATTCGCTCAATTATCCTTCCGATATTTTCCGACGCTTCCTTCAGAGCTCCTGCATTTACTTTGGCGGCATGATCCCTGATGGTACGGTTTATTACAATTCTGCAATTAGCCAGTTTGCCACTGATCACGTTGGCGGCAATTCCCCGCGTCGCTTCCTCATCATCGGCCATTCGGTACTGCCGCCGCCGCAGAAGCACATTCCCGCTCACGGGCCCACGGACGCTCGCCAGAAAACGTCCATACTCGCTGAGAAACGAAACAGCCACATCACGTTCAGCGCAAAAGCCTAAAAGGAAAGGCGAACAAAGCACATTGCCGAAACAAACAATGCCACCGATGGTGTGAATGGGAATCTGCATCACCTTCTGTTTTTCCCGTTCTACAACCACTGTTTCTCCTTCCTTTTGAAGGTAAGAACCTTGTGAACTTACATAGAGGGTATTAAGAAGTTTCCTCATCGATCCTCCCCGTTAGCCGCAGTTGGGTCTCTATAAATCGACTTACTTTTTTGTGTCCGTCTCCAGCACTCTTTGGCATACACCAATCCAGCATAGAACAATTATCACATTTTCGTTTTTCGTATTTCGCCGCAGAAGTTTCCCCGGTCTCACGGATCTTCATGATCCGTTCAATCAGCGCAATGGTCTTTTCCCGAAGCGGGGCATCAACGGCCTCATTTGTTCTTCGATGTTCCTGTAGATAATAAAACTGCCCGCCGTCAATTGCGATGCCAAACATCTCTTCAAGGCACAGAACCTGCGCACATAGCTGTACCCGGTCCGTATCATCCGCTTTTTTCTTGCCGCGTTTAAATTCCACCGGCGATACTTTTTCTACCTTTCCGTCCTTATTATACCAAAGTTCTACAAGGTCGCACTTTCCAATGAGGCCATGCTGAAGCGAACGCACTGCCATCCCATATTCCTGCTTGAATAATCGCCGCGATTCATGGTGTTCCGCATCAACCCGTTCATGCAGTGCCCTTCCTTCGGCGGTGAAACGATTCTCTTCCCATTGCTGTTCCAGATGAATCAGGGTGAAACGTCTCTCACAATAACAAGCATGAGACAAGGCTGAAATGGGTACTAATTCATCTTCCAGGAATTCTTTCATTATGCAATTAGTCCTTCTCCGTTGATAGTTTTTATAGCGATTAAAGCTCCTGCCATAATTCCCAGAAAACCATCATAATCAAGTGTCCATTTATACATATCTGGCATAAATTCCTCAATTGCATATTTTTCAAGATTATAACCATATATTCTAACAGAGTGTTTTTGTATATCCTGCCAAGAAACTTTAGTGTGACTCTTAATCGCATTAATTATCTCTTTATTTGTAACAACTAATTTTGTATCAGTATCAATAACCTTAAACATTCCTTCGACTTTGGGAAACCTTTGTGATTCTTCATGCTTTAGTATCTTCTTGAATGTTAATGAAGTACCTTTTTCCTTTAATTCATCATTTATTGATTCCGTACTTAATTCAGGGGTAATATCTATACCTTTTTCAAAATATTTTTGTAGAATAGCTCTTGAGATTTGCAATTCAGGGTTAATATTAATATTATCACTTTCTTTCAATTTAAAAGTCCATATTTCAGCATTATCATAAATACCGCCTCTATTAACTCTACCGGCAGTCTGTAAAAGTGATAAAAGAGAACTTAATTCACGAAAACCAGTCCTAAACGACACATCAATTCCGGCTTCAACACAAGAAGTCGCTATTAAGGTCCAATCTATGTCAGACTTATTACCTAACCGCTCTTTTATACGATCAACCATTTTATCTCTGTCAAAGGGTGTTAGTGCAGTAGATAAATGTTCGACTTTGTTCTTTCCATATTTTTTATTAAAAAAATCAGCAATTACAGCCGCATTTTGAACCGTATTTACTATTACCAAACGTGGCCCTGGAAAACTTATAACCCATTCTGATAATTCTTTTAGACTTTTTGGAACCAAATCGCATTTATAAATTATTCGATTTTTCTCATAAGAGGATAATCTTTTTCTAAGATCTATATCCACAAGTTCAGGAATAGTGTAAGTTTCTCCATGATAAATTTCTTCAATATTCCAAAACCGACTCAATGAACCTGAAGCCAAAACCCAATAACAATTCCATTCTTTGCTATATCCATTAATCCAGTGCCAAGCTACTGGAAGTAATTTTGTCGGCAATGCGGCATGTGATTCGTCAATAAAGATCGCACTTCCAGGTAATTCGTGTATTCGTCTTAAAGTGGAAGGTGAATTTGAAGCAATGGTTTCGAAAAATGTAACTGCCGTAGTTACAATAATCGGTGCACGCCATAATGCAGTAAAATGTCGGCTTTCTTTATCTTGGAAATCTGCTCTATGGTGTAATTCAGCAACGACATCATAGGGATTTTCTCCTTCAAGCTTTAGTGCCTCACGATACACTTCTACCGATTGTCTTATAATGTTGGTAAACGGCAATACTACAATAATTCTGCGTAAGCTCCTTTTGTGAGCTTGATTCAATAAATGTCCCATTATTGCCGTTGTTTTCCCTGAACCAACAGGACTATCGCATGAGACAATCCCTACATGTGTATCAGTAGTTTTACAAACTTGATACATTTCACTCCTTAAGTTAGAACGCTCGTCATTTGCTTTATTAAGCGATTTAACATAGTTGTCAAGTTTTTCAAGACGCTCTTCAGGTCTTAATTGAATATAAGGAGGTGGTTCTGTGTGATCGCGGTAATGTACGGCCGTATCAGTATGGTCGGCATCAACCAGGCAAGAAAGAGCAATTCGTAAAAAAATTGAAGGATCGCCTTTTATGTCATCGTTTTCTGGATCGATGGATTCACTTGTCAATGAGTTGTGAATAGACAAAAGATCACCTAATTCATTATTAGTATGCTCCAAAATGCCAAGATCACGAAACACGTGTATATCTTTCTTTTCTTCATCAATGAAGTCACAAAAACCGATATGATGCGCCTGAATTACAGCCGCTATCGCCTGCGAAAAATTATCTTCTTCAAGAAAATATGCAGTACCCGCATCAACATGATTAATTGGAAGACTTTTTGAGGATTTTTCCCCTAACAAAATTGGTTGATTAGCCTCATCCAATTTCCCTAGATCATGAAAAAGAGCCGCTTGCCGAACAATATACAATAGAATTTCACCGTCCGTTTTTGCATGCTTACAAGCATCGTTGGCATAATCAAAAGCTCTTCTCAAAACACCACTTACATGAGACTCATATGGCTGTGCGTCAATACCGTTTTTTTTATCAGGGCTGTGAGCACTATACATCACGCTTTAACTAAGTCATCAAAAGAATTAACTTTTGATTTAAGCGTATTCGGAAGATCATTGACATCCTTGTAATCTTGCCATGAATTAGACGTTTTTTGAACATCGCCAATCCGTTTCGGTGTTAGTGCCTCAATTAATAGATAATCAGGGCAACTTCCCAAATTGCCTTTATGCTCAATATACCAGGCATGGCGAAGGCGCACATCGGGACGAATTGCAGACTTTGTCTGGTCATAAGCGTGAGGAATAACAAGTTTCAATAATTCAATATCTTTTACCGTACAACCCGTTTTATAGGCATAGTTAGGATTAATAAAGAATGGCATACAATACACGCCGTGTTCAACAATCCTATATGCTAGTGGTGCCATTCCTTGCTGTTTATCGGCCTCAACTCCCGCCTTGTTTGTGTTTGTGTGTCGGATGATTTGTACTGGCGAAATTGAAAGGCCAACACTGAAAATTACAGCTCCGGTTTTTATAAAACCCTTATCAGCTTTTTCCTCAAGAAAAGTATTGCCAAATAAACGAGCATCCCAGTATTTCTTAACAAAATTACTATTAAGAAATTTACTTTGATCAAATTTCCCAATAGTTGTATCGCCCATATCTTTTTTAATTTCATCCCGATCTCGGCCCCTTGATTCTAAAATGCAATAGTTTTTGGCATTTTTAGAATATTCTTCAGACAGAGAGCGAAAAAATGGACTGTCTGAATCTTCTACCAGATCACGCAATTTTCGCTTAAATGATACTGGTGATATTTCACCTAGCCCATTTGGCCGTTGCCTCGGGTCACCTTCCCTGTCAGGATCACCGTTTGGATTTGAGTTCACTACCTCAATAACAAGTAAACCCGTCGCTCTTTTGATTTCTGCACTCATAATTTTCCTCCAGCAGTATTATTGTACGTTTTATTGATTCGCAGTTTCCTCTTTCTTTGGAAAATCTGCCAAGTAACCTATAAAAAGTTCTGCCTTTTCTCGGTCGCCAAATTGGGTACTTCGCAATGCCTCAAGCTTATCTTTGAATATACTTGCATTCCGTTCATATAATCCCAGATACCAAGCCGCACGCCAGCTCTCCTTACCTTTTATTTCACAATTTTTGGTACGGTATTGTTTTGCCCATGCAATATAAGGATTCATTCGCTGTGCCAACTGTGCCAGAGTGCGTTCAGGCGTTTCCAACGCCGAAGCCATCAGTGAACTACCGACCAGCTGTGGCGGAACATTACCATCACGAACAATTTTGCAATAGAAGGCGTGTAATTCATCAGATATCTTTAGTATCTGCCCAACTAAATATGGTACATCTTCCATATATTCCTCCTTGATACGATTTTGGCTGTATAACAGCAGACCTATTACCGATGGTAAAAACTGATAATTCTCACTTGGAAACTTTTCCCGGATTCCCTTTCCTGAATGGAGTAGATTCCCAAGATAAATTATTAACCCATAGTTATTCAATATTAGCACGCCCAATAAATACACTGCCAATTCATATTTATTCCGTTCAAGTAGCAATTCAAGTCCTTGATGATATTTAACTTTTTTCAATTCACCAGCGATTGTACCATTCATCCTCCATACCTTGTTAATGATCTTCGCTATTTGTATCGGTTTAGGTGTTTCAGGGTATATTCTTTCTGTTCTCGCTTTTGCTTCACTATCTGTGTTCTGGGACCATACACGGAAAGAAACTGAAGGTATATTAATACAACCTTCTCTCCATATTTCCGCCGACTTTATTATCTGTTCAGTATTATAATTACGAAAATAAACGATCTTCGATCGGGCCTTATCCATCTTTCGAATCGCAAATATCTGAACGTTTTTTACTTTGTTGTCAGGAGTCAACCCTTCTAGCGTTTGTATGACATCTTGGGCAATGCTCTCAAATCTTGCCTCGGTTGCACTACTAGAAGTAACCATGAGTGATACTAATTTTATTGGTGATCTAGGAATAAGCGATGGATACGCAAATAAAATTTCTTCGCTGTCTACCATGCCCCATGTCTTACCATCTTTATCCGGTTCTTTCAGCCACTCAAGCGCAGTTTTTATTTTTACCCTGTTCATTTTACTAATGGGGTATGAAGCATCATCTATCAATCCATAACGATATTGACATTGATGTTCATGGAACATCGAACGTAATTTTACATCACCCATCTTTCCGGAAAGCTTAACTGAAGGCATTGGTTCTTTTATTTCAGAATGTTCACCGCCAAATGCATCCCTTGTGTTTAGCTTTTTTGATTTCGTAAGCATTACACGGTCAGATTTTATTAATGCGGAATTTAACCATTCAATGGTTTTCTTATTTGCGACCGGATTGCCGTAGGGCTTCCAATCATATAAATCAAGTACAATTTGTACATCAGATTTTTGTTGCTTTTTTTCTTGCTGATTGAGCGCCTTTTTTGAAATCAGGATGCTAAGTAACATCGTGATATCTTCCTGTTTCTCAAGCTGTTCAAAAATATATAATTCTAGTGATTTTCTAAAATCCTCTACACTTATTATAGTAAGTAGTCTTATGAGTTCCATCATAGAGTTGTTATCATGATTATCTTCTTTGTTAATTTTTTGTTTAAGCTGTTCAGGAACAGTGTGGATACAATTTTCCAGCTTAGCAATCGCCTTATTATCCCAGTTGTTCGCCTTTTCGTTACACCATGATCTCAAAAGAGAAAAATCAAAATGTTTTTTCCCTGACAACCAATCATCTTTTTGCTGGTTTTGTTCTTTTGTTAGTGAAAATAAATTAGGCATATTAAATACCGGAAACGAATTGCCAAGACTTGGTTCCCATTTTCGCAATTCATCTAAAAAATCTTGACTGGTAATTTCTTCAATGTTGTATAC
>JGI20170J14366_1000650_pt1 | contig 14848 bp, 12 predicted proteins | sample TergutNc150P3_FD_14366 | JGI IMG/M metagenome (IMG submission 14366) | reverse complement strand
AACCGCCGCCCGGTCCCTCAATTCCAAGCGGTTCGGTTACTTACGGCGGCATTACAATTGAAAACGACCCGTCGGACGCTCCTCTTCCCGAAGTTAAACCGCCGGCAATTCCGCCTCGTAATGACGATATGTCTGTTTTAAACCTTGTTTTCTCTGACGGGACTTCCGCCAAATTGCCGCCTATCACGGACTCCAACGGGTTTGTGTCAAGACAGTATATGCTCTCTAATATAGCGGCCGGCAAGACAATTACTTCCCTTAATATCGAAAATAACAATACCCACCGTGAAGTTTCGGTCGGCAAAATTGAGATACTTGATCCCACTTCCACTACAGGCGGACTAAAACCGCAAAACGCTGTTTCAACGGCGAGAGACGCTATTATAACGATGGAAGGCATAGAGATAACACGCCCCACCAATAATATAAACGATGTTATTCCGGGCATTACGCTTAACGTCAAAGGAATTTCAGAGCGCCCGATAGAATTAAAAATAAGCGGCGATACTGAAAAAGTTAAAGAATCTATTATATCGTTTGTCGGAAACTACAACAGGCTTTTGGCGGAGATAAATATTCTTACCCGCAACGACGACCGCCTTGTAGACGAGCTTTCCTATTTAACGTCCGATGAATCCTCGGAAATGAAAAAAAGGCTTGGCACTTTCAGCGGCGACACAACTTTGAATTCCTTAAAAAACAACCTTCAACGGACGGTTTCCGCTCCCTACCCCACCAGCCTTGAGCGTGAACTCGCCCTTCTCGCCCAGATTGGAATCAGCACGAACGCCAACAGGGTAAGCGGTTACGATATTTCACGGATGAGAGGTTATCTTGAAATAGACGAGAAGGCGCTTGACGCCGCTCTTGAAAATAAAATTCCGGCGATAAGAGAATTATTCGCCAACGATACTTCTGGCGACCTTCTCGCCGATACCGGGGTGGCGTTTAACGTTGACACTCTTTTAAAGCCGTTTGTCGATGTCGGCGGAATTATATCGTTAAAAACAACTACCCTTGATTCCCGCATCAGTCAGGACGAAAAACGGGTCAGCACTATGGAACGCCAGCTTGCCGCTAAAGAACAGGAATTAAAAATTCAATACTCCAGAATGGAAGCCGCTTACGCTAGAATGGAATCAATGTCGGATTCACTTAANAATTTCAGCCANCAAAACCGTTCAGGCAACAGGTAAGGTATGGAAATAAGAATCAACGGCAGAACAGCGGATATAACCATCGACAATGAAAAAACGGTAGCTCAGATTCTGGCGGGCATTGAACAATGGCTTGCCGGTTCGGGACACAGGTTAAGCGGACTTTCAATTGACGGACAGGCGGCTGATTTATCATCTTTAGACACTATATTCGCCAAAGAAATTGACACTATAAAAACTCTTGATATTTTTACAATGCCTATAACGGAACTTGGAATTATGAGTATTGTAAATCTTCTTGCCGACATAGATGAATTTGAAGAGCTTTCGTTTGACGGCAGAAACATTTTTTTTTCAAACTGGAAAGAAAGGCCGCAGGCCCTATTTGCCCTTGAACAGATGCCCGACCTTTTCTCTTTTTTTGAAAACACATTCCTAAACGGAACTTTCAGCCCCCAGACACTCCGCTCAATAACGGAAGAAAGACTGCGTGAAATTCAAACGCCTGTTGACGAGTTTTCCAACTTGCGCCCTTTACTTGAAGAAACATGCGCCAGGCTTATTGATCTTCCGCTAGATATTCAAACGGGCAAAGACGCCAGAGCGGCGCAAACAATACAGATTTTCTCCGGCATTACGGAAAAAATCTTCCGTGTATACAGACAGCTTGAAATCCAGGGATATATCCCCAAATCGGCCACCGAGAAAAATCTTACACAGCAAATAAATGATTTTAACAACACGGTAAAAGAGCTTTTACAAGCCTACGAAAAAAAAGACACCGTTCTTGTAGGCGATCTCGCTGAATACGAGATAGCGCCGAGGCTCGCTGAAATTTACAATACTGCGGCGGGTGAATAATGACGTTTATAAATTTTTTAATATTATATCCGTTACAAGTTTCCGCCGGCGACTTTTGGAAAAAACAGGACGCCTCTTCCGGCAAAGAAACCATATTTTTAATTATTCTCTTTTTCGTTATTATAGCGGCGGTTGTTTTTGTCGGCTCTTTAAGAGGCAGAAGCACAGCCGCCGGCGGAAAAGGCTCGACGGGTCTTTTCGCCAAGCTTGCCATTCACAGGCTGGGAAGGGATATCGGCCTTAACAGAGAACAGATAAAAATGCTGGATTTTGTCTTTAAGACCGATCAGGTTGAAGACCCGGAAAAGTCCATTATTACGCCTGTTCTTTTAGACAGGCATTTCAGGCACGCTTACCGTGATATTGAGCAAAATTCCAAAACAGACGAAGATATTCAATACCGCCACGCAGTGCTTTTTTCCACAAGAAATATACTGGAAAACAATGTCTCAGGCGGTATAATCTCTACCCGGCAATTAACAAACGATATTCCCATAAAAATCAGCACAAACAGAGATAAATATCAGGTTCCGATTCTTTCAACAACAGGAGACTTTCTGGCGGTAGCGTGCCCGATAAACGCACTTGGAAGCTCTGTTAAATTACAGAAAGGAACCAGTATAAGCGCCTTATTGTTTACAAAAAACAATAAAGGTTTTTCCTTTGAAACCCATGTTACAGGTTATGATACCGTACACGGCAAAAACGCCCTTTTACTTGCCCATTCAAACAAGCTGAAATTCCTTTCCCACCGGCGCTTCCGAAGGAAGCAAATGGTTATTGCATGTGATCTATATATAGTGTATCTTGAAGGAAGCGGCAGAAGACAGCGTCTTGTTGTTGACAAGCGCCGTCTTACAGGGAGCATTGCCGATATTTCGGTCGGAGGCTGTTCAATTAAAGCCAAAGCTCCAATACAGGTAGGAGCCAAATTGAAGATTGAATTTACAGAAGGAGACCATTCAGTGGCAGCTTTAGGACAGGTATTAAGGACAAACCGCGCCGGTTTGATAACAATTGCTCACCTTAAATTCCTAAAGGTATCAAGAAAGTCGATGAATCTTATTAATGCTTTTGTTTATGAGTATATAAGTGAATAAATTGTATTTAAGAGGATGGAAAAAATGAAAGTAATCTCAATTAAAGACACAATTAGAAAAGACATCCCGATTTACTACCGCAAGCTCTATACAGGCATCGCCGTTATAGAAATGACCAAAGGTCAGCAGGACTACCGTATTGATTTTTCCATTGAATACAAGCCTACAGGCCAAAAAGAAATCGTCATTACTTTTATAGACTCGATTGACTACCCTCTTGTTCCCGTAAACAAGGAATTAAAAAAATATATTGACGAAATGGACAGCGCCGGAGTGCTTCCTGATTGAATTCCTTTCCAATTCACCGCAGGATACTTTCTCTTTAGGACAGCGTATAGCTTCTTTTCTTGCCGCAGGTTCCGTAGTAGCCCTTAGAGGAGAGCTTGGAAGCGGTAAAACACATCTTGTTAAGGGAATCGCAAAAGAACTCGGCATTACGGAAACCGTAACAAGCCCTACTTATACGATAATAAACGAATACAAATGTTCTCCCGTTCTGTACCATATTGACGCCTACCGTCTTGTAAACGACGAGGATTTTGAAAATTCAGGCGGCGTCGAAGTTATTAACTCAGGCGGAATTTCCCTTATTGAATGGAGCGAGCGTATTCCAAAGTCGCTGCCTAATGAAGCAATTACTGTTATTATTAAAATAACCGGTCCCTGTTCCAGATTAATTCAAATAAACGGGATTGAGAAAATATGAATTTACTAGCGATAGACTCCGCCTGTTCAATTCTTTCCATCGCCGTTTCACATGATGAAGATTTATTTTATGAACAAACGGAAGCCGGCATGAAACATTCAGAGCTTGTCATGGATATAATAAACACACAAATGGAAAAAGCGGGTCTTAAACCCGCTGATTTAAACGGTATACTTTGCATGGGCGGTCCAGGTTCATTTACCGGGCTTCGTATCGGTTTTTCAATCGCCAAAGGGCTCGCTCTCTCTCTTAACATACCCTTTGTTCCCGTTCCGACGCTTGAATGTATAGTGTACAAGACGGCGGGTTTAACCATTCCGGTAATTCAAGCGAGAAAAGACGCTTTCTTTTTCGCTCTATTTGAGGGCGGCAAGCGCATAACAGGAGATACGGACGGCGATGTAAATCAAATTGCCTCAGTAATACGTGAAAAATTACGTGAAAATGAAAAAATTGCCATAACAGGCCCCGCCGCAGACGTTCTCTGCAATGCCCTGCCCCCGGAATTAAAGCAGTCTTATGAATATTCATGGAAAAACACGGGGTACGCTAAAGAATTGATTTATATCGCAAAAGATAAAAACTTATTTTATGCCGATAACACAGCGTTCTTATATTCCGGTCCCGAGTATATCAGAAAAACAGACGCCGAGATTAATCTGTTACGTAACTGATACGGTTACAATCTCATTTTTAGGTTCTCCATAATATATTTGTACTTTATTATTTTTTATAATCCTCTATAATTTTAATTACTACCAGAGGAATTCCAGGACCAAGAAAAAATATCCAAGCTAGATATACTACAAGCATTTCTATCATTTGTTGTTTTGAGTATGAAGTATTTGTATTTGGATTATATAATAGCATTATTGGCTCACCAATCTTGAACGAGTCGGTTATGCCGAAACCCGTAGATTTTTGTTTATTTTCTCTTTCGTTATAATAAAAACTATAAAAATAGTTACTGAAGAGCGCCTACCCACAGGATATCCTCTACCGGTAACTTCTCCAATTATCACTTCGTGGTTAAAGTACAAATGTATTAAATTTCTTTCAAAGTAAGTAATTATGCATGCCGTAATTATTAAACCCAGAATATAAACAACAACGCTCCTTTTTAAGTTTGTTTTTCTATCCATAAGTATAAGCCTCTTTTCCTACTTTATATCCCAAACGCTTCCAAGTTTTAATTTGCCTGGCTTCCCGCTTATAATCTTAACCTTCTTTTCTCCGGCGTTCATGTCAAAATAATTGTCAGATAACACAATGTCCTGATTGCGGTTTTGAATCTCCACACTTTTTGCGTAAGCGGAGGCCTTTACGGTAATTGTATCGCCGTTTATCGTGTAACGCAGTTTAGGGTCTTCCCAATGGAAATATTTTGGAAGGGAAAAAATAACAGTCCCTTCCGAAACAAGCGTATTCCCGTCGTACAGATGATAACTTAAATATTCATCGTTGATTTTTATTTCGGGAACCAATACCTTGTCTAGCCACAGGGAAGAAAGAGCGGGAACTTTTACGGGTATGGTTTTTTCTTTTATAACAATCGCCTTATTATCCCGTATTTCCCATTTTACGGTAACTTTCTTTTCTTCGGTAGTTTCGTTGGCAACGGAAAGGCGGAAACTTTTCTCTATAGCGGCTTTTATCTGCGGTTGATGATTTGCGTTCGGATTTTGGGTAAGCAGTCCTTCCTCGTGACAGGAGATCATTAACGGCTGAAAAAAACGTTTTGCGTAATAGTGCAGAGCTTTCCAGCGGAAGAAATAGTCGATAGAAGCCCAAGACGCTACAGGCCAACAGTCATTAAGCTGCCAATAAACCGCTCCCATGCACCTTCCACGGTTACGGCGGAAATGCTCTACCCCGTATTTGACCGCTTCCGCCTGCAAAAGCTGAGAAGCGTAAACAAGGGTGTCAAAATTATTTGGATACAAGAATGTTTGATACATATAATTCATGATTTTTCCGTTAGCCGAGTTGTTTCTCTGATGACGTTCCATTACATAGGAAAAAATATTTCTGTCCTCCGGCAGGGTAAAACTTTCAATGGTTTTTACGGCGGGAAAAGACTGAAAACCGAATTCCGACACATAACGGAAGAAAAATTTGCGGTATTCAGGAAAAGGCTTGTCGCCATGCCATATTTCCCAATAGTGAACGTCTCCCCTGTTCGGATCATTGGGAACATCAAAATTGCCGCCCGACGAGGGACTCGCCGGCCAGTAGAAGGTATTCGGATCATGTTCTTTTAGAACCTGCGGAAAAACATACTCGTACATTTTGATGTAATCGGCTTTTTGCTTGGGATTGCTGACCCAACGCATCTGATCTACAAACCATTCCATTTCATTGTTACCGCACCAAAGCCCGAGACTGGCGTGATGACGTATGCGCTTTATATTGTCAGCTAACTCCGCCCTTATATTTTGATCAAATTCGTCGTTAAGATCGTAAACAGCGCAGGCAAACATATAATCCTGCCAGACTACAAGGCCGAGTTCGTCGCAAATATCGTAAAAATAATCGTCAGGATAATAACCGCCGCCCCAAACCCTTATTGAATTAAAGTTTGCCTCTTTGCACTGTTCAAGAAGTTTTCTTGTACGTTTGGCGTTAACACGGCTAAGAATATTGTCTTCCGGGATATAATCCGCACCCATTGCGAAAATTTCAATTCCGTTTACCTCTACGGCAAAACTTTCACCCCATTTGTCCTTTTGCCGTCTGACAGTCATTGCGCGAAGCCCTATCCTGCGTTTCCAATCGTCAAGTTCTATTCCTTTCGGGGTCAGCAAAATAACCTCAACAGTGTAAAGCGCCTGCGCTCCGTAACCGTTCGGCCACCAAAGCTCAGGAGCGTCAATTACAATGCGCTTGGACGATTTATCGTTAGGTGATTTAATAAAAGATATGGTTTTACCTTTTGGATTCGTTATGTTAATTTTCCATGAATAACAGGCGGCGCTTGAACGCTGGGTGTTTTTAAGCGTTTGTGAAACGCTGTCAATTATTACGGAAACGTCAAGTTCTACTGTTTCCTTTTTGTGAATTTGCGTTATGTAAACATTGTCAATACGGGCCGAGCGAATTCCCGCAAGATAGATGTCCCGCCATATACCGGCATCGGGAAGACGAGGCCCCCAGTCCCAGCCAAACATACAGTGGGCTTTTCTAAGATGCGGAAACCCGTTAAGACATTCACCTGAGCCGTCCAAAAAAAGTTTTTTATGCGCTTCCTGTATATATTTTATCGGTGAATGAAAAACTATTTTCATCTCGTTTTTTTCTTTTTTAAGAATTCCCGAAACATCAAATTCCCAAACCCTGTGCATATTTTTTGTATGGGCAATCGTTTTGTTATTCAGAACAATATCCGCAACCGTATCCAGTCCTTCACAGCGAAGAAGCACCTTGTCCATACCGAGCATTTTTTGTGAAACGGAAAATTCCGTATGGTATTCATAATCGCTTTCCATTAAAGCAAAAGCCTTATCTTCATTGTCACGGTAAAAAGGATCTTCCATTTGCTTATTTACAAGAAGATCATTGTAAACGGAACCCGGTACTTTCGCCGGGAAAAACCGGCTGCCGGGAAGTTTTCGCATTTTCCAGTTATCGTGAAGTTTTTGAATTAACATAATATTAATTATAACGCAATTATCCTTTGGCGTATAGGTTGACTGTCAATGCTGCGCCAATTCAGAAAAAGCGTCTAATAAAAACTTATTCAAAAAAAGCATTTTATCTTTTTCTTTCCATAGTTCCAGTGTTTTGGGAATGCGGTCTTCAATGCTTCGTCCGAAACGCCGTTTAAATTTTTCCCTGTCCGGACCTTTGCAATACCTGTAACCCATAAGCAATGTTTCTCGAATTAAAGCGTTTTGTTCCAATTCTTCGCAGACGGCTTTTTTAATACACGGCGATTTTATGTAACTTTGTAAATCAGGCTCGAATGTAAAGCGTTTTGCGGTTCCGTTGTCTTCGTTTATCACGGTTCCGCTTGCGCAAGGCCCCGCCCCTAGCCAACCATCCATGATCCAATAACGGATATTGTGAAGACAGCGTTTTCCATGACGCGCGAAATTTGAAACTTCATAATGGTTAAAACCTTCTTTTATAAGCATATCTCGTCCTGTAAGCCAAAGACGATCGGCGGTATCGTCATCCGGCGGAATGATTTCGCCTGTTTTTATCTTTTTTTCCAGAGGTGTCCCTTCTTCTACGGTAAGGCTGTAAAGTGAAACATGGGCGGGATTAAAAGCAAGAAGCCTCTTTATGTCTTCTTTTACGCTTTCTTCGCTCTGATAAGGAAGCCCGGTAATTAAGTCGGCCGAGAATTCGCCGGGGAAAATATAAGAAACAAGTTCAAGCTGTTTTCCCAACAGATTCGCCTTCCCTCGGCGGTTTACGGCAAGTCTTGATTTTTCATTAAATGTCTGCACTCCAAGGCTTAACCTGTTTATTCCTTCTTGCCCGCATACGGATAAAAATTCTTCCGTAACAGACTCAGGGTTTGCCTCTATTGAGAATTCGACAGGAGAAAAACCATCAATAGCGTTTAACGATTTTAGCAATACATTAAGCCTTTTCGCTCCCAACACGGAAGGCGTGCCGCCGCCTATGTAAACCGTGCAAATTTCTTTTATATTAAAATATTCAAGCTGATATTTAATATCCTCTATTAAAGCTTTTATGAATAAATCCATAATGCTTTCTGATTTTTCATCCGCTATTACAGAATAAAAATCACAATAGTCACACTTACTTTGGGCGCAAAACGGTATATGGATATAAAGACTAGTACAGTTCAAATTTAACAACCGGCCAGAAGCGTAACAGCGCCTTTGCGGTAATTAACGACGGTGAAATAGGTCCCCATGTTCGGGAATCGTTTGTGTTGCTGCGGTCATCAGATACCACAAAACATTCGTCCGGGCCTAACGTTATTGTTTCCATGTTTCCTGAAAAAGGAATTGTCTCATCCCAGATAGCGGGAACATTCGGAATGGACGGGTGATACGGCCTTTGGGCAAGCTCAAATTCAGTTAAGCTGTACGGACTTCCGGCGGGTTTTACCCTGAATACAAAATTATTCATGTATATTTCATCGCCGGGAAGGGCGATTATCCTTTTAATATAATACTGGTCTTCCTGCGGAAAAATACTTCTGCTCTGCCCTGTAAAAAATCTCACTATAATATCTATTACTTTTAACGGGGTTTTTCTGTTTCTTATATTTCCTATATCTACAAGGACTACGTTTCCCCTGTTATAAGGAATTTGATTTTCTTTGGTAGGCAGAAAAAAAGATGTAAATAATAAACGGTCGCCGTAAGAAAGACTCGGCTGCATTGTATCATTGTTCAGCGCCCAAACAGAAATAAAAAAAGCCGAAAGAGCGTTATATATTAAAAACAATATAAAAAAAACAAAAAAGAATTTCAAATAACGGTGGCGCTGATGTTTTTGAGCGGCGTAAGAATATTGCATCCATTTATCAAACATAACAGCGTTCCTATTTAATATTTTTCACACGCCATAAAGGCCAGTAAACTATCATTCCGCTGCCAAGTACTCTTGTTGTTTTGACAGGGCCAAAGTATCGTCCGTCCCGTGAATTATCACGGTTGTCGCCCAAGGGGAATACTCTTCCCTCGCCGATATACCAGCCAAGCCTTTGTTTAGCGAGGCGTACGGAATAACGTTTTTCGTTGGGAACCAGTTTCCTTAAAGTTTCCAGTCTGGCTTTTTCATGGGAAATAAAATCAGGAGCGGGCAGACCCCGAGCCTGCGATGCCGCCGTAAAAAGTTCCTCGGAAACTTCCATTCCCAAATCTGTATAAGCGGCAGCCTGCCCCGCCGCCGCTATAGACGGATATTGTTCCGCCTTCATGATCCTTGTTATGTTGTGATTCCAACCGCGCGCCGCAATATAATTATGCTCATTTACCCAGTCTTTTTCACCGGAAAAAAGAATTCGCATATTACCGTTTTCCAGAACAAAACGGTCTCCGGCCGCTCCTACCGCCCTTTTGATTAGAAAGTGAACCCTCGGCTCGCCGTTGTCCTCCCTGTCGATATCTACCAATGTAAGGGTAACCATATAAAGAATTCTCTGAACAATGTCAAAAACAGGCCCGCGGGAAATATAGGACGGATTTTCAAATATAATTATATCATTGCGTTTCGGCTTAAAAGGGCTTGGTATTTTCAGGACGCCCGGCAGAAGCTCAGGCCCGTATTTTATCTTATTCACAAAAACATGATCGCCGATGTTCAGCGTATCGATCATGGAGCCGGAAGGTATCCTGTACGCCTGAACCAGATACTGATTCGCTAGTAAAACCATGCCGGCGGCCCATATAAAAGCGCCAATCCAGTCAAACAGGGGGTTTTTTGCCTGCCTTTCTTCTTTTTTAATCCGGCGCCTCATTTTACGGTATGTTAAATATTTTTCAGTAATTATTTGAATTTTGCTGAAAAAATCAACTTTTTTTACAGAAACAGACATGGGATAATCTTACCATAAAATGAACTTTACATCAACCGTATAGAATATGTCATTTATAGGGGGCGTTTTACATCAAAATACTGAAAAAATAAAGGCCCCATAATGTATTGACTATAATCCAAAAATAGTATATAATTTCGATTAATAATAAAAAACAAGGAGAAAATATCCGTGTTAAAAGGTATAGGAAAATTAATTTCTGCTTTAAACGGCAACCTTAAAAAGAGCCAGATTGCCGCCGGAGTCGCCTGGGGCGTATTGTTGGGATTGGTTCCTTTAAGCAACCCTTTTGGTATCGTATTATTTGTTATTTCTTTTTTCTTTAGCCATAATCACGGCGCTAAAATTTTCGGATTGGCTATTGTAAAAATACTTTCCCTGATTATTTTACCGGCGCTAGATGTTCTTGGCTGGACGATCCTCCATATTGATTCTTTACAGCCGTTATTTACCGCCATGTTCAATATGCCGTTTGTGCCTTTCACGAAATTTAACAACACCCTTGTTATGGGCGGGCTTATTGCCGGAATTGTTCTTTGGCTGCCTGTTTTCGCTCTTTTTATGAAGCTTATTCCGCTTTACAGAGAAAAACTGGCTCCCAAAATAAGAGATTCTAAGATTGTCAAAAAGCTCGCAAACTCCCCAATATCCGGTCTTCTTGACAAAGTGTTTTTTAATTAAAATAACAGGAGAATAAAATGAGCAGTGATGAAACAAACAATGAAAAACCAGCAAAGCCGCCAAGAGCTTTACGGAAACCTATTATTTCAAATAAATTTGAAAAAAGTTATCTTAAATATATTGAACATCCCGGAGATCGCGCGTTTTTTACCGGATGTTTTGATAAGCAGGATGATAATTATATTATTCGAAATAATTTAACCAAGGATAACGTTAAAAAAATAAAAACCATCTTAAAATGGGTTAAAATAAACAAGAAGGGTCCTGTTAAAATTGTACCTCTTGTCTTTGCCGGAGCGGTTGCCGCCGTCGTTGTTATTTTCTTTACTGTTTTCGCGAATCCCATTCTGTCAAATTTACTTGAGAGCGCCCTTGAAGCGATCTTTGAGGGTAAAACTAACGTTACCGGATTCCGCCTGAACCTTATTAGATTCGAGATTAAGATTGACCATATTACCGTAGCAAACAGAGACGCCCCCATGACAAACCTTTTTGATATGGGCAAGGCCGGAATTAAAATGAAACCTGAAGCCGTCCTTAGGGGGAAAATTTATATTGAGGAAATTCGCGCCGATTCAATACAATTTGGCACCGCGCGTAAAGTCTCAGGGGCTTTGCCTAACAGGCCTCCCAAGGAAAAGAAAAAGAGAGAGCCAAGCGACGGACCGCCGCTTGTAGATTTAAAAAATTTCGACGCTAAAGCTCTTTTAAATCAGGAATTTGACAAACTTACCGCGCCGAAGTTATATGATGAAGCTATTACGCTTTATAACGATACAGTAACAAAATATCAGGCAGAAGTTGAAAACGCAAAAAAACAGATCGAGGAACTTCGCATTGCGTCACAGCCTGTACTAAGCATTAATACAAGCAGCTTGAAAGATATTGAATCAATTTTGCGTACAATACAGGATTTAAAAAATATGGCATCCGCTGTGCAAAAAGCCACCAGTACCGCTAACGATCTTTTTAACGGCATTGAAAGAGACGTTAACACCGCTCGCCGTCTTGAACAGGATGCCAGAAACGCGGTAACAAATGATATCAACTATTTAAAATCATATATAGATTTGGGAGGCGGTACTGCTTTCGCCGCATTGGAGCCTTTTATTTATGATATTCTTTCCGATACAGCCGAACCGTATGTAAATTACGGATTTTGGGCGTTGGAAGCTTTTGAAGAAATAAGCGCGCAGTCAAAAAAATCTCCAAAGCCGCAGCCAAAACCAAAAAAAGAAAAGAAGGCCGTCTTTAAGGGCAGAGACGTAATTTTTCCTTCCAGAACGTATCCTACTTTCTATCTTGGATTGTTATCCTCCGATTGTACGGTTAATTCATGGAAATGGGATTTAAAATTAAATGACGTAAGTTCGGATCCAGATTTAACCAATAAACCTATAACCTTAAATCTTGGAATTAACGAAACAGGCGGCAGTTTAGGCAGACAGATATCTTTCTTGGGAAACGCCGACTTCAGGACAAACACACAGCAGAGGTTCGGCGCTAATTTCAATGGCAATGGTTTCCCTTTAAGTCTTGGAAATAGATTCGATAAAGTAGGAATAAGCGGCTTGACCGGGGTTACGGTATTTAAGTTCAGCGCAAACGGATATACAGACGGAGGGCTTTCTACAGGAGGCGATATAAATATAATTAACGCGCGTCTGTTAGAACCAAGAGGGACTATTGCCGAAGCCGCCGCTATGGCTGTAAATGATGTCGGACATATTGATCTGGGAATCGAATACTTACATAAAATCGGACAAAGCGATGAATTCAGAATTAAGTCAAATATCGCCGAATTACTCGGCAACGCCTTAAAGAAAATAGCGGCGTCATACGTCCAAAAAGCAATGCAGGAAATAGAACGCATCTTGAAAGATAAAATAAACGATTACATTGGCAGCAGGTTCGCTTCAAAAGATCAGGTCGATACGCTGTTTAAGGCGGCAAAAGGCGACAAGGCCGCGGTTGATCAGGTAAAAAGTTCTTTAGACAGCAAACAAAAAGAGCTTGAACAAAAGATCAAAGCGATAGAAGACGAGGCTAAAAAACAGGGTCAGCAGGCGCTTAAGGATGCCATACAGGGTAGGACGCCGTCATTGCCCAAATTTTCATTTTAATACGGACAGTTTCTCTCGTAAAAATTCGCTCTTTTCCTCCAGGCCGATATTGCCTGTAGTAAACAGAAGCACGTTCGGCTTTTTAGGATCGATCTTTATCTTGCCCTGAGATTCCCGCATCATGCGCACAAGCGTGTCTATCTTAACACGAGCGACTTTAGCGAACTCAACGCTGACAACGCCGTTCCTCTCTTTTATTGAGGAGACGGCGAGTTCACGGCAGATAATCCGTATCTCGGCAAGCGAAAGCAAAGAAGCGGCTTCATTGGGTAATGGGCCGAAACGGTCTATAAGCTCGCTGTAGACCCGCTCCAGTTCGTCTTTTTCCCTTACGGCGGCAATCATCTTGTAAATTTCCATTTTGCGCTGAGGAGAATCAATGTAAGAGTCGGGGATAAAGCCCGAATACTCCAGTTCCATAAGCGTTTCGGTTTCCGCCTCATAACTGGAATCTTCAAGCCGCCTTACCGCATCGTCAAGAAGTTTTACATACAAATCAAAGCCTACCGAGTAAATGTCGCCTGACTGTTCTTTCCCAAGAATGTTTCCGGCTCCTCTTATTTCCATGTCCTTCATGGCGATTTTAAAACCGCTTCCAAGTTCCGTAAAATCGGAAATGGTTTGAAGCCTTTTCATCGCTATCTCAGAAAGCGATTTTGACTCGGGATAGAAAAGATAAGCGTAGGCGGCACGGTCGGACCTTCCTACCCTGCCTCTTAACTGGTAAAGTTGGGAGACGCCGTACTTGTCGGCACGGTCTATTATTATGGTATTTACATTTGGTATGTCGATTCCGTTCTCAATAATTGTAGTGGAAACCAGAACATGAAAACCGCCGTGAATAAAGCGGCGCATTATGTCCTCAAGCTCAAAGGCGTCCATTTGCCCGTGGGCGGTTTCAATTAACATTTCAGGCACAAGGCGCTCAACCTTATGCCGTGTCTCTCGCAGGGTTTCAATCCGGTTGTGCAGGAAGAACACCTGCCCTCCCCTTTCAACCTCTCGGCGTATAGCGTTAGCGATTAATAAAACATCGTACTCCTCTACAAAGGTTTCAATAGGACGGCGGCCCGGAGGCGCTGTCGCCAAAAGACTCATATCCCGTATATTCACAAGGCTCATGTGCAAAGTGCGGGGAATAGGGGTAGCGGAAAGCGTAAGGCAGTCAACATTTGTTTTAAGTTCCTTCAGGCGTTCCTTGTCTTTTACGCCAAAGCGCTGTTCTTCGTCTATTACAATAAAGCCCAGATTCTTGAATTGTACGTCACGTTGAATTATCCTGTGGGTTCCCACCAACAAATCAATCTCGCCGTTTTTAAGTTTTTCAAGAATTACGCGCGTCTTTTTCCCGTCCACAAAGCGGGAAAGCATTGCGACATTTACGGGGAAATTGGAAAACCTTTCCAGAAAATTTTCATAGTGCTGCTCTACAAGGATTGTTGTCGGAGCGAGGAAAGCCGCCTGTTTGCCGCCCATGACCGCCTTGAAACAGGCCCGCACGGCTACCTCTGTTTTACCGTAACCAACATCTCCGCAGACAAGCCTGTCCATAGGGTGGGGGCTTTCCATGTCTTTTTTAATTTCGGCGATACAGCGCAGTTGGTCTTCCGTTTCTTCAAACGGGAAAGCCGCCTCGAACATTGTCTGCCATTCGGTATCGGCCGGAAAAGCAAAACCCTGAGCGTGTTTCCGTTTTGAAT
>JGI20170J14366_1000649_pt1 | contig 14853 bp, 15 predicted proteins | sample TergutNc150P3_FD_14366 | JGI IMG/M metagenome (IMG submission 14366) | reverse complement strand
AGAAACATGGGAGGCATTATGCCTAATTTTTACTGTAAATACTGCGGTTTAAAACAACCTAGCGTTCAGGCTCTTGTAATGAATTCGTGTTACAAAAGCCCATCTAAACACCACGAGCTTTATGAAGGCTCGGAAAAAAGTACGTACTCCTGCAAATACTGCGGTGTAAAACAACCAAGCATTCAGGGTCTTGTGCTGAATTCGTGCTATAAAAGTCCATCTAAACACCACGAGGCTACGTTGTAGCCACAGGGAGGAAAAATTTATGGAAAACATTTTAACTGCTTTTTATTGGGTGATACCTTTGGTTCTAGTTGGTAAATTTGCTTGGAACAAATTTGGAAAAAAACTAAAAGATAAAAACCTTGTAATTTTAGGTCCGCCTAAATCTGGCAAAAGTAGTCTTTACGATTTTTTGCTAAAAGAAGAACTTCCCAAAGAAGCAAGCCAATCGGTATTGATGTTTGCACAAGATAATAAACAAGATAATAAAATAGCTTTGGGAGATTTAGGTGTGAAAATTGCCGTTATGGATACCCAATCAAACGTTACAAGACACGATTACGGGTATGAAGAAAAACTATTGTCTGAGAGCGACTTTATACTTTACCTCTTTGATATTAGCAAACTTCTTTCAGCAACAGAAAAGGATGAGTATTTTAAAAGAATGCACAAGGAAATTGTAGTTTACTGCACTATACTTAATTCTTGGCAGGAGGAAATAGACAAAAAAATAACTGAAGAAAACAAAAATCGTAAACTCCTAAATTTCGTGTCTAATTTTTTGAGAGAACCTAAGCAAAAAATATTCATCGCATTGGGAACTCACTGCGATAAAATAACTGACTTAGAATTATTTAAATCAAAAGGTGCAACATTACAACTTGCAGCTATACAAGAGGATATAGAAAAACTGTTTAATCTTAAATGTAAATATAAGATACAATGTTTAAATTCTCTAGTTGATAAAGAACGAACTAAAGAGACTGTCAATAAGATTTTTGAAATATTAAAGGAATTTTTAGATAAAGATATTATAGATAGTGTTAGTGAAACAATTTTTGGAGGAGAAAAAAATGAGCATAATAATCTTAGCACAATCGCTCAAAAATGATGGTACTGCGGACATTCAAATTGATGGCGAATTTTCGCCGTCACCAAAAAAATCCTTGTATAATTTCTATAATGATGCACGTTCCGTAAAAACAAAAAAATGCGGAAATTGCGGAATAGAATTCGGGATAGTTCCGGGTTTATTGCCTATTAATTCAAAATACTACTTTGTTCTAAACTGCGAGGAAAAAGACGATATAGGCAGAAATTCACCTATTGCCATTCAAGCGAAATTAACCGAACTTCAAGATATAATTCCGCATTTAGAAGTTTTTCTGCAAAAAAACGGCAAAACAATTTCAGATGAAAAAATTGAAAGTCTCAAAAAAATAATAGATTTTAAGAGAAATAGTTTGAAAGCTTTAATAAAAGCCAATAATTAAAAGGAGGTATCTTGAGAGACATTAAAGTATCATTGAGCATTGAATTTGGAAAGGGGTGAATATGGAAACCAAATCTGTAAATTATCAGTTTGCACATAGATTGCTTCCTGATTATGTTCAAGAAGAAAATAGGCTCTTAAACAGATTCTTTATGACGGAAGAGCTTCCTAATGCGTTTTCTATTTATATGAATGTTTTGTACGAGAGTTGTTGCGGACCTGAACAATACAAAGCAGCCAAGGAAAAAAATTTTGAAGAATCTGTATTTGAAATAACAGAAGAAAAATTTTCTGAACATATTTCGCTCGTCATAATAAAAATGCCAGAACCAAAAGAATGGGCAGAACCAAAATACTTGCTATTTGCTTTTGCCATTGGCGATGAGCTTTTTACTTATAATAGTCTTTCGAGAGTTTGCAAAAGCAGAATTAGATATTTTGTTTATGAACTGGGCGAAGATAAAGGCGAAGAAGTTTATTATGTTTGCGAATGGGCAAAAAATGGCAATCATTTGAATTATAATTACTTGCCAGAGCCAAGTTTAGAGAATTTTGTAAATAGGGTAAAAGAAATTTTAGACGAAAATTTATCTGCGGGTGTAGGTGTAGATGCTGCCGCCGCTCTTTTTGAATACGGATATGCTTGTTTCGAAAAAAAAGAATATGAAGCTGCTATTGAACATTTTACAAAACTAATAGAATTGGGAGACAAAGAAAACGGTTATTTTTGGCGTGGGAGAGCTAACCTTGAAAATGGCAATTACGATGCCGCTGTAAAAGACTTAAAACTATCATTAGAAGACAACAATTACTTCGCTCCTGCCGTTGTTGAAGAAATCACGAAAGCAATGGAATTGAAAGGCGAAGAAGATGCCGAGTATTATCTCTTTCGTGGAATAGCTTACTATGATAGCGGCAATTTTGATGATGCTATTAAAGACTTCACAAAAGCAATAGAACTGCGTGGAGATGCCGATGATTACCATTGGCGCGGATGCGCTTACGAAGAAAATAAAAACAATTACGATGCTGCCATTAAAGACTTCACAAAAGCAATGGAATTGCGTGACAAAGAAAACATAGATGATTATGTTTGGCGTGGGAACTCTTACTTTGGAAATCGCAACTACGATGCTGCCATTAAAGACTTTACGAAAGCAATAGAATTAAAAGACAAAGAAAACTTTCACAACTATTACTGTTATCATTATCGTGGGGAAGCCTACCTTGAAAACGGCAATTACGATGCCGCTATCCAAGACCTTACAAAAGCCATAGATTTAGGCATACCAGAAGATGAATTATACAAAGCAAATTTTGACGATTATTTTTTGCGTGGAAAAGCCTACTTTGGAAAAGGCAATTCCGAAGCCGCTAAAAGAGATTTATACAAAGCAACAGAAATTACCCCTGAATTTGAGGAAACAGAACGATACAAAGAATTCAAAGAATTGTTATCAAATGCCGTAGGCGATAAATCCTAAAATCGGAGTCATCGGGGTTTCAGACAAAAGGAATGTATGTGATAAAAATAAGGGCGTATTGAATACGCCATTGTAACGGAGATACCACAAGGTTAATTGCGTATGGATTCTGCTATCTTTTCCCGTACCATTACACCAATAATCTCTGCCGGACTTTTATCAGCCTCGGTCATTCCGTGCTTAAATGCGGAACTGCTATATTTGATTTCAAAATTTATTGTTGCGAAATCTTTTAGTTCCATAATAAGAAAATAGAAAATTTAAACCCTGCCTTCACCGCAAAATTCAACGGAACCACCCTAACAAAAGGCACTGACTACACCTTCTCCTACTCCAACAACTTAAAATTACTATAATTCAAACCAAGCGAACTTCCAAATTCTTCCCTAGAGCCTTCGCAATATTGCTAAGGGTATTGAAAGTAGGATTAGCAAACGGAGTCTCAAATGAACGATAGGCTTGTTTGCTTATGCCAGCTTCTTTTGCCACCTTTGCTATAGGTTTGCCTTGCCTCGCTTCAAAAATCATATATGCAATTTCTATCTCTGGTTTAACAGGAATAGCATATAAACTTTTTTTCGCATTTTCTTTTGTTTTAGGCACAACCAAATGCTTGCCAAATTCAAGTTCGCATACAAGGGTTTCGTTCAAAGCTTCTTTCGCCATTTCCAAAGCGTGTTCTAAAGATTCACCGCAAGTATTTATATTCGGTTTATCAGGAAAAGAGACGATATACTCATCATCATCTTTCGTTATTTTTGCAGCATAATTCATAGTACCTCCTATTTTGCTCCCAACTGTTTTAGAATTGCATTTAACAAACCGGGTTTTAGGTCTTTTCCTGCATGAAACGGGATTGGAACTATATGTCCATTTTTTTCAAATATGTGATGGCTCCCGCTTATACGATTTAAGGCAAACCCATTTTTCCTCGCAATTCTAAACAATTCTTTAGCAGTCATTCATAGGTAATATAGTAAAAAAACAAATTATATCAGTGGCGGTTCCAGTCTCAGAATATGGGTCTTGAAAAGCCATCTGTATTTTACTGCACACAACGGAAAAAGATTTTTTCTTGTAGGGATTTATATTTTCGCCAAAAAGCTCGCCCTTGCCAAGCCCTATGTTCCCGGGTGGTGGTGGCGGTGGGGTGCGTTTACGCCCTATAATTCGGAGCTTCCTTTGTTATGGTTATATTGTGCGGATGGCTTTCTATCAAGCCTGCGCTTGTTATCTGCATAAAACGGGCTTTTGACCTTAGCTCTGCCAAATTCTCAGCACCTGCGTACCCAAGGGCTTGGCGAATTCCGCCTGTCAATTGATAAACCAGCTCGCGGAGCGGCCCTTTGTATGGAACTCTGCCCTCAATGCCCTCCGGGACAAATTTGGAATCATCTCCATCTTTTATCTCGGATTGAAAGTAGCGGTCTTTTGAACCTTCTTTCATTGCTCCTATTGAGCCCATTCCTCGGTAGCTCTTAAATGTACGACCATCTGCCAAAATTGTCTCGCCAGGGCTTTCTTCCGTACCGGCAAAAAGACCGCCCAGCATAACGGCGTGTGCGCCAGCAGCCAATGCTTTTACAATATCGCCGGAATATTTTATGCCACCATCGCCTATTATGTTTACGCCGTGTTTTACGGCTTCTGCCGCACATTCCAGAATTGCGGTGAATTGCGGAACTCCAATGCCTGCAACAACCCTTGTGGTGCAGATAGAGCCTGGCCCAATGCCAACTTTTACAACATCGGCGCCGCTTTTTGCCAAGTCCCTAACGCCTTCTGCCGTGGCTACATTCCCGCCTACAAGAGTGAGCTGCGGATATTTTTTCTTTAGCGTTTTAACCATATTGCGAACATTTATGTGATGCCCGTGCGCGGTGTCCACAACCAGCATATCAACTCCTGCTTCCACCAAAGCTGCCGCTCGCTCCAGAGTATCTGCGGCGGTGCCAATTGCTGCGCCAACGCATAGCTGCCCGTTTGAGTCCAGACATGCTTCCGGGTTGGATTCCCTTTTTAAAATATCGGTAAGGGTTATCAAGCCTTTTAAATGGTTTTTGTTGTCCACCAGCAACAGTTTTTCTATGCGGTTTGTGTTTAAAATGCTCTTTGCCTTTGCGAGCGAAACTTTTGGCGATGCTGTGATTAATTTTTTTGTCATCACCTCTTTTACCTTTACGCTGCGGTCTGTTATTGTGCGCAAGTCTCTGCCTGTTATTATGCCCACGAGTTTGCCACCCGATAGCACCGGGAAGCCGCTTATCTTTTGCCTTGCGGCAATTTCAAAGGCTTTGGAAACAGGCTCGTCTGCGTTTAGGGTTATGGGGTCCAGCACAACGCAGGTTTCCCATCTTTTTACCTTGCGAACTTCATCCGCTTGCATATTTATGTTCATATTTTTGTGTATAACGGAAATACCTCCCTGCAAAGCCAAAGCTATGGCTAATTGGGCAGTTGAAACCGTGTCCATGGCCGCGCTTAGGATTGGAATGTTCAATTTTATCTTTCCAAGCTCGGTTTTTATTGAGGTATGGGGCGGCAAAACGCTTGACGCACCGGGGAGAACCAACACGTCGTCAAATGTAAGACCTAATTTCATAAGTAGAAGATAGTAAAAAAAATTACTATATTAAACCACATGGATAATTATCTTAACAGAGCTATTTTCTTTCTCGCGGCGTTTGCGCTATCCTCGGTTTTTGCCCAGCAAGGCATAAACTTAACAGAGCTATCCGCCAAAGACACCGCTAGTTTTGAGACATATTCCAAAAGGATTGCCTTGGTGCAAGATAGCATCGTCGCTATGCAAGCGGAGATAGAAGGCGTTAAGCAGAGGGCATCGTCTTCCATGCCAGCCCTGGAACCAAAGGGTGAATACGAAAAACAGACCGATTTTGACGCTCGCAAGGCAAAGTGGGAAAAAGAACTTAGCGAAAAGACGCAGCGTGATGTAAAAGTGTTTGCGGACAGGCTTGCCGAATTTGAGAAGGCGAAAAAGAAAATAGAGGAAAATCAGGCTTCGCTCTACTGCTTTGTTGAGATAAAATCCAATCCGCCAGCGGCTTCTGTGTCCGTAAACGGAACGGCACTTGGGGCAACTCCGCTGGAATACAACAACTTTTTGCCAGGCTATATGGTTATAAAAATACAGAGGGAAAACTACGAGCCTTGGGACACGACCCTCACCTTGCAGGCAGGGCAGAAGCTGAAATTGAACGTGGCTTTGACGGAAGCGAGCATTTTCAGCAAGGAAGAGGAACTGGACTTTCCGCAAATACTCGCGAAAGACACCACTACGGCAGGCTACTACAAGCGGATTAGAAGGGTGAAAGCCAGAGGCGAGCAAGTGGACGGCGAGAGGGATATAATATTTGAGAAATATATGAAATCACGCCCTGTCCTAGAGCCTCAGCAACCTGGTGAAACTGTGCGGGATTTTGAGCGCAGGCAGTATTTATTGCGCGCCGATAGCATAAAATATACGGATTGGCTACAGCAAAAGCACGGGGCATACAAAAATAAACTTGCGCGTACCATAAGAGTTCTTGAAAACTACATAATAGAGACCGAAAGTTTGGTTATAACAGAAGCGCCTGCGAACCCTTTGGTAGCACTCGGCGCTTATGATGCGGATAAAGAGTTTTTTGAAATTGAGGTTTTTGATACGACAAGCGCTCAATCTCCGTTTTATTTTGTTGGCAAGGTTGGAATACCGCTTGATACGGCAAAGGTGATGAACCGCAGCCTAGAGGGTTTTTTGGTAGGTGTTAGCTACCTGAACTATCCTTTTGTTTACAGAGATTCTTCCTTTAACCTAGCTATGAAGGAACTTATACTGTCTCGCAGGGAAGTTCCGCTTAAAGTGGATGGAGTTTTTAAGCCTATTGCCAGGTTCGAGGGTATGGAAGGCTACGCTGTATGGCGCGCCCACGCGGATTCTCTTTTGAACGGTACGCTTAAGCCGCAGAGTTTGGATGTGAATTACGCTCTTAGCGCAAAAGAAGGAGCATCTGGGGGCTTGGGTTTGCGTGGCTGGACCAGGATTTTGACTTTTGCAGCCGCAGCTACGTGCGGGACTCTTGCGGTTATGAAGCACTCGAAAGCTGGGGAATACAAGGATAGCTACAACAACTTAAACAATACGCAGCCCAGGGCCGAAAGGGACGGAAACGGCGATTATACTCAGAGGTATAAAGAAGCATATACACAGTGGTATAAAGATAATCATGTAGCTTTGGAGAATGACAAAGACGCTGTAAAAAGTAATGAAGGCTCCAGGAATATTTTTGGAGCGGTTGCGGGTGTTTTTGCTGTGGCTGGAACTTTGACCTTTGTGTTTTAATGGAGAACGCATTATGAAAATTTTTTCTCATTACATGCTATTCATAGCGGTGCTTTGCATTTCGCTATTTTTTGCCTGCACTTCAAACATTGAGCTTCCGCTTTCTCCAGACGAAAAATTTGGAGTGCCGTCTTCTGGTAGCGTGTTACATTATTGGTGTGTTTCCGAAGATCTAAGACAATGCCAGGAACCAGTAGATGATCATTGCCCTGATGATAGTTGGAATTTGGTTTCAAATTGCCGTTTCAACAGTTCTTCTTCAAGCAATACAGGAAGCAGCTCAAGCAACAATGTTGGACCGAACTCAAGTTCAAGCAGTGATGAGGTTTCTAGTTCTAGCAGTTCCATTGACCTAGGGCTAACTGGAGATTTTGAATTCAGAAATTTTGACTATAGCAAAAACGGTAACAGAATCTATTGGTTGAATACAGGCAATATGCATTCATCTACTACAGGTGCAGGAGGAAACGGTAAACTTTATAACACGCTTAAAATAACCAATGCTGTTGCCGCTAATTGCGATACTGCCATAACAATTGAAGCAACTATCGGTTCTACCATTATTAATATACCTTTTGTTACCCCTCCAGCTACTTCTCAGGTAACCGTTCCAGGAGAACTTACCGCTCATGCAGTGGCAACCTGCGATGGCAAAAAAGATACATTGAGAACAACGACTGCAACGGTGGTTTCTGATCCAACCTTAACCGACTGCCCTGCGCAAATACTGCCGTCCACCTATGTAGCTAAAACAAAAAAAGAATATGTAAAAGGTTTAATATCGTTAAGAGATAATTATGAACGTTGTAACGATGTTATTTATGCACCAGGAAATAACGCTGATTCTTTAAACTTTGCTGCTCTCCCTGCTGGGCCGCAAACCCCTTCTTTAAATATTACAGCTAGTGTTCAGTGCACTGGTGGTGTTACCGTTACTCATAAAAATTGCCCAGTAAGCGGCGTAGTTGTAGCGGATAATTATTTTAAATTTGACCATGAAGGAGGTACTAAAGAGAGTATTTCTAATGGAACTACAGTTATTGAAGTACTTGATGGCTATGACAAGATACAAGGTGGTGTTATTATTGGTAAGGCACCAGTAACAAGATTAGGTTGTGAACTTAATCCTGCAGGTTCGGGTGAGCTAAGTATTAAAATTAATGGAGGGGCTACTATTACAAACTATTGGGTAGAAGCAACGTTGCCTGCTTATGCAACGAATGGCAATAGAATCTTGCTAGAAAAAATAACTCCTAGCCCTGCAGTATGCATAGTCATGTTCTAGAATTTCTATATTCATAGCTATAATTTACGAGGTAGCTATGGATAACGTTTCAAACAACATGGACCGCCGCAAGTTTATCAAATTGGTAGGTGCGGGGGCTGCCTTTGCCGCTTTGAGCGGCTGCGGTTCAAAAGAAGGCTCTTCTGCCAAGCAGGGGAGTGAGCCTGCTGGCGAAATGACCTATAGAGTTGACCCCAAAAACGGAAACCGCCTCTCTCTCTTGGGCTATGGCTGCATGAGATTCCCGCGTTTGCCCAAATCGCAGGACTTAGCCACGGAAAACAACCTAGACCAAGAAGCGATCAACAAATCCATAGACTACGCCATTGAACGCGGGGTGAATTACTTCGACACATCCCCGCTCTACTGCAAAGGCTTTTCCGAAAAAGCCACCGGCATTGCACTTAGCCGCCACCCACGCGACAAATATTTTATAGCTACTAAAATGTCCAACCGCAACCAGCACACCAGCCGCGAAGCATCGCTGGCTATGTACAAACGCTCCTTTGAGGATTTAAAAACCGATTACATAGATTATTACCTGGTTCACAATGTTGGCACTTTTGAAGCGATGAAAGAACGCTATATAGATAACGGCATAATGGACTTTTTGCTCGAAGAGCGCGAGTCTGGGCGAATACGCAACCTCGGATGGTCTTTTCACGGCGATGGCGAATTTTTTGATTATATGGCGCTCAAATACAAATGGGATTTTGTGATGATACAGCTCAATTATTTTGACTGGGACATAATTGACTGGGACAAGAACGCTGGTGCAAGACGCACCAATGTTAGTGCCAAGCACCAATACGATTTGCTCACAAAAAATAATATTCCCATTGTGATAATGGAACCGCTTTTGGGCGGGCGTTTGGCAAAACCGCATTACAAAGCACGTGCCGCTATGACCCAATTAAACCCCGATGCGAGCGCGGCTTCTTGGGCGTTTCGCTTTGCGGGGAGTTTCCCCAATGTGCTTACGGTGTTAAGCGGCATGACTTTTATGGAGCATTTGAAGGATAATTTGCGCACATATTCCCCGCTTGTGCCGTTGAACGAAAGCGAAAGGGATATGCTGGTAAAAGTTTCGCAGGTGATGTTGGAATACAGGAACATAAACTGCACAGAATGTCAGTACTGCATGCCTTGCCCTTACGGGCTTGACATTCCAGAAATAATCGCGCACTACAACCGTTGCCTAAACGAAGGCAATTTCCCAGACGACAAACAGAGCGAAGATTACAAAAGAGCGCGCCGCGCCTTCCTCGTTGGGCTAGACCGCAAAGTTGACCCCCTGCGCCAGGCAAACAGATGCACCTCTTGCAGAAAATGCGTTCCCAACTGCCCGCAGAGTATAAATATCCCGCAGGAGATGCAGCGCATAGATAGATTTGTGGAAAACCTGAAAACGGATATTGTTTAGGGGAGTTTTTATGCCAATAATCTGTTTTGTTTGCATGACTTTGCTATTCTTGGATTTTACAGGAACCTTGCACGCTTATTTAGGCTGGGTTGCCAAAATACAATTGATTCCAGCGATTTTTGCCGCTAACCTTGTAATTGTGCTTGCCATAATTTTTTTAACACTCCTTTTTGGACGTTTTTATTGTTCCATGGTATGCCCGCTTGGGATTTTTCAAGACATAGTTTCTGTTAAAACCAAATTTTCTTACAGCAAGCCGCGCAAGGGTTTTGTGATTTTGCGTTACGCTTTGCTTGCGGGTTTTGTGGTGACCGCATTTTTGGGTGGTGGCCTTGTTTCTGTGCTAGAGCCTTATGCGGCGTATGGGAGAATTGTCTCGCAAATTTTTGGGCCAATTTATAAATGCGGGAATAATTTGCTCGCCTATTTTGCGGAGCGTGCGGGCAGTTATGCCTTTTACCCCGTGGAGATATGGGTTAAAAGCTCTGTGTCTTTGGTTCTTGCTATTATAACTCTTGTTGGAGTGTCTATTTTTGCATACAAAAGCGGGCGAGGGTATTGCAACACAATTTGCCCTGTTGGTACATTTCTGGGCTTTATTGCTAAATACTCCTTTATGAAATATCGCATAGACCTTTCCAAATGCAAGCATTGTGATTTATGCGTTAAAAATTGCAGGGCATCTTGCATAGATACAAAAGAGGGAAAAATAGATTACACCCGTTGCATAACTTGTGAAAAATGCAAAAAAGTTTGCCCGTCAAAAGCTATTTCTTATGCCAAGCCTCCAAAAAGAATTGAGCAGAAAAAAGCGGAAACTTTAAGCGAGGGCGGTAATGAGCGGCGTAATCTTTTTGTAGGCTCAACTCTTGCAATTTTGAGCAGTGCCGCAAAATTGCAAGCCAGCCACGGAGATGGCGGTTTAACCGCATTGGTGGATAAAAAAGTTCCAGCAAACCGCCAAAACCCTATAGTTCCGGCGGGGGCAGGCAGTTATAAGCATTTTCACGACCATTGCTTGAGTTGCCAATTATGCACTTCTGTTTGCCCAAACGATGTGCTGTCTAATAAAGCGTTTGGAACAACTAAGCCCAATATGTCTTATGAGCGTGGCTATTGCCGCCCGGAATGTGTTAAGTGTTCTGAGGTTTGCCCAACCGGAGCCATAAAGCCAATAACAAGAGCGGAAAAATCTTCTATACAAATAGGCTGTGCTGTGTGGAACAAGGAACTCTGCATTGTGAATAAAGACAAAGTGGTTTGCGATTTATGTTCGCGCAAATGCCCAAACGCGGCTATATCCATGATACCTCAAAGCGCAGACGCTCCGCCAGATGCTCCCAAAATCCCGATGATAGACACAAGCCGTTGCATAGGCTGTGGCGCTTGCGAAAACCTTTGCCCCGCCCGCCCGTATAGCGCGATTTATGTGGAAGGCGTTGAGGTGCATAGGGTGGTGTGATTTTCTATTTTATCCTTAGAAGAGGTATTTTATGCAAGTAAAAAATTCAACAGAAGTAGCACTGGTGGAGCCGCAGGTGTTGACTGTTAGCATATTAAAAAATGGTGCGATGAGTATTTTGCAAGAATTGGCAAAGTTAAAATTTATCAACTTGGAGAAACCAATTAAAAAAAGTTACCGAAAGCAAGCTGTTTCTTTTGGAATGTGGAAAGACAGGGAAGATATTGGAGACGCAAGTGAATATGTTCGCAATTTGAGAAAGGGCAGGAAATTTTGATTATAGATACCGATGTTTTAGTATGGTTTTATAGGGGTTATGAAGTTGCTAAAAAAACTATACTGAATGCTATTCCTTTTAAGGTTTCTGCAATAACTTATATTGAGTTGTTGGAAGGAATACGAAATAAAAATGAACTTAGCAGATTAAAAAATGATTTTTCTGAGTGGGGAGTTGAGCTATTGCAAATAAATGAAAGCATATCTATGAAAGCAATAGCCTTGGTTGAAAAGTATAAACTTAGCCATAATTTAGAGTTAGCTGATTCTTTAATTGCAGCAACGGCTTTGGAGAATGATGAAACATTATTAACTGGAAATATTAAACATTACAGTTATATTAAAAATTTGAATGTAAACAAATTTGAGAATTTTGTCTGAACCCAGATTCACCCGATGAAAGACGCCCATGCGCTACTTACTCGCTGGCGAACAGCCGAAGGCTGGTCATTCTCAGAATTAAAGAATTTTCAGAATGTGTTGATTATAGCTTGTTTTTCTGCCAGTCTTCTCTAATAAGTTTTATGACAGCGAGCAGAGGGGGAATGTCATTTTTGAGCGTATCAAAAACTCTTCCTGCATCTACATCAAAATAATGATGAGCAATAATATCCCTCGTTTTCATAACTGCATTCCAAGGAATTTGGGGATATTTAGGCAATAATTTATTTTCTGAATGTTTGTCTAAATTTTTCACTTCCTCTCCAATAACGAGTAATCCCATACAAATACCTTTGAGTTTTAGCATTCCTTCGGCATTTGCAAGTAATTCATCAACGGAATTTATATTTGCAGTGCCATCAAGAAGCAGCTGCAAGGTCTCTTCAATTTTCTGCAATTTATCAGCAATTATCGTTTTGTCAGGCATAAATGATATCTTTTTTTATGGTGTTTAGAAATTCGTTTCTCAGTCGTTTGTGTTTGTGTATTAAATCAACTTTAATACCGAAAAGATTTTCTAAATCGTATAACAAAGAACCCATTTGGAAAAGGCTAATGGTGTCGGACTCAAGATAGACATCTAAATCACTGTTGCTATTTTGTTCGCCTCTAGCAAAAGAACCGAAAATGCCTATACATTCAATGCCATATTTACTGGCATTTTCTTCTTTATAGGCTTTTAGCAATTTTATGCACTCATTCGCTGTTTTGGGCATATTTGTAATATAGAAAATTGTCTGAACCCCGATTCACCCGATTCACCGATTTTCCCGATTGCTGAGTTACATTTCTTTTGTCTGAACCAAAATTCTCAGAATTTGCAGGATTAACAGAATATGCTTGCGGCGTGGGTAGGCTTGGGAGTTATTTTTCATCTCCGTTCAAATAATCAAATAGTATTTTACCCAAACGTCTAGTATTTTTTTTATCACTTTTATCTAAACCCTCTTGATAATCAGAAACATATTTTTTTGTGTCAGCTGGAAAATTATTATTTATATCCTTTTTAATAATTTCAGCCAATTTTTTAACTATAATTAGTTTTTGTTCTCCGTAAATAAGTTTATAAACTTTTATTTCTCCAGATACTTTATGCCCGATATAGTATTTTTCTTTATTCAAGTTAAACACCTTATACTGCATTTGAGAATTTGACTTCTTGCCTTTTCTTTGTTGCTGTGTACTCATCTTCCCTTCTTCCGTTTCCCTTGTTTTTACCCCTGCCAAACCCTTGGGAACACAAGGCTTGGTAAGGTTCGCACCGTTATTGGTGCAAATTCTTTTTCAATTCTTAACGCAACGTACGCTGAAAAAGGTGTCGCTCTTAGAGCCGCTGGTTGTCTCGGCGTACTCGTCGCCGTAGGACATGTCCAGGCCGTATGCGCAGTTATTGCACTCCGAGGCACTCCACCAGTAGCCGGCGTTACCGACACTGTAAAAACCGAGTTTGTTATTATAATAGATTCCTGCACCACCACCTGGCAGAGCCGCAAAGCCGTAATCATCCGTGCCGTTGCCATTGCTGTTCCAACCGCTGGTAGCCTTCAACTTTATTCCAGCGCTATCTCTACCGCCTGCATAAGTTATAAGAACATCCCATTCCGCTCTACTAGGCAAATGCCAACCAGAGGGACAAGCAGTCTTAGCTGTTGCCCAGCTGTAAAGCCTACCGTACTTGTCGCAGTTGCTTTCCAGACTATCGTAGCATAATAAGCCACGGACATTATCATAGTAGTTAAGGTTTTCAGCCATCCAAGTTTGAGTACCGATTACAACTGTTGTATAGCTTTTGCTATCGCGATTATCGGTTATTGAACTTTTCACAGTGCCGTTGGAACAGTAGGATTGCGTTGAAGGATTGTACCAACCTGTCCCACATTTGTTTTCTATAACGTTGTTTTGACATCTTTGTTCCAAGGGATTATACTGAATACCATTGCATTTCGCAGGGTTTGCTACTGTGCCTTGGCAAATATGGGTAGTAGGGTTGTAAACCATTCTGTTGCATTTGGAATAAACGTTGTTCTCGTAGCAAAAACTCTTTGAAGGATTAAATACTATGTCTTCGCAGCCTTCCGATACCGAATTACTGCTCTGCACAAGAAAAGACGAGCTAGAGCCAGTACTGCCGTTTCCATTGCTAGAAGGCGAACTAAAACCATCACTCTCACCGGAATTGCCGGAGCTAGAACCAGTGCTGCCGTTGTCATTGCTAGAAGGCGAACTAAAACCATCACTCCCACCGGAATTGCCGGAGCTAGAACCAGTGCTGCCGTTGTCATTGCTAGAAGGCGAGCTAAAACCACCGCTCCCACCGCCAGACGAGGATATTTCCGAGCTGGAATTGATGTTTGGCCGGCTTTCGCTGTTGTTGGAAGGTATCTCCGAAGAGCAAGAAAAGATAAAAGCCAAGGCAAGAAGGGCTACCGCCCGTACGACGTTATTCATAGTTTTTTTCCATTTTGAGGTTGAATGTTGAAATCGGGTAAATCCTTGAATCCTGAGAATCGGGGTTCAGACAAAAAGAGGTAGCAAGTGGGAGCTGGTAAATTTTTAAATTCTGAAAATCCTGTAAATTCTGAGAATTCAGGTTCAGACAAATGCGATGAATGCCCGAAGGGCAAGCCGTTAAATACGCTGGG
>JGI20170J14366_1000647_pt1 | contig 14859 bp, 12 predicted proteins | sample TergutNc150P3_FD_14366 | JGI IMG/M metagenome (IMG submission 14366) | reverse complement strand
GACGCTCTTTTTACAAATTTTCATACCCCTGAATCAACCTTGCTGATGTTGGTGTCGGCGTTTGCCGGCAGGGAGTTAATTCTTGAAAGCTACGCCGAGGCTATACGCGAGGGATACCGCTTTTTCAGTTACGGCGATGCCATGCTGATTTATTAAAGATTTATTTTATTGTGAAAACTACAGGATAACGCCAATGGCAGGAAACTGCTTCTCCGTTAGCGTATGCCGGAGTTCCTTTTCTGCCAAAAAAAGCTTTAACGGCGGCTTCTCCAAATCCTCTGCCTTCAGGGTCTTCTTTTAAAACTTTTACATTTCGTACGATGCCTATGTTATCTACATATAATTCAACCAGAACTTTGCCGCCTATTCCTGAACGTAGAGCGATTGGCGGATAGACAAGAGCGGAAATAAAAGCTTTTTCATCAAAAACAGGGGGTACGGAAACTTTATGCATTGGAAGATAATCGTCAAAAGAAAGAGAACCGGCGGCTACTACGTTTTGAAGAGGAGTAGTATCTGTTTCTATCATTTCTTCCGCTATTTCTTCCACAGTGGGAAGTTCAGGAGGAAGTTCCGCAATATCTGTAAGTTTCATTACTCTGGCATTTTCAGGAATTTCCTGTTTAATTATCCCTATATTAAAGACAAAGAAAAACAATACAAGCAGATGTATAGCGGCGGTAACAATAAAAATTATAAGACGGTTTCTTTTTTCATTCATCTGTTTTTACCACAAAACTTACAACTCGATATTGGAGTAGCTGCATTACTTCCAATACGCTGTTTATATTCTCGTATGGAGTGTTTTTATCCGCAATTATATGCACTCTTGTATCGGGAGCGGATGTGTAAAGGCTTGATATTTTATTTTCAAACTCAATACGATCCGCAGGCTCTCCGTCAAGAAATATCGCGCCTTCCAAATTGATCCATACTTCAAGGTTTTTTTCTTCCGTTGTCCGCAGAGCTTTACGGGCTTCGGGATAATCTATTTTTACTTCTTTGCGGTAATTAATTAATGAGACAAGCATGATAAATATAAGCAATAAAAAACCGATATCCGACATTGAAGAGACTGGAATGATAAACGGTTTTCTTTGTTTTCTTAAATTCATTGAGTTTCCTTTTTCATAGAAAATGAAAACGAGTCAATTTGTAAATCCTGAGCAAGCTCTACAAAGGATACTACGTTTTGCCAATGAGTCTGCCTGTCTATCGTAATAATAACCGCTGTATTGGGGTTTTCTCTTTGGGCGTTTTTAATTACTGTTCTTGCTTTTGGAAAATTCAACGTTTCTTCGTTGTGGATTATTTCTCCGTTTGAATTCATTTCAAAACGCAGTAATTCATCTTTTAATATCATTCTTGTAGAGTCTTTTGCCGGAAGAGTAATTATAAAACCCTTGTTGACGTTAAACCCGGCGATAACAAGAAAGTAAATAATAAGCAGAAAGGCAAGATCGCTTGCCGCGCTTGATTCGAGAAATTCGTTTTTTTTACGGCGTGTTATTTTCATTATATTGTTTACTTGCCTGTATGCTGGTTTTCAAGCTGCGCTACTAAATCCGAACAAACGCCTTCAACTCTGGCGGCAAACTTGTCAACGATATGGCTTAAAATTGAATGCGCGACCATAGCGATAATGGCGATTATAAGACCGAATACCGTTGTGATAAGCGCTTCGTAAATACCGTTTGCGACTATCTGCGCATTAACTTCTGTCGCCTCAGCGATTGATTTAAAAGCGCCGATCATTCCCGATACTGTTCCAAGGAAGCCTGTTAACGGCGAAAGAGAGCCAAGTGCTGTAAGAAAATTAAAACCGTTCTCAAGAGAGTTAAGGCAGTTCTTTGCCTCTGTTTCTGCGGCGCGTTCCGCTTGGCGTACTGAAAAATTATGCTCCGGATTTGATTGCTGAAGGAGAGCCAAAAGAATACGCGCTCCCATTCGTTTTTCGGTTAACCCTGAAAGGTAACCGCAGGCGCCCGAATAATCCTTTGATTTTATACAATCAGAGACTTTAAGAGCTATATCATCGATTTTTAAATCATGATAATAAAAAATAAAAACGGCTCGTTCTATTGATATTGCTATAACCGCTATTGAGAATAAAAGCAGGGGCCACATAATAGGACCGCCAAGCTTAAAAAGTTCCAGTACCGAAAATGTTGCATTTTCCATAATCTACCTCACTTGTTTTTTGTTAGTATATGTTCTTTAGATAATAATTCTACTATATTTTCCCATTCATATTCCAGATATATCCAATAAAGCGCCTCTTCCCAGTCACGCAGTAAAGTGCCTGAATCTCGTATCGGCCATAATTCTTGGGGAAATTTTCGCTCTGTATAACTCGAATTCCAGCGTATACTTTCGGCCGTTTTAAACTTATCATCGCTCTGTTTCCAGTTATTCGGCCTTTTTTTATTTGAAACCCTTTCCGGGAAAAGTATTGGTTCCCAGTATTCCTCAAATTTATCGTCTGTCAGTCCTTTTTCCATGTTAAGCGATTTCATCCATTCTGTAAGAACGAGAATGCGTTCGTATCTGTTGCGTAATGCCGATAACGCCTCTTTTCCGGTTAAACGGGTATCGTACCTTTGAATACGCCCCTTTGTAATTTGAACAGTCTCAATTTCTTCAATTTTTAATGTAGCCGTATCTTTTATTTTTAAATTTCCTACCCCGATCAATTCCAATGTATATTCATTCCAGCCGAATGTGTTTCCCGCCAAAAATTCAAGCGATGTAAGCGTGAAAGAGCCGTTTTCATCCGGAAATGTTCCGAATAGCTTAATCATGGGGAATTTTTCGATGGTAATTAATATTGATTTTTCTTTAAGTTTGTTTTCAACAACTGATATTTCTATTTCAGGTTTTTGTTTCTTGTTCTTGACTGATGTTGAATAAACAGAAACTGTTTTAAACTTTGAGGCGGAACCGTCAAGCGCTCGTCCTGTTTTTTCCATAAGAGAAACACAGTTAAAAATTAATGATGTTAAAATAACTAAAATAATAATCTTTATTAATTTCATATAATATCCTTAATAACTTATCTTGAACCCGAATGACGGTATTGGAATAGGTATATCATAACTTGCCGCAAAATCACCTTCATTCATTTCCCCGGTATACTGGTTAAACCTTTTGTTGCCTTGAGAAGTATACAATAATCCAAGAATATTTTCTATTGCAAAATACATTTCATATCTTGATTTTCCGTGTTTATTGGCGCCGAAAAATGATATTTTTACATCCATAGGAATTGATGGGGTAGTGCGGTTATTTTGATCAGTGACAGATATCCATTGAAATTTTTCTATTATATATTTATTTTCTCCGTCTAAAATTAACACAGGATAGCTCTCCGGTTTATCTCCCACTCTTTTTGCTAAAAGTACACCTGACGCTATACCCAAGCGCGTATAAATATTAATTTTTTGTGTAGGTTTATAGTTTATTATCAAATTAAGATTATGAAATCTGTGATAAGAAGGGAAATACCAGTCATCGCCGCGGTTTCCGCCTGATATTCCTATACCATCTGAATTACCGTTCGGATCGCGGTATTTTGCCCAGTTGTAGGAATAAGAAAGCCAGCCGTCCCAAAAACGGCTTTGTATTTTTTGCAGCATAACATCTATTCCGTATACTATTCCTTCGCCGTCAAATTTGGGGTTGGCATTTATGTTATTATTAGTAATATCAGTCGAGGTACTTACAGGAATATACGTTCTGTCAAAAATTTTCTTATAATAACCTTCAACGCTGAAAATTAAAGATTCGGGAAATTCAAATCTGACGCCAAAAATGGATGTCCAGCTTCGATTGGGTTTTATTTTATCAATGTTGTATTTTTTATCCGCCTCAAAGACGGCGCTGTTCATAGATGAAAAAAGCCCTGTTCCTGCGGATATATCAAACGAGTTTAAAATACCTTTGTTACGTAAAATGTTAAAATCAAGATTTAATCGGGGATTAAACACAGGATCGCTTTGTAATGTAAAACCGTTTCCTAAAACCATAAAATGATCCATGCGGATGCCTAACTCTGCGCTAAATTTATTGCCCGGTGTATTGTATTCACCGACTAAATAACCTGAAGTTGTAAGAAGTTTGTTTTTTGTATCGGATGGATAAGTTATCGGAACTCCTATTTTAAATGGTTGGTTAGAAGCGGGAGTAAAGCCAAGAATAGTATTTATATTATTTATATAAGTTAGATAATCCGGGTCTTTTTCTAGTTTATGATAGTCAAGTTCAGTAAAACCTTTTAAAAGGCCTTTAGTTCTTGAAAATGAAAATAATTCCTGCGCCCCAACAGCGGCGAGAAAACTATCCGACAACTTCCAGTCATAATCAATACGTCCTTGTACATTTAATTTTGAATCAGACTGAACCAGTTGCATTTCTTGAGAATAATTATATTTATCCGAATCCTTGCCATGCTCTGATAAAAAATCTTTAAACTGTTTAGGGAAATCATCAGTAAAATATTTATTGTGAATCTTATATTCCAATGTTCCGTCTAAATTAGAATCTTCGTATCCTGCGCCGGCGGTAAATTTTATAAGCATATCATTGCGTGGATTACATAATAAAGATGATGTTATAAAAGTTTGATAATTAACATAATCGGCGTCTAAAGACGTATCGCTGTTAAGTTTATACGTTCTGCTTTTGTTTTCATATAATACGCCTCCTCCGTCCATTCCTAAAAAGCCTGTTGCCGAGAAATTTAATTTATCCGTAAAGCGGTAATTTCCGCTGACTGTTGCCGCCCTGATGTACGGCGCTCTTCGTATATAATTAATTACTTCCAATTCATGGATGGTATGTGAAAGTTCTTTTGCCGCCCAAATTACAGGATCGTAGTATGTTACGCGACCCATAAAAAGAATGCCGCCCTTTGCGTTTAACGGAACGGAAAGATTAAAATTGGCGGCGCTTGTGTTTAAGCCAAGCTCTAATTCAGTCTCGGTAGGGGATGGTTCTTTCGATGCTATCTCAAGCAGTCCTGAAATTGTATGCCCGTAACGTGCGGAAAATACGCCGTGAGATAACTGCGCGCTTTTAACCATACGGGGATCAAAAATTGAAAAGCCGCCGCCCCAAAAGTAAGGTGTATTAATATAGAAACCGTCTAAAACCGCCATCATGTCGCCGGGCTGTCCGCCTCTAATACTGGGCGCTGCGTTAAACATCCCCGAATAACCGACGCCGGGAAGGAGTTTTATCGTACTCATCACATCTTCTATAACCCCTATTTCTGCTGTCTGTGCAATTTCCTTTTCGCTTACAGCGACGCTTCTGCCTGTTTTTGATTCGCTTGTTCCGGGTTTCGGCGCTTCAATTACAAGCTCCTTTCCCTGCATAAAACCTGAAAGGCGCATATATACAGTGAATGTGGTGCCTGTAATAGGAATCGTTATAGTGCTTGTTTCATAGCCCGGGTATGTCGCGTAAAGCAAAACTTGCCTGTCATCGGGAACTTGAATTTTTACCTTTCCGTCTTTACCGCATTTATATTCGCTTCCGCCCCTCGTGCGTACAGCCGCGCCTTCCAGCGGCATATCCACGTCTTCGTCAATTACTAATATTGTAATATCGCGGCAAAACAGCGGAAAAGCACTGAGAAAGAATAATATCAGTATTAAATATTTATTCTTCATATATATTATTATAAAAGACAACTATATAAAAAATTAACATTTTTACGCATATTAAGATTATAACTAATTGTTTGTATTTTGAGAAGTATCTTTTCCGATTTCTCCGGTTAAAATGACGTCTAATTCCTGAATTATCTCGGTAAGTTCTTCCGCGGAAGAGGATGCGTTTCTGGTAGATTGTATGAAATTTGTCAGTCCTTTTGAAAGGTCGGATATTGCGAGATTAATCTGTTCTGTCGATTTTAACTGTTTTTGAGTTGAAAATGTTATTGTTTGGGCTTGGTTTGCCGTGATTTCCGCTCCTATGCGTATTTCTATAAAAATATCTTCAAGTTCTTTAATAAGATTATTTCCCTCTCTGATTTTATCCGTACTTTCCTCGCTGGAAATTATCAATGAAGTGGATGAATTTTGAATCTCCTCAACTTGTTCGCGGATTTGCATGGTAAGAGAAGCGACGTCATCCGCAAGACGATTTACTTCGTTTGCTACGACGGCAAAACGCTTGCCGTGTTCGCCTGCGCTTGCGGCTTCCAATCCTGCGTTAAACGCAATAACCTTTGTTTGATCCGTTATCGTATTAATGCTTTTTACAATATCGCTTATTTTTAATATCTTGTTTCCAAGATTTATAATGCTTGTAATAACACCTTCATTCTTTTTCTTAATGTCGTCAAGCTGGCTTATATTGTGTTCAAGAACGGAAAATCCATGAATAATATCACTTTCCATTTTGGAAGCAATACCGGATACATTAGACGTTTTTTCGGAAATATCCCCGGCTATTTGTGTGTTCTCTTGTATAGTGCTTTCAATCTCATGAATGCTTGTCGCCTGATTATTGGCGTTAATAAATATTTCTTTTGAGAAAGTAGATATATCATCGGTGGAGCCTTTAATAATTTTAGCCAATGAGCGTGTTTGCTCCACCGTTGTTACTGCCGATTTAGCTGCTAAAGCTTGAGATTCTAACATATTATTAAATAATACCAGATGGCGCTTGCATGAAAGACCTGCGATAAAACCTGCGGCAATCATAGCGAGGGCGCGGAATGATTCATTGTATAGGGGGAAACTTGCGGGTATTGATTTTCCGCCGAGCAGAAAAAAATACGGCAAGTCAAGAACAGCCCCGTTGGCTAAGATAACAATCATATAACTGATACTTGAGAATATTCCGGAAAAAAACGCGCATGGAACGCTGTACCTGAAAGATCCCGCCATAATAAGCACTATATAAAAAAGAGATTCTATGGAAAGAAAAGTAATAGGCGGTGATATTTCAGGATATGTACAGCCTATCCATATCGCACCGCTTATAAAAAAGGAGTCTAGAATTACGCAAATATATTTAAAATATGTATGAAGCGTTTTTCTTTTTACGATATAAAAATACAGAAAAACAGAATAAAGAAAAAAACCGCCCGTAAAGGAATACGCCCGCAAAGGAAAATGTTCAAGCCCGTTGAATTTTCTAATAAAAGAAACAACAATAATACATAAAATAAAAATCACGGCAAGACAAAATCTGAATTTGTTTATCAGTTTTTCTCCTTCATATTCATCGCGGGTGATTTTTTCATTTCTTTCTTTATCAGTCATAGTATACCTCTCCGATAAGTGAATTAACTGCTTTTAGCATATTATGGTTATTAAAAGAATTTTTAATAATATAATTATCAGCGCCGAGTTTAAAAGCGCGTTTTTGTTCTTCTTTGTCGTCTTTTGACGAAATGACAATAATAGGTATTTTTGAAAGAGCGTCCTCTTCCTTAAGGTTTTTAATAAGATTAAAACCGTCCATAACGGGCATATTCAAATCGGTGCAAATTAAGTCATAATGTTTCATTCTTGCGGCATTTAACGCCTCTTGGCCGTCAGCGGCGGAATCCACGATATATCCTTCAGATAACAAAATTTCTTTTTCAATTTCGCGGGTGGGAAGGGAATCGTCAACAACAAGGATTGATTTTCTGTTTTTCTCCGATGATGCCGAATGATTTTTATACTCAGGTGTTTTTACGCGTTTTGCCATTTTAATTACCGTGGGAATATGTAAGACGCTTACCATTTCATATTCTTCGTTAAGCACAATACCTGAAAAAACGCTTATGTTTTTCATAAAAGACGGCATTGGTTTAAGTACTACGGATTTCATACTGTAGATATTATTTACAGCGAGAGCGGCGTAATCTTCATAAGAACGGATAATTACAATAAATAAAGAATCTTCATTATGAGCCGGAGTATCTTTAATTTTAAGTATTTGATTAAGATAATATAATTTAATCATTCGATCATTATATTTTATTTCAAGTCTGTCATCAGTTGAAATTATTTCATTAAGTTTTATAAGCATTATTGCCTCTATAAAATTGGCGGGAATAATAAATTTCATTCTGTTGCATTCAATGGGAACGCCCATAAGAGCCGCTACAGATAACGGAACAATAATTATAAATTTTGAACCTTTGCCTTGTTCGCTGTCAACGACAATGCTTCCCTTTAAGGCGTCTATTTTATCACGGACAACGTCCATTCCAACGCCTCTGCCCGAAATATTGCTTGCTTTTTCAGATGTTGAAAATCCGCTTTGAAAAATAAAATCTATAAGTTCTTCTTTATCAAGATTCTTTGAAGCTTCTTCGTCAACTAAGCCTTCTTTAACTATTTTTTGCTTTATTTTTTCGGTATCAATTCCGCGTCCGTCGTCCGCTATAATTATTTTCATATTACCGCTTTCTCTTGTGCAAATAATCGATAATTTGCCGGCTTCTTCCTTGCCTGCGGCTAGACGATCTTTCGGCTTTTCAAGTCCGTGGTCAATAGCGTTTCTTACCATATGCATTAATACTTCAGATAATGCCTCTATAATATTTTTATCAATTTCATTTTCTTTGCCTTCTATGGTCAGTTGCACGTTCTTTCCAAGCTCTTGGGCAAGTTCATAAACAAATCGAGGGTAACTGTCAAAAATAGTTGATATTGGAAGAGTGCGAAGCGATATTACGCCGTCATAGGCGGTTTTTATCCCATTACCAGTGTCCGCAACATAGTCTTTTAATGAAGAATTTAACCTGCCGAAAAGTCTTTCTAGCTTTTTAAGCATAACAGCTTGCGCAGGGTCAATGTTTTTTTGTTCTTTAAATGATTTTGAAAAATTTTTAATTTGAGTATATATTTGCGCGCTGTCTTGAGAAAGGATTTTTGCTCTTGTTTCAAGCGTATGCAATGACATAATATTCTTGATTATTTCGTCTATTTTATCAAGAGAAAGACGGATTGTTTCAGTTTTTGAATCTTTATGTTTTTCCGATTCGGCGGAATCTTCCTGCTTTGGAAGGATAAATTCTTTGTTATCAGCAAGAAGAGACATGTTTTTTACATAGTCTTCTATTTGTATATTGTCAGTTTTTGTTTTTTGTAATTCGCTGAAACCTGATTTAAGAATATCTAAAGAAGAGAGTATAAGTTTGATAGCGTTATCTGATATGCTGATTTGTTTTTCACGAAAGGCGATAAAAACGCTCTCAAGAGAATGACTGAGTTCTTCTATGCATTTAAATTCAAGCATGCGGGAATTGCCTTTTAAAGTATGCAGTCCGCGTAACAGAGCGGCAATATCATCTTCCGTGGAAACGCCGTCTTTAACTTTAAAAATATATGTTTCAAGATTGCGTAATATATCAAGGCCTTCATCGATATATTGTTTTACAAATTTTTCTTTGTTTATAGGCATTATTATTCTCCAAGCCTACTTATCGCCTGATATATGGTATTCTGCCAGCGTATCTTTAAGTTCATTTGACATAGTATTGAGTTTATTAACAGTATCCGATGTAACGGCTGTTGCCGAAACAAATTGTTTTACGCCGCCTGATATTTCTTTTAATGCGGTAAAAACATGGGCGGCGGCAACTTCCTGTTGTTTGCTTAAATTGAAAATATGCTGCATACTGACCGCAACACTTTGAGAGACGTCTACAATGTTCTCAAAGACTTCTTTTTGTTCGACAATTCTGTTGTAACCTGTATTTATGGCGCGGGAACCGTTATTTGCTTCTGTTAAAAGATTTTGAGCGGCTTGATTTATTTCAGAAATATTTTCTTTTATTTCAGAGGCTGATTCAACTACATTGTTCGCAAAGCGGCGTATCTCGTCGGCAACAGCGGAGAAACGAGTGCCCGCTTCCCCCGATGAAGCCGCCTCAAGAGCGGCGTTAAAAGCTATAAGTTTGGTATGATCCGCTATAGTATCAATAATTTTAATTGATTCGTCAATACCAAAGAGCATATCGGTTAAATTTTTAATAATATCGATAATTTTAACATTTTGATTTCTAATATCAAACATCATGCTTTCATTGGCTTCCCTTATAGTAGCGCCTCTCCGGCTGAGTTCCTGCGTTTGAACGGCAAGATTTGCCACTTCCTTGGTCTTTTCGGCGGATTGAGCGGACAAATGCGCATTATTCTCAATAGTGCTGACAATTTCCGCAACGCTTGCGGACTGTTCATTTGCCGTCGCCGCCATCTGCTTTGCGGTCGCTGATAAGTCAACCATGGCAAGAGAAACCATAGATGAGTTTTTATTGATAGATGAAAATGTAATCCGCAGTTTAGACAAAAAGTCGCCTAACAATGTCATAAATTCGCCAAGCTCGTCGTTTGAAATTGATTCTATCGTTACGGAAAGATCGTTTTCATTGAGGCGTTTAAAGACAACTCCCATACTTTCAGTGGATTTACGAATCCCGAAAGTAGTAATTAAAATTATAAAGAAGGCGAAAGCTGTCGCAAAAATAGCGGCAGTTAGAGATAATATTAAGCGCAAACGGTATAGGGAAATCCTTTCTTTAATAATAGTTTCAAGTCTGCTTAAAGAAGCGGATTGCAACCGGTATATAGAGCTGTTTGCACGTAATGCCGTCTCAAATAGGACGGGAATAGCGTTGTTGTTTATAGTCGGCTCATTAATAATGTATTCTACCGAGCTGGAATAATAAGAAATAGAGTCAAAACAGGATTTTAAAAGGATTTCAAGAGATTCAAATGTATTGTTATTTTTATTTCTTATATTTTCTATTGAGTGAAACCTGTTTTGTATTCTTATATTATCAGAATGCATTAATAATTCTAAATTAAGCATGAGTTCTGACTTCCTTTTTTGAGTAAAAGCGCCGTCTTGTATCGTTCTTAATAAATTTTCTATTAGCACCATTCTGTCTTGCGCTTGAGGAAGCTCATGAAAAGCAGCGGCAACAAGGTAGGCACTTTCTATATCTCTGTCTGTTACAAGTCCTGAAACATCAACAATATAAGTTATTAATTTATTTAAATCCAGCATCATCTGCCTGTATGCCCATAAAAAAGAATCACGAATCGTTGTTTTTGATAAAAGTTCCCAATTATCAAGCAAAGATTGAGGAGATACGTTTAAAGCGTCGTCAAAAAAATATTTTTCATGTTTATCGTTTAAATCCGAGAGTAATTTTGTTATAGTTTGTTTGCTGTTATTAATATCGTCCTTTGAATCTTCAAAATAAGAATTTACAAATAAAGGAATATACCGCATAAGATCAATTGCAGGATGTAAAACATGAATACCGTTAAGTTCAACACTGTCGATTTTTATTGATGAAATAGACATGGAAATAATTGTAAAGAGCATTATGCCAAGAGGTAATAAGAAAACTGCGGCGCTGATTGTTAATTTTTTTATCAGTTTTAAATTTTTAAAAAACTTTATTTCCATTTAACGCCTCTGTTAATACGATAATTTTCTTTCAAGAATCCTTCTGAAATAATCCGGAGAAAATCCGCCGATAAAACACTCATAATTGAGTTCATTATTCGGTTCCAAGTTTTGTAAATGTTTAATGCTTTCAAGGGTTTTTTTAATTTTATATTCATATCTTGTGGGGTTTACATCTGCGGAAAGAACGGCAATTCTGTAAAAAGCAGGCCAGAAAAATTTGTCTTTTACGGAAGCTTCGTTAAAATATATTTCAGCTTCAGACATATCCCCTTTTAAATAAAAATATTCGCCGCGTAAAAACCTTGTAAAAGCGCTTGAATTATATTTCTCAAGACATGAAATAATCGTGTCCGCATTGTTAAAAATTTGCGCGCTCAAATAATAAACAGCGGAAGCCGTAAGTTCGCTTCCTGAAACAGAAGATACGTTTTTGTTTTTTACAGCATCAAGCGTTTTTTCCGCATTTTGTTTACCGTCCTCTTTTTTTAATATTTCATTTACTTCGGCGCAGCTTACGGTAATTTCAATTTTAGGATGAGAAGGGCGTTTCTTTTCATCTGTAAAATGATTTTCCTTTTTTTTATGTTTATAATCGTGTTTACGATGTTCCGTAAAAGCGGGATGATCTTCTATTCGTTCATAAATATACGGTGTGCCTGTTTTCTGGAAATAAAAAACATCGGATAAAATTTTACTTGCTAGCAGAGGATGTTTTACCGATGATATTTCAGAAGCGCCGATAAATAAAATTCCGTTATTAAAGAGAGATTCAGATAAATTATTAAGAACGGAAATTCTGCTTTTAGATGAAAAGTAAATAAGAGCATTTCTGAAAAAAATAATATCATATTGTTTTTCAAGGCCGCGCATTATATTATGGTTAAAAAACCGTACCTTTTTTTTAATGTTGTCCGGCACTATATATTTATCGCCTTCTTGAATCAAATATGAATCAAGAATATGTCTGTATGAAGCGCCGTCGGAGCGAATAGTGTTTGCCGTATAACGGGCTTTTTTTGCGGTTTCTATAACTTCCGCGCTTACGTCAAACGCATCTACCGAGAAGTCAATATCAAATCCGTTTTTATTATGGTAATCAAAAAACATTGCGATACTGTACGCCTCGCACCCGATGGAAACAGCTGCGGAACATATTTGCAGCGGGCGTTCAAGTTTTGCAAATTCCGGCAAAAACTCTGAAAGCAGATTAAAATGATCGTTTTCCCTAAAAAAATACGTTTCGTTTACGGTAAGATACTTTGAAATAATATATATTTGCTCGCGTGAAGTAAGAAGATACTCAAAGGCGGAAGGGTCTTCAATAAACGAAGTGCCGCATGTAATTTCCATATATTCATTTAATTTTATAAGACCATCGCTTTCTGTTTTTATGCCGAGTATTTGTTCTATACGGTGATACAAGAACAACAAAGCGGGGTTAGAAAGTACTTCCGCGGGAATTTTAACCGCTGTATCTAAAACCGCCGTGTTATAAGACATTATTAACTAGCTCCGCCTGTTAGTTCTATTAATTTTTGCGCTATTTCATTTAACGGAAGAACCATGTCTACACAGCCTGTCTGAATCGCCGCTTGCGGCATACCGAAAATCATAGAAGTCGTTTCATCTTGTGCGATAGTAATACCGCCTGCTTTTTTTACGGCTTGAGTGCCTTCAGCGCCGTCCTCTCCCATTCCGGTAAGAATTACGCTTATAAGTGAATTGCCGTAATATTCCGCCGCGCTTTTGAATAATACGTCGGCGGCAGGTTTTTGATTGCAGACAGGATCATCGTTGTTAAAAGCGGTTCCGCCGTCCCCTACAATTAAATGTTTTTCGGTAGGAGCGACATAAACGCTGCCTTTAACGGGCGTAATTCCTTCCTCCGCAATTTTTACTTCAAGCTGAGCGTAACTGTCCAGCCATTGTACAAAGCCTTTATCAAATCCCGACGTATTGTGCTGTACAAGCAATATCGGAACCGGAAAATTATTGGGAAGGGCGGAAAATAATTGGCATAGAGCCATAGGACCGCCTGTAGAAGACGCAATAACGACACATTTTGCTTCTCCGTGAACAGTTTCGGCTTTTTGCGCTGGTTCCTGATGTATGGAATATTTTTTAACAATCTTTGTTATTTGTTTTAAAGTATCAATTATTTCTTTTCTTTGCATTTCGTTCATTTTGGAAGTGAAATTATCTTTAGCAAAGAATTCATGCGCTCCTTTAACAATTGCCTCATAAGCCATCTTAGCGGTATCGTGGGTGCTTACTACAACAATGCCGCAAGTGCTGAATTTTCTTATTTCCACAATAGCGTCAAGTCCGTTCATTACAGGCATTTCATAATCCATCGTGATAAGATCGGGATTACATTCTTTTGCTTTATTTATACCGTCTTGTCCGTTTTCGGCTTCATCAATAATTTCAAAGGAACCTTCAGTTTCTAAAAAATCCCTGATAATTGAGCGAACCAGCGGACTGTCATCTACAATTAACGTTCTAATCATAATAATTCCTCCGAAACACAATTTAATATTTTATTTACATCAAGAACAAATACATCGTTATTATTCCATTCAAATGATGCGGTGATTCCGTCGGTTAATTCGTTTGAATCTTCGTCTTTTTCAAAGAAAAGAATATCTTTATTTTGTATATCCGCGATACCTGTTATGTCGTCAATAAGGAAGGCGATTCTGTCAATTTCTTCTTTAAAAATAAGAATTTTTTTGCGGGGGCAAGGCGTTTTCTGGAATAAAAGACCGGTATCAAATAAAGCGTAGGGAGTTGAATATCTGTTTACAATACCCGGAATATAAGAAGGCATAAGCGGCAGAGGGTACACGGCGTCAAATAAAGCTATTTCTCCGATATTTCGTGACGGAAAACAATACAATTTTCCCATGATTGAAAAAATAAGATATTTTTCGCTGTTTAATGTTTCCGCAGACTCCTTTGTATGTTCTTCAGCTTCCGTGTAATCCGACATCCCTCACCCCTATGCCAATTATAGCATTAATAGAAAAAGTTTTCTATGTCTTGTAAAATAAAATTAAATTCGCTAAAGCTTGTCTTGGTCTCAGGCAAAGCCTGCCTGAATAACCCCCCGTAGGCTTTTTTAAGGATACGACCGTCAAGAACGGCGACAACGCCCTTGTCGGCGCTTCGGCGCATAAGCCTTCCGAAACCCTGCTTAAACTTCATAACAGCCTGAGGCAGGGAAAGCTCCATAAAGGGGTTTCCGCCCTGTTTTTCTACCGCCTCCCTGCGGGCTTCGTGGACGGGGTCGCCGGGCGTGCGGAAGGGCAGGCGGCAGATAATGACTAGGCGCAGGGTGTCGCCGGGAGCGTCTACGCCCTCCCAGAACGAGTCTGTGGCAAACAGGCAGGAACTTTCATCGGATAGGAAGGTCTGTAACAGGCGGGT
>JGI20170J14366_1000636_pt1 | contig 14954 bp, 17 predicted proteins | sample TergutNc150P3_FD_14366 | JGI IMG/M metagenome (IMG submission 14366) | reverse complement strand
GACCTGCGCCGAGAAGTGTCCTAGTAAGGTGTTTAAGATTATACAGAAGGATATTGTGGTGTAGGCAAGATGTATGCGTGAAGATAACTTGACAAAATTGTATCAGTCTTGACTCTCTTATCCCTGTTGTAGATTTAACCAAATGTACTTCTTGCGGGACCTGCGCCGAGAAGTGTCCTAGTAAGGTGTTTAAGATTATACAGAAGGATATTGTGGTGTAGGCAAGATGTATGCGTGAAGATAACTTGACAAAAGCGGCGGATCTAATTATATTAAAAGTATGACAACTGCCGCTATATTATTAAAAGAAATTGAAAACATGCCTGAAAAAGAAGCCGCCCAAGTACTTGATTTTGCCATGTTTATAAAGAACAAACATACTCCGATGCAATCGAAAAAAATAGCGATAAAAGACGCTTATGGCATTTTTAAAGAATTAAAAGGAATGGATACTACTATTGAAAGAGATGAAGATAGGGTATGAATATTGTCGATTCCTCTTTGTGGGTTGAATATTTTCTGGAAAATGATATTGACCAATCTGTTATTGATACTATTAAAGATACCGACAATTTGTATATTCCTGTTATAAGTCTTTACGAAATATATAAGAAGTTCTTATCTATAGGCGACAGTGAAAAGGCAAATATTGCGGTTGATATTATGCAAAATGCCGTTGTTATTGGCATAACTCCGCAATTGGCAATACTTGCCGCACAATTAGGTAAACAATATACGCTTCCAATGGCGGACAGTATCATTTACGCTACCGCTGTATTGTGGGACGCTGAACTATACACGCAAGACAAACATTTTGAAAATATGGATCGTGTTCATTATTTCTCAAAATAAAAAGAAAGAATTTTTCCCCTAATCGCTGTATATTTAGTCTAATTCATTAAGTACATTTGGGGCATTACAATTTTATTAATATCGCCTAAAACTACATAGACATTTCATATTAATAAATTTAAAATTTGGAAAAATCATATAAAATAACAGCATATGATCTTGCATTATTTGCTTCTGGACGGAATAGTATATAAATACCTTTTCTTTCATAAATACTCTTATAATAATCATTGATATATTTCTTAAGTGTTTTATTTGATATTTCTGTATTTGTTCCTTTTAAATATGAAAAATAAAGATTCTGTTGATTTGCAGCAATTTCATTACTTTGTGAAAATAGTGTTGCTGTAAAATCGCCTGTTTTAAGTGCGGCCTTTGCGTAAAAAATTGCCCAGAGCATTGCATCAGTCTTGACTCTCTTATCCCTGTTGTAGATTTAACCAAATGTACTTCTTGCGGAACTTGCGCCGAGAAGTGTCCGAGTAAGGTGTTTAAGATTATTGAGAAGGATATTGTGGTGTAGGCAAGATGTATGCCTGAAGATATTACTTAGGAAAGGCAGGGCAGTCTGCGCACCGTAAAAACTCCGGGGGAACGCCGACTACGGAGCCCCTTGCAGGGTCTCCTCCGTCTAAGAACCCCGGAAATGTTTTTTCGGCACTCAGCCTGCCCTGCCTTTCCTAACAAGTATTTTATTCGGCATACATCTTAGAACGCATACAAGGATTATTATATTGAAAACTTTTTTCCATTAATACTTATAATCCTATTCATCTATTAATTGTTTCGTAAAATGCTGTAGAAAAATTTCCAGGACGCAATGTAAATTGATAATAACTATATGAGTTCCCTGATTTAGTGTATTTTTCAGTTAATTCCGATTTAGTAGTTATTCTAAAAAGCATATCTTTTTCAAGTAAGAATAGATCTAACAACTTTTGACTATAATCTATACGAACTGTTCTTAAGCCGCTTACCCTAGCATTGAATTTATAATCTGAATCACCTATTTTTATAATTACATCAGCACTATCAACATTTGCAAAACGTGAACTATCACTATCATGATCATGCAGATCAATTGATAATCCTTCTAATTTTGAAAAGGTTACGTTGCGAGCTGACATAACACCATTTTGAACAGCAACATTTGAAAGAGTGCCACGAATATTATATCTATATTCTATAAAATAATCGTTTGTTTTATCGCCCCATTCATTAACAAAACGACCTGAAACCCAATCACTAGATTTAGGTTTACTCTCTGATGTTACTGCTTTATTTCCAGACGCTGCTGCGTCAAGAAGTGTTAAACAAGAGCCAAAAAGGCATATTATAAATAATAGGCCAACTATTACCATTGAAAACTTAATCTTTTTCATAATAAACTCCTTTTTTATATTTATCATTTATTAATAAATGATAAATATTTCTTCCTAATTATTTTGAGAAATAAATCTCTCTAAAACTATCGCATTTTCATTTATTTGTTTTTTTACTCTTACTATACCAATTAATAATGCAATAATTTGAATTGGTGAGCTTATTGCCATCAGAAAAAACCCAAAAATTTTCCCGATTAATGTTGCAATTGGATGTTTAACTTCCAAAATAGCATCTTTTGCTTGATTTTTTACACTTCGAGTATCAAGATTTTTATCAAAGAAATTTCCAATAAAACCAAAACCCCAACTTAAAAGCATATAAAAAACAGAAGAAAATGTTGTATGACCGTTTGCTTTTGTGTAAAAAAATAAAACTAACCCAATAACAAATGTCACAAGAAAAATAATCATTTTTATTTGTTTCGGTCTTAAAAAAGATTTAAATGTACGATCATTATCCAAGCCGGTTTCATAATTACATTTTTTACATAATGGTTTATTTTCAATCTGATAAAATGTACCTTTGGTACAATCTTGACAAATTCCAGCACCGCATCTTGCACAAGTTGAAACAGCATCAATATCAGGATGAGTAATACATTTCATATATTTTTCCTCCTTCTCTATGTGATAATTACTACTATCCGCTAATAGTAATATATAATATAAGTTATTACAAGCAACTTGTCAATATTTTGTTACAACTTACTATAGATATAATGATAAATAAAACCCTTGAAATTCGTTCAATTTTAGCCAAAAACCTCAAAGAACAACGTAAAAAAATGGGGTTATCACAGGAGAAATTTGCCGAAATATCCGGTTTATCTATTCAGACCATTAATGATATTGAAGGCGGTCGTAAATGGGTAAGCGATAAAACTTTGACTAAACTTTCTTCTGCGTTGAATTTAGAGTGTTATCAATTATTACTGCCAAAATTGGCAATCAAACGAAAAAAGGAAAAAAACTCAACTCAACAACTATGGGGTTTAATGAAAAATATCAAAAAAAGTGTAGATTCACAAATAGAATCAAGTTTCACTGAATATCTAAAAAAATAAGGCTTGGTTTTTTTACTAAAGATCGCATTTTACGACCTTAGATATGACCATTCTTCATATTGTACATGTTCATATACAAAAAAGTATTTCAAAGTATTCATCTTAAACCGCTATTTTGGGAAATACACGCAATGAATCTATTTTCCTCTGACGCGCTTTCCAAAGATCAAGTTTTACCTGCATGGCAAGCCAACTTTCCGCGCTAGTATGGGTAACTTGCGCTATTCTCAACGCCATTTGCGGAGTGCATGCTGTCTTTTCATTTACCAATTCCGAAAGAGCCTTCCGTGTTATGTTCATCATACGAGCCGCATCGGTAACCGTAATCTCCAATGGAACAAGAACATCCTCAAAAAAAACTTTCCCCGGATGCACCGGTTTTCGTAATTGTTTCATAACATCCTCCTCAATGATAATCCAGATAATCTACTAAAACAGCATTCTGTCCTTTAAATTCAAATGTAATTCTCCAGTTTGCATTTACTGTTACCGACCATGTTCCGGACTCCTGCCCTTTAAGCTCATGCAACCTGTACCCCGGTAAGTTCATATCGCTCGGAGAAATACTGGCATCCAAACGATCAAGAATACGTTCAATCTTCTGCGCATGTTCAGGTATTATACCTTTTTTTGAACCTGTAATAAAAAAAATCTCCAAGCCTTTATGCTTAAAAGATTGAATCATTCTTAATAATACAGCGTAACCTTAAAGGTGTCAAGCATTTGGATAAGTAAGAAATACTAATACCTAACAGGTTCGCCAAAAAGTCATATTTTCTTATGGCAATTTTTCCAAAAAAGTGATATGCTCTATAATATGAAAAAATATCTCTTCATCACCTTATTAATCCTTTTATCCCTGTCAATCGCATATGCGCAAAACAAAACGTCTGATAAAACAGAAGCAAAGCAAGGAGAAAATATGAAAAATATCTTAATAGCGTATTTTTCCTGTACAGGTAATACCCGCTCTTTAGCGGAGCAGATAGCAGGCGTATCAAAAGCGGATTTGTATGAAATAAAACCGAAAGTACCTTATTCCTCAGGCGATCTTAATTGGAGAGATAATTCCAGCCGCGCCAACAAAGAAAACAATGACTCATCGTCTCGTCCGGCAATTTCCGGTAAAGTTGAAAATATGGCGAAATACGATATAATCTTCCTAGGTTATCCAATCTGGTGGGGGCAAGCGCCTAAAATCATATACACTTTCCTTGAAAGTTATGATTTTTCAGGTAAAACAATTGTTCCTTTCTGTACATCGGGAAGCAGTCCGATAGGCTCAAGCGCTTCCAATCTTCATAGACTCTGCTCTAATAATACAACATGGCTTCCCGGTTCTCGTTTTACAGGGAATACCTCCCGTTCAGCGGTTGTAACATGGATAACCGGATTGGGACTGAATATAAAAGCGGAATAATTTTCTTTCGCTGTTAAAGGAACGCAATGGCTAAGAAGAAAAAGTCAAATAAAATATATCAACCTTTTGTAAAATTACCTAATCGTAAATGTGAGTTTTGTAAGGGACAAGATGGCTTGAAAAAAACCGTCTATCAAACAAAACAGGAAGCAACGGATACAGCCCATCAAATCGAGAAAGAACAGCAGTTATTCTTAAAAGCTTATAAATGTCCTCATGGTAACGGTTGGCATTTGGCCAAAGCAGATCCCGGACAGTGGGATGATTATTTATAGCTGCAATGCGCCTATAAGATGTATATATTATTACAAAAATAGTGTAGATTCACAAATAGAATCAAATTTCACTGAATATCTAAAAAAATATTAATATTCTGTCACAAAATTTGTGGCAATTTTCCCCAAAAAATGATATATTATGTATATGGATATACAACCAATATCAGTAGACATGACTCAGGCGAATGCGCAGGAACAAGCTGCGGTACAGGTACAGGCGGCGGAAACTGATGCTTCAAAACAACAGGCGCAACCTGTTGCTAACCCTAATTCAACCGTGTCTGAAACTGACCCCAATCTTGGGCAGAATATAGACATAACCGCCTAAAGCTCCTTTTTCGTAAGTTTTGTATTTTTTACAAAAAGGCGATATGTCTATAAGCGGAATAATTTTAAAATAAAATTTATTAGAATACTTGACAAAATTTTAAAAAAAGAATATATTTCATAATAAGAGGGGGGAAAAATTATGCCAGCAAAAAAGACAGCGAAGAAAACAACCAAAGCAAAAGCAAAAAAGACATCAAAGAAGTAGCTTAAAATGCTGCCGGTCTGTGGTTGGTATTACCGGCACAGACCGGTACGCTATTTATGCATCTTCAATGTCTACGGCATAATACCCGGAAATCATTTTGTAAATATTAATTTGTTTATCCATAATCCCAATAATACAAACAATATGCAATGCTAATTAATTCATACTGTTTTTTTGCTTGTAATACTCCAACACCCTAAATAAAAATCTTTTCTTGTTTTCGTTAAAATAAGATAATGGTATTTTAATCAACTTGTTTTCTATACTTATATATATTTCTTTACTGGAAGTTCCTTCCGAATTATGAGTTGTGTGTTCATATATACTATTGATTTTACTCCAATTTATATTATGTTTTCTCCCGATTATTCCTGTTCCAATAAAGATATAGTCCTGAATAATCTTATTTATATTTATAATAATCTCAACTTTTCCAAATATTGAGAAGAACACCTTTCCCCATAATATTATCGAGAAAACTACGAACATTAACATAAATAATGAGGGAATTATTGTTTTTGTCATTACAAAATGAAAAAACCCTAAAAAGGAAATGCCGGAAAAGAACAATGAAAAAACAGTTAAAAATACGCCGCCTATTGAACGTGTAGTTATTTTTATTTTAATATGGTCGTTGGTTTTACTAATTAAAATACCTTTAGGCGGATTTCTTAGCAAATATTCAGCTTCATTAATATTATCTTGATCCGTTAATTCCGACAATTTAAACGCTTCATTGCACTTGGAACAAACGCAGACGTTTTCCTGTACATTTATGTTTATATTTTCAATTGTACTATTGCACTTTGGGCAGTATATTTTCATATTTGTTTCCTGATCATCATGGCCTGCACAAGAAGTTGAAACGCTGTAGCGAAGATAAAGACCAGCCATGAATATCTAAAGCCGAGTAAAAAACCAAGAAGAATAAATATACCTGCCGCAAAAATCCAGATGGCTCCGCTGAACAAGCCAAAGCGGGTTGCTAAGGCGGGATCGTTCCAAATTTCCATTTCGCTTTTTACAGCGCTGTCCCGCAAATGTTTTGCCCAGGGTTTAAGCCTTTCTTTTTCCGTAAGACCAAGAAAAACCAAGATGCCGATACCGGGCAGTACAAAAGGAATTAAAGAAGAAACTGCCGCCATCCAATCCAATCTGCCGCCGTCAGTTGTAATTGCGCCCATCATGTTAAAACTTTTTATGCTGCCGAACAATACTGCCGGCGCCGAAAAAAGGCCGAAAATGATAAGGCCGGCTCCGGCGGCATACCATGCGGCACGTTTGCCGCTTACAGGATACGATGAAGAAGTTTCCTGCGTAAGCCCGAGCCACGTAAACCCGGCGGCGGCGACGGTAAGGAACGGCAGAATTGCTGAAAAAACGGCGATAACATCATACTGTGCGTTCTGCCGGTTTCCGCTGAAAAAAACAATAAGCCCCGTAATGATTCCAAAAAGCGCCAACACCGTAAAAACCGCATATCCCGCTACCCTCTTTGTGCTCATAAAATTTCTGATATCCATATATACCTCCTCAAATACTTCTTTTCGCTTTTTCAGCGAAAGCTCGTCCGCAAGCGCCGATATGTCGCCCAACTGCGCCGCCGCTTTTTCAAAAGCCGCTTCCGGCTCCATGCCTTTTTTTACAAGGCTTTCCGTTTTTGCGTTAAGATTTGCAAGCAGTTCTTCCTTAAAATCCGCTAGCGCCGCCGTTTCCTCATAGCCCTTAAAAAGTGAATCTACAAATTCTTTCGCTTTCATTTTTCCTCCAATAAATCATTGATGATTTTTTGCGTAAACTTCCAGTCCCGTAGTCCTTGCGCCAATACCTTCCGGCCTTTAGCCGTAATACGGTAGTATTTACGCCTTGCCCCCTGCGTCTCGTCTCCCCAATACGAATCAATATCGCCGTCCGATTCCAGCCGCTTGTAACTTGAATACAAAGTGGTCTCCTTCGGCTCGTACTGTCCTCCCGTCCGTTCAAGGATGCGGTTGTAAATCTCAAAGCCGTAAGCGTCGCCGCCGGCAAGGATATGCAGGACAATAGTGTCCGTATTACCCCGAAGCAGATCGGACGACATTATGGCCGATGACATTTCCGCCATTTATACCTCCTGTTCGTACTACTACTAGTCTCAATATACAATGTATCACATATTACTACGTCTGTCAAGTATATTTTGAAAAAAAATAATATTTTTTCGGAGCAGGCTTTATCTACTCAAAAATAGCCACCAACCCAACCTGACTATAGTACGGCATAGACCTGTACTGCCCATAAGGATTCAGCCCGAAATAATACCTCATCCCTATCCCGATTTTAGAAAAATAATTGGGCTTTTGATTATCGTACCTGATACCGGCATAAATGTTAAAACAATTTACAAGATTGGGCGGATTATCCTGATAAGCTCCTTCCATTGACCCAGAATAGGAAAACGGATATTTGTGCCTCTCCCTTAAACGGTACTCAACCGAGGTGATTACCTGAAAACCTTTGGAGAAAGGCGGCGACTGATACTGATACTGCAGGTATAATTCAAACGGAACCCGGCTTAATTCGACAAGATCGGTGTCCGCCTCCGTCCCGAAAACATTATACCAGTTATTATTAACATAATTATAATTAAACAAAAAACCGAACTTAAAACCGTGATTAAGGCGCGGTTTATTGTCAGGGTCATTCAATGTAAAAATTATTTCCCCGTAATTGCGCAAAACGTCGATTCTTGTAATCGGAAAATTATGATCTTTTAAGAAAATCGTCAGCTCGTCGCCGATATGCGTGGACTCATGTTTTAACAGCGAAAGTTTTAAAGTCCAGTTGTAAATATTAAAATGCAAAAAACCGGGCATGGAAGATGTTTCTTTGCGGGGTAAAACCTGAATGGGATTATCCAGACGGTATATAAAACAGGTGTCAAAAACACCGAACCTGTAGGATGTATTGATTATCGGCGATGTTTTCCATTCAAACCTGTCATACCACAATTCAATCATATACGGCATGGTTACGCTTAATCCGTATTTCCCATTTGAATAACTGCCCGACCATAAAGGGATGTCTACTCCAAGATTCGCAAAAATATAAAAACGATAAGTTGTATTAAACTCTCCGTAATCATATTCGGGGCTGTTGGTAGCGTATGCGATTTCGACCCATGTTATTGTTGAATACATATCAGCCCAAAAAGGCTTACCGAAAGAAGCGGCGCTCATAACTCCGTCCCAAAAACTTCCGCCGGAGGACTCCTGCGCCGGGCAAAAGACGCTTGTTAAGAGAATCAAAATTAATACTGCGCCCAATCTTGTATTAATCATTTTTTATATTCTATTTTATTTTTTGCATTGTATCAATGACACTAGCTTTTATAAATAAAAATCCGCTACAATAAGGTATGAATCGAGCGTTAGAAACATTAAAAGCAAGGGGCTTCCTCCAGCAGTGTACAGATGTCGAAGGACTGTCTAAAGCAATGGACGAGGAGCCTATTACTTTTTATGAGGGCACTGACCCGACGGGCGGCAGTCTTCATATCGGCCACATGGTTCCCTACTTCGCTTTCCGTCATCTTCGAGACGCAGGGCATAAAGGCGTCGCTTTGCTCGGAGGCGGCACTGCCAGAATCGGAGACCCGTCGGGAAAATCATCCATGCGCAAAATGCTCAGTTATGAACAGTTGGATATCAATACCGAAAATATACGCAAACAGCTTGACCGTTTTGTCGGGTTCGACGATAAAACCGCTTTTACCGTAAACAACAAGGACTGGCTCGCCAACCTTAACTACATCGACTTTCTGCGTGACATCGGCAGTCACTTTTCCGTAAACAGAATGCTCAGTTTCGAGGCTTACAAAATGCGCATGGAGACAGGGCTTTCTTTTATCGAATTTAATTATCAGCTTTTACAAAGCTACGACTTTTTGGAACTGTACCGCCGTCATGGCTGCCGCCTGCAAATCGGCGGAGATGATCAATGGGGAAACATTGTAGCGGGCGTAGAACTNATCCGCCGTATCGAGAGNACGGAAGTTTTCGGGCTGACATTCCCGCTTGTCACAACTGCGGACGGCAAGAAAATGGGCAAGACCGAAAAGGGCGCAATCTTTCTTGACCCGTCAATAACAAGCCCCTACGAATTTTTTCAATACTGGCGCAATGTGCAGGATCAGGATATTCTCCGCTTTTTGTTAATGTTCACTTTCCTTCCCGTTGATGAATGTAAATCGCTGTGCGCATCAGACAAGAATCCCAATGACGCAAAGGAACGGCTTGCGTGGGAAGTAACTTCTCTTATTCACAGCAAGGAAGAAGCGGACAAAGCCCTAAGCGGCGCAAAGGCGGCTTTCGGCGGCGGCGGCGACAAGTCGGCGATGCCGAATGTACAGCTTGCCCGCTCGCAATTTGAAGCCGGCTACAATGTCGTAGACCTTTTTTTTGACGCAGGACTTGTCTCAACAAAAAGCGAAGGCCGCCGCCTTGTTGATCAGGGAGGAGCTTTTGTTTCAAACGCAGACGGCGAATTTTCGGCAATTAACGCCCCGGCGGCTGTAATCGGCGCAGACAGATTGAACGCCGGAGGAGAACTGGTTTTACGAGCCGGGAAAAAGAAATACTGCCTGGTTGTCTCCACGTAATAATTTTGATATACCTTTAAATTATGATATAGGAGTTACGCTAAATTCGGCAGAAAAAAAGATTTCGCCTCTTCCCTTAAATCGAGCAGTATTACAATGCCCGTCTTTGTATGCATAAGCCCCGAAACGGAAAACGAGCCGTCCGATCAGGAATCCGAATACAGCTTGTAGGGAAATCCCGAATTCGGGCGAAAGGTATTCCGTTTTATCCGCAAGAAAGCGGGATTACATTCAATTTCTATAATGGTAGCGGGCGGCAAAAAGGTTTATCCGATAGAGGCGCTTGTCAGAAAAGAGGTCGCTTCCTGTATACATCTATGTATTCATAACGGGTTACTGGATTAATTTTAAAAAATTATATATATTATAATTGGTGAAATGTTAACGAGGACTATTTGAATGGCGCAGGGTAAGAAAAGAAACTTTTTTAGAAATTACTTTAAGGGCAGACTAAAAGTGGCGGAATTTGCCATTACCAACTCATGTATAGCAAAATGCTCATTTTGCGAAATTTGGAAACAACAGCCCAAGGTCTTTGTAGACAGGGAAAAGGCCCTGGAAGTAATTGACCGTCTGGCGGATCACGGAACCGTCCATGTTACCATTACAGGCGGCGAACCTCTGCTTCATCCTCATGTGGTGGATTTTGTCCGCCGTGCGACGGAACGCAGAATGCACAGCGCCGTTCTTGACGCAGCTCCTCAGCTCCTGCTGCGAAACGATATTGTCAAACGGCTGGAAGACGCCGGAAACGACATGATCTGTATCTCATTTGATTCAGGCGATCCAAAAATAATGGCGGAATCACGGCAGATACCGAATATCATGGAAGATATGTCAAAAGCCGTGGAACTTATCAGCAAGACAAAGATAACAACTATGGCGTCCGTCCTTATCTGGAACGATAACTACGACAAACTTGAAGAAGTTTGTATCCGGGCGAAGAATATGGGCTTTGATATTATTTCCCTTAATTACCCGACCTTTTCCCAATCGAAAGTTTACCCGCTTGGAGGGGAAGGGATCAGCCTTTCAAGGGAAAACGTTATTCACGGTTTGGAATCGGCAATAAAACTGCGAAAGACAAAAAAATACGGAATACTTAATACTGCGGCTTCCATGAAAAACATTATCCGCTTTCTTAAAGACCCGGCAAAAGTCCACTACCATTGTCTTGGCGGAACCAACGTTCTTTTTGTTGACTGGTTCTTCGATGTTCACCCATGTATGCAGCTTCCTCGTGTATTGGGAAATATCTTAACAATGGAAGAAAAGGATTATAAAATGTCTCCCTGCAATGAATGTAATATGAGCTGGTACCGCGATTTGAGCGCCATGTTCCACGGCTTAAAATCCGTTCCCGTCTGGTTTGAATCTTTGGAAGGTTTCAGGACAATATCGTAACGCTCACTTAAAAACCCTAAAACCCAATGTCAGAACAAAAGCTGTAGACTTTGTGTAGTCGCCCTTCAAAGAAGCGGGGTGTTCTGTTTTATAACCCGGAGCATACGTTTCATATTCATCATCGCTGATGTCGGTAAAATAAGAGTAGACTACTCCGGCTTCGCCAAAGAAGGTAAAGGGAAGTTTCTTCAATGTATGTTCCGCTCCAACCTTGATAATATGCGTCCACTGATAAGCGCCGTCTTTCAGAAAATTTTTCCTGAGAGATTTTTTTTCGCCGCCCCGGCCGTCGTTATCCAATTCCGAAGCAAGAGAGCTTCCGTCCACCTGATGCGGGCCGTAGTCCGCGCCGTGACGCACAAGTTGATATTGAAGGTGGCAGATCGTTTGGGGCAGCGGGCGTGTCTCAAAACGTATTTTTATTTCATCTGAATTTGGAGGAAGATAATAACCCAGACCTACCCCACTGTTAACATAGGCTAATTCCATAGGGTCTCCATACCAGGGGACTTCATTCCTTCTATGGGTATAATTGTAAGGCTCAATTTTTGTATAGCTCACCGTTATGGAAGTAAAAGACAAGAAGGGAATTATTCCCTGCACTCCCGCCTGATACGCAAACATATGGCGGTCAAGATCAAAAACGGAGCCCATGCTTGATATTTCCAACTCATCCATGAAGTAAGAAAACCATATCTTGCCAAGACCGGGATATTGGCCTTTTAAATTTATATGAATCGCCATGTTGTCAAAATCGCCGATGTAATTCTGATAGAAAAAATTATCAAGCAAGGGAAATAAATATCCCAATTCAAAGCGTTTTGACCAGATTACGGAGCTTCCAAAATCAATGTGGAAATAATTTTTGTAATTTAGCTCCACTTGCTGCAGCGAATATGCGTTTTGAAATGTCATTGCGGGAACGCTTATCCCGTTCAGGTTGTCAAATTCCAATACTCCCGTTATGGAAGAAAACGCAAACCAGGGAACCGGATTAAAACCGGCTTCTATCCCCGTAAAAGGCCGGGCAGCGCCGTTAAAAACCAAACTGCTTCCCGGCGCCATAGCTCCCCATTCATGCCTGAGCCTTCCGAAGCGTATCAACAGCATATCCCCGAATACGCTGGCGGACATTTCCGATACCATTCCGGCTGCGATTGAAATATTATTCGGCCAGCCTTCCATGCTTCCGGCGGTCATAGGTCCGCCAAGGTTGAACAAAAAACCGTCCCAGTTTTTTTTGTAGGTATAGGGGAAAAAAGCCAAAGGCTGGCTGTAAGTTTTTACCTTATCGCTTTCAATTCCACCATTTGTAGAAGTAGCTTCCGTAGCGTAACGATAATATTCACCCAGTTCAACACGCTGAGCCTTCATCATGCCGGCGGAAAAATCCACGCTAAAAGAAAAGTGTTCGCCCACATCGCCTTTTATATAAAGGGTTCCCCATGTATCTGTACCTGTATATGTTTTATCCTGTTCTGTATAACGGGCGGCCGAGTTAAGGGTCTCCATAGCAATACCCACGTCTCCGGAAAAATTGACGCCTTTTTTCCCTCCTGTGTCAAACCGGTACTTACCCTTCCAAGGATCGAAACCCGCTTCTCCCTTGCTGAATTCGGCACGGGCGTTTTCCAGTATTTCCCTTTCGCCTTCGGTAAGACCGCCGAAGCGCTTTGGCTCGGCGTTAAGAATTTCATTGATGACTTCCAGTATCTTCCCCCGTGTATAGGGTTTTACCGCCGGAAGGGGGGAACAAAGCCCCCTTGTCTCCGCCTGATCTAGAATGTAATAAACCGCATGATCTACCGGAACCGAGATATGAGTCTGGGCGAAAAGTGCGGTTTTACCTGAAAATAACAGGACAAATATTGCCGCAACGGTGATTGCCTGTTGTATTTTTTTTAACATTATATATATACTCTTTATATGCCAAAATATCACAATAATAATTATTTTTCAACAAAAATGTTTTTTTGTTTGATAGTTTTTTGCTTTTTTATACTGAACAAGCTGTATCCCCTTCCTCCCCAAAAACAGCTTCAATCAGACGATTGGGCTTATGAAGCCCTTGCCATTCTCTCAAGGGAACAGGGCAGGGTTTTCTTTGCGGATTCACGGATAACGGTAGCGCAAATGGAAAAATACCTGGAGGAAATCGACGAAAATTCACTTTCAGAAAGCGGCCTTGTTATTTATGACCGTCTGGCGGCATATCTAAGCTCAGAGCCTCCAAAGCAGTTACATTCCGATATTCTTTCGGTATGGTATAACCTCGTATTACAGCCGGAAATGTACTATAAATCCAACGAGAACAATCTGTGGATATATAATTATCATGAACGCAGTCCGCTCATACAGTTTCCCTGGGGGTTTTCCATGAATCCCTGGATTACCGCCGAAATGGAGCTTTACGTTGGGCAAAATGAATACGCCGCAACCTTGCATAACAATTACGCCAATGTACCGTTGGATCCGGTAGCCCAAACGGATATTCATTTCCCCAAACGGGCTTATGTCAGCATAGGCTCCCCATTAGGCGAGGCTTCTGGTTTTAATTTTGCAATCGGTATCGGCGAAAATTTTTTTGGGAAAACCCGTACCGGAAGTATTATTATTTCCGAGTATCTGGAAAGAACGGTCTACGCTCAAGCCTCTATTTATTCACCCGTGTTTAAGTACACCGTCCAGATGCTTCAATATGAAGTAAATAAATACCACTATATGCATTACATTCAGATCCGGCCGCACCGTAAGTTTTCTGTCAGTGTGGCGGAAGGGGTAATGGTCAACGCTCCTATGGAACTGCGTTTTCTTAACCCGTTTACCGTTTTTCACGGTTATGAGTCCTATAAAACCTATGACAATTATAATAACGAACTTGGATATACGACTATAGGTGACACGCCAATCGATCCCAACGGTCATTCCCGCATAGGCTCTTACTTAGGCATTAAACTGGAATACCAACCGGTAAACAACCTGCGCCTCTACGGTCTCTTTGTTATGGATGTATTGAATCTTCCAATGAAAAAAACACACTGGATGGAAGGGCTGTATCCCGACGCAATAGGTTTTCAGGCAGGCACGGAGTTTTCTCTTCCTGTTAAGGGAGGTTATTGGGAATTCGGTCTTGAGGGAGTATATACCTATCCCTATTTGTATATCATGTGGGACAAGGGTTGGTCTTTTTACAAGGAAGTCCCCGAAATGGACAAAATGGATCTTCGCTATTGGACCGGAACCCCCTTTGGTCCTGATACAATCGCCGGCACTCTTTGGGCGGGTTTCCGTTCTTCATCAAATTGGTACGGAGGTCTTTCTTTTACCTTCTCAGCGCAAGGGGAAAGATCGCGGCTGACAGTATTTAATGATTTTGA
>JGI20170J14366_1000619_pt1 | contig 15178 bp, 8 predicted proteins | sample TergutNc150P3_FD_14366 | JGI IMG/M metagenome (IMG submission 14366) | reverse complement strand
TTACGATGTATTCGTATCGGCGGAATTGGGCTCGGCTGTCGATCCCTGGAGCAGGGTAGGAAAAGGCGCAGCGCTGTTTAACGGAAAGCCCGCTACGGGCGGAGCCGAGGGGCCCTTGGTATTAAAACCCAGAGCGAACGCGCTTTTTGCCCCCGGAAGCCATATACGCGATTTCTCGATTGAGTTTTGGCTGTATCCGCAAGGCCTTGAAACCGGGGAACAGGTTTTGTTCTGGCATTCTTCCAAACCCGACGGGAAAGGCGGCTATATAAATCAGCGCGTCCAGTGCGTTGTAACAAGAAACAGGCTTCAGTGGACTTTTTCCGACTTTTTTTTCTCCCCCGGGTTTTCTGCCGGTGGCGCGCAAGAGCGCAAATACGTTTCCCTTTTGGGGCCGCTGCTGCTTAACCGCGCCTGGAGCCACCACCTTATCCGCTTTGACGCCGACCTTGGGCTTTTGGAGTACCTTGTGGACGGCAAGCTTGAAGTCGTGGAATACACCACTTCCTCAGGCAGGGAAGGCGGCGACGTTTATACGCCCATCATTGGCGAGGACTGCCGCATGGTGCTGGGCGGCCGCTTTTCCGGCCTGATGGATGAATTCCGCATACACAAGAATTACATTGAAAAAGCGGCGCTGACCCGCTATGGCCATAGCGGACGTGCGGAAACGCGGACGCTGGATTTGGGCTACGCCGACAGTCGTGTCCTTAAAATCGAGGCTTTTGGGGGCCGGACTTCCAACTCCTCAGGAAAGGTTCGTAACGAATATGCGGGAAACGGTTCCTTAAGCTTTTCGGATCACTCGGAAATAAAATTTTTCATACGCCTTAGCAACAGTCCCTATCGCTGGAACGAAGTCCCCTGGATTCCAATCGATCCGGGAACTGATTTGCAGCAGTTCCGGGGCAGGTATGTCCAGCTTGCGGTGGATTTTTACCCCGGCTCTGACGGAGAAACATCCCCTTACCTGTCGGAGCTTAGGCTTGTTTACAGCGCCGCCGAACCGCCCCCCCCTCCGGCCTACGTAGCCGCCGTGGCAAGGGACGGGGCTGTGGAATTGACCTGGAGGGCCAGCCCTTCAAGGGACGTTGGCGGTTATTATGTCTACTACGGTACGGCAAGCGGTGATTATTTGGAAGCAAAATCCCCGATTGATGCCGGAGACAGGAGTTCAATCGTTATTAATGGCTTAAAGAACGGCACTCTATATTATTTTACCGTAGCCGCCTACAGCAAGCCGGAAAACGGGGAGCGCCCTTTTGTCCCTGATCCGGGCGAGTTTTCCAGGGAGGTGGCTGCAAGGCCACTGGTCCAGACAGTGGCAAGGATGGCTGAATGAGCCCTGTAGACGTTAATGATATTCTGGAACGGGCAAAGAACTCATTTCGCGTGGGGGATTACGAAGACGCGGAACGCCTGCTTAAACATTACATAGCCAAAGTTCCCGACAGCCGCGAGGCCTGCCTTCTTCTTGGCAATACCTTTGCCAGGGAAGGAAAACTGACGGAAGCGGAAGATCAATTCATAACGCTGCTGGCCAGGGATCCCAATGATATGGAAGCCCTTAACAACGTTGCGGTTATCTGCCGCAGGCAGGGCAATTTTCAGCAGGCTCTGAATTATCTTAAAGAGGCCGTTGATCTTGATCCCGGAAAGGTAGAATTCCACTACAACATCGGAAATATTCACAAGGAAATGGGCAATTTAACGGCCGCTTCCCAGGCCTATTCAAAGGTTATTGAGCTGGATCCCAACTATGTTTTGGCCTACAACAACCTGGGTACCATTTACGATCGGTTGAAGAATTACGACAAGGCTTTTTTGGTGTTCAGGAAGGGGCTTGCGCTGGATCAAAATGATCCTGTCCTGCATTTTAATTACGGTATTGCCCTGGAAGCAAACGGCCGCCTTGATGACGCCGCAAATGAATACAACGCGGCCATTCGCACCAAGCCCGGCTGGATTGAGCCTATGAACAGGTTGGGAATGGTTCTCTTTGCCCAGGGACACCACGACAAAGCCCTGTCCACCTTTAACCGGGTTTTACATGCGGAGCCTTCAAACGTAGAAGCCAGAAACAACATGGGCGTTGTCCTTTCAGATCAGGGAAGAACCCAGGAGGCCATTAAGAATTTCCGCATAGCCATTGAAACGGATCCCAATTACACAAAGGCAGTGGTGAATCTTGGTCATGTTTTGGAAGCATCAGGAGATTACGCGGATGCTGTCTTTGAGATGGAAAAATTAATTAAGATTTCCCCCGCCAATGCCAATATACGAAACCGGCTTTCGTCTCTTTACTTAAAGCTGGAGCGCTATCCTGAAGCTCTTGCGCAGGCTGAAGAGGCGCTGAAGCTGGAGAACAGGAATATTCAGGCTTTAAGGACAAAGGGCGCGATATTGCGGGTTATGGGAAACGATTCGGAAGCCCAGGCCTGTTTTGAAAAAATACTGTCAATGGATCCGGGCGACTATTCGTTTCTTCTTGATTTGGCCGACATCCACTTCCATCGCAAGGAATACAAGGAAGCCGAAGAGCGCATACATTCTTACTTGGCCAAAAAGCCTAATGACAGGGAAGCTAAGATGCTTTTAGGCAGAATGTTTGCCGAAATGGGAAACCGCGCCCATGCGATTAAAATTTTCGAGGAGCTTTCAAAATCAGACCCAAATGATACTGTAGCCCTGACTGCCATTGCTGAGCTTCACAAGGAAGCGGGCTCCGTCGAGAAAGCACTTCGTACCGCAGACACATTGGTAAACCTTCAGGGGAAGCGGGCAACAGCGGAAGACATTTCGGATCTTAACGCCTCGCTTAAACTTTACGAAGGCGCGGTTAACGCTTACTCATCTTCCGTGAGGGAATTGTGGGATCGTAACTTGAAGCTAATAAGCGGGGAAGATGAAAAAGCTTCGGTAGAAAAAGATGAGGAAGATGATTTATCCCTGCTTATGGGAACCCCTATCATTCAGGGAATAGATGAGGAATCCGAAACTCTGTTTACTGAGGGAGACGATTTTTTATCAAGCGAAGATGAAGAAGATTTGTTTTTGGGCGATGACCCCTTCGGAGAAATACCGGAATCCTACGATTTTAATGAAGAAGGTGGTGGTGGGGGCTCCAAATACAAAGATCCCCTAGACGCGTTGGCAGAGCCTTCCATGGAAGATCCTTTCGGGGAACCGTTCGAAGAGCATGGCAATGAACCGCCGCATCCGAAAGAGCTTCCAAAACAGCCTCCCACGCCTCAGGAAGATTATAGCGATAAAATGCCGCCTCCGCCTCCTGAGCGCCCTCCGGAACGACAGCAACAGCCGCCGCCTCCCCAAAATTATCCGCCTCCTAATAGGAACGAGAATCCATATCCCCCTGCATGGCCTGAAATGCCGCCTCCCCCTCCTCCTGAGCGCCCTCCGGTGCGCCAGCCGCCGCCCATGCCCAGGAATCAGTTCCCTCAAATGCCGAAAATGCCAAATTACCCGCAGTTTCCTAATTACCCGGACTATCCGCCTCCCAAACCCAGACAACCGGAACCTGCTAACGTTCCAGAGGAGCCGATCTTTTTCGAGGAAGAGGAGGAAACATTTGAAAATCTGCTGGATGACATGCCGGATGAAAACCTTTCTGAACCTGTATCTGAACCTGTAATTGAAGAACCTGCTAGCGTTCCGGAAGAAAATGAGGAAATGGAAGAAATAGAGCCGTTCCTGCCGGAAGATTCGCTATCGGAGGATGAAGCCCCTGAAGAGGCGCTCTATGAAGAGCCTTCATTTGAAGAACCTTCATCTGAAGAGCCTTCATTTGAAGAGCCCTTGTTGGAAGAAGAGCCTTTATTTGAAGAACCTCTTGATACGGGAATGGTGGAAGACCTTACTCCCGAGGAACTTGCTCCTCAAGAGCTTGTCCCTGAAGAGCCTGTTCTCCAATTTGCTCCTGAAGGGTTTGCTCCTCAAGAGCCTGCTTTTAGCGATCAAAGCAATGAAAAGCCTGTTCCTATCAAAGACAGCAAAAAGGTTGATTTGTCCAGGGTGCTTGACCTTCTTGGAGCCCTTCACGGACTAACAGGGGCGCTTCCTGAAAAACACCGGGATTCCTATAGCCAGGGCAAGCTTCAACCGGCCCTGGAATCGGTTATTGATAGTTTAAAGAACCTGACTATAATCAAAGAATCGACGGTAGACGCTGCTAAGACAATTAGCAAAGAGTCAGGCAGCCAGGAAAAGCGTGGAGTCCCCAATGGAAGCTAATGAAGCTAATGCTAATATTGAAGATAGCATAAAAGAATACATCAAAAATATGCCCAGCCTTCCCACGTCCGTTACAAAGGTACTGGAGATATGCAATAATCCCCAGACCAGTCCAACGGATTTGAACCATGTTATTTCCCTCGATCCTGTTTTGGTGGGCAGGGTGCTTAAACTGATTAATTCCGCCTATTACGGGATTGGGCAGCCTGTGACCAGCCTTGCCAGGGCCATTATCATGCTGGGGATAAATACTGTAAAAAACCTTGCCCTGTCAACGGCGGTGATGGGCCAGCTTACTCCCCAAAAAAATAATATGGGCCTTGACATGGAAGGTTTTTGGCGACATTCCCTTTGCGTGGGGGTTGCGGCCAAGTTTTTGGCCAAAAAGCGCAAAATTGATTCAAAAGTGGTTGAAGAATATTTTACTGCCGGTCTTTTGCACGATATTGGCAAGATACCCTTGAACGCGGTGCTTTCAAAACAGTACATACTCACGGTTAGCAATGCTGACAGGGAAAGGAAACCCCTTACGCTGGCAGAGGAAAACGCTTTTGGGATGAACCATTGTGAAGCGGGAGGAATGATAGCCAGCGCATGGAAACTGGATGGCGCGATAGGGGATGCGATAAAGTACCATCATAGTTATGGTTATGAGGAATATTCGGGAAACAATAAGGACATTCTTTACAGCGTTGCCGCCGCCAACCGGTTTGCCACGCTTTCGGTAATCGGATTTTCAGGCGAACGCCATCCCAGCCCTCTTCCGAATTGTATTTGGGAAGCGTTGAATGTTTCCAGGGACGTGTTTGACGAGATCGAGGAAAAAGTGAATGTTGAAATTGGAAAGGCCGAAGTTTTCCTTAAAATAAGCCACATATAAAGCGGGAGAGTGGATATGTTTTTTGTGCGTTTTTGGGGCGTCAGAGGTTCTATTCCATGCCCCGGACCAGATACCGTTGTTTACGGCGGCAATACCGCATGTCTTGAAATACGCGTTGATAACAGGCTTATAATCTTGGATTTGGGAACCGGGGCCAAACCCCTGGCCGATTACATCATTGCAAACGATCTTAAAAAAGGCCCTTTAGACATGGATATTTTTATATCCCATACCCATTGGGATCATATTATGGGTTTTCCCATGTTTGCGCCTGTTTTTATTTCCGGAACGAAATTGAGAATCCGCGGGCCGGTCTCCTACAACGACGAGACTTTGGCGTCAATAATCGGGGATCAGCTTTCATACAGATACTGGCCGGTGAGACAAAGCGAATTATCCGCAAAGATTGAGTATGAGGAACTGAAGGAAACGACGATAGATTTGGGCAACGGACTTAAAGTAATGACTAAATATTTGAACCATCCCTTACTTTGCCTGGGCTACCGTTTTGAGTATCATGGTAAATCAATAGTTACCGTCTTTGACCATGAGCCTTACCGCAATCTCTTTCCTACAAACCCCGAGGATCCAAATTACAATGAAGAAGCCGCCCTTGACGGAGAGGAAGCGGTAAAGGAAGAAAACGAAAAAATACTGAATTTCTGCAAAGGCGCGGACATCCTGATACATGACGCCCAGTATTCCGCCGCTGAACTTGAAAAACATCTGGGCTGGGGCCACTCTTCCTATGATTACGCTATGCAGGCTGCCGGTAAAGCGGAAGTAAAAAAACTCGTATTTTTCCATCACGATCCCAATTATATTGACAAGAAACTCGAATCTCTGGAAGAACAATGCAAAAATGATGTCAAGGGCAAGGGCTTTGAAGTTATTATGGCGCGCGAAGGGCTGAAGATAGAGGCGTAGAGGTTATTGGACGACGAGCGAGGAGGAACAAAAAAGGGTTTAATACCCTGCGGCTCTGCCGTGGAAAGGCGCCGTAGGCGCCGGGTGCAGGGCTCTGCCCTGCGGTATTAATACCCTTTATTGTTTCAAAAGTGAAATTTCTTGTTGAAAAACCCCAAATCTTCCGATAATATATACCAACGATGAGCGACAACACAGGCGACAGGCGACAGGCAATTATACTCATCTTTTAAATATCAGTGTCAACTAACTGACAGCGAAGTAAATTCACCCTATTCCATAATTTCCAAATACAAGGCCGGGCGCGTCCGTATGGGCGCGTACCGGCTTTTTTTTTACGCGCCATGGAAACAATTTTAAGGTAGGAGCTTTTATATGAAAAACCCAAGAAAACTGTTCGGGATTATTTCAATCATCGCGGCAATCGCGTGCGCAATAGCGGCTTGCAACCCGGAAGAGCCAGTCCAAACCCCCAGCGCCGACGATTACGTCATAGGCAACCTGAAGCAGGAAGCGGGCAGCATTACCGCCGTAACCGTAACGCCGAAGACGGGCAAGTCGCCCGGCGCAAGGACGATCTGGTACGAAGGTATTGGCGATACAGCCTACGCCAGGAGCACAACAGTTCCGACAGGCACGTCGGGCTCGACTTATGCCATTTACAACGTAACTTTTGACGTTGCGGCGGCAGACGGCTGGACGGAAGCGAAGGGCCTGTTCGCGGGCCTTCTGACCATAGGCAGCCCGACCCCCGTCGCCGGCGATTATGAAGTCGGCGGCCTGTGGCAGACCTTTGGCAAGGTTAAAGCGGTAACCATAACGCCGAGGCAGGGCAAGTCTACCGGCGCAAGGACGATTTACTACGCGGGGACCGGCGGCACAACCTATGCGAAGAGCACGACGCTCCCCTCGGCGATGGGAACCTACGCCGTAACCTTTGACGTGGCGGCGGCAACCGTCTGGAACGCCGCGGCAGGACTGTCCGCCGGAACCCTGGAGATTAACGACAAGCCGACCCCGGAAGCCGGCGACTATGACTTCTACGGCCTGACGCAGACGGCGGGCAGCGCCGCCGCCGTAACCATAACGCCCAAGGCGGAAAAGTCGGGCGGCGCGAGGACGGTCTACTACGCGGGGAGCGGCACCACAACTTACGCAAAGAGCACCACGATCCCCTCGGCCGTTGGATCTTACGCCGTAACCTTTGACGTTGCGGCTGCGGAAGGCTGGAACCCGGCGACGGGCTTGTCCGCCGGAACCCTGGCGCTCAACACCAACCAAACCCCCGTCTCAGGCGATTATGAAATCGGGCGCCTGTGGCAGACGGTGAACGAAGTTACCGCGGTAACCATAACGGCGAAGGCGGGCAAGTCAAGCGGCGGAAGGACGGTCTACTATGAAGGGACGGGCGGCACGGCCTACGCAAAGAGCACCACGGTTCCCTCGCCCCCGGCTCCTGGCGGATCTTACCTCGTTACCTTTGACGTTGCGGCGGTAAGCGGCTGGAACGAGGCGAAAGGGTTGTCCGCCGGAACCCTGGTGGTCAACAACAACAAAACCCCCAAGGCGGGCGATTATGACATCAGCGGCCTGGCGCAGCCGTATGGCAGCGTTAACCCCGTACAAATAAAGCCGAAGGCGAACACGAACGTGTCATCCGGCGCAAGGACGGTCTACTATGAAGGGACGGACGGCACGACCTACGCAAAGAGCGCTACGCCCCCCACGGCAGCCGGATCTTACGCCGTTACCTTTGACGTTGCGGCTGCGGAAGGCTGGAACGAAGCGAAAAATTTACCCGCCGGGACCCTGGTTATTGCCAATAAGGCGCTGTCGGTCACGATCTTCGGAACCCCAGGTGTCGGCGAAGAATTGACCGCGGACGTCCAGAAAAACTTTGCGGGGATGGTTGAATACGAATGGCTGAAAGATGGCGTGGTTATTGGGTGGTGGCCGACTTATATTCCGAGACCCAAAGATTCCGGCCAAAAGATCAGCGTTAAAGTAACATGCGCGGGCATAGAATCTCTTCCATCGCCGGCGGTGACAATCCCGTCGTCCTTTACATATACGGTTTATATCGAAGATGAATGGAAACCTATGTTATTTGCGGTTGTCGTAATTAACAATAGAGAATTCACGCCCACAGCTGACGAGGGTTTCACCGTACAATGGCTGAGGGATGGCAGCCCCATTTCCAGCGCGACAAATTATTATTATTCAGGGGAGCCTCAAGATCTGGGCAAAACGATCAAGGTTAGAGTATCCGGCGCCTATGGACAACCAGTTACCTCCTCGAACGGGATTCAAATTCCGCACAACCAGCTTGAGCTCGAGCCCTCCGACATTGACCTCAGAGGAACAACATGGAAAGCGAACGATGAGGGCACCATCTACTATTATGACTATAAGATTGAATACACCTTAACGTTTACTACCAGTTCCATCTGGACGATTAATACGATAGTGAAACAATTAGTAGATGGCGAATGGGAAGGTTTTGTGAATGAAGATTATGGTGGAACCTACAAAACCTACAAGATAGGCGACGATGATGTTGTTTTTTTAGATGATGATAGGCATACGCCAATTCTAACTGGAGGAGTGATTTACGACGACAGAATTGTTTTTTCCGACGCTACCATGGATGGCAGCGATTTGGTGTTCGAAAAACAATAGCGCGAAGGTAACGCAGCAGTGCCTGTCACTACAGAGAGCGTAACAGTGAAGGAGGATAACATGAAAATAATTAAGCATAATTGAATTGTTTCTAGAACCAAGGGAAGGCAAGACCTGCAAAGCCCAAAGAGCAGGATTCAATGTGTTAAGCAATTTTAAGTGTTGGTGGATCGCTAAAACCACTAAGGAGTGTTTTATGGAAGCAATGTATCAGTATTTTTGGCAATGTGATAAGTGTCGTTTACAGGAATCAACTGTAGGACCTGCTAGTTCACCTGAGCCGCATCCAAGTCCCTATAATTGCCCTGAAGGAGGGCAACATAGCTGGACTAGAATAAGTTATGTATATATTGATAATAAAAATGATTGACGTATGCGGCACTGTCAAGGTGACAGACACCGTTTTTTCATAGTGTTACTTTTAAGCCTACGCTGACTACGGCGTAGGCTTTTTATACTATTCTTTCCATTACTTAAAACTTTAATGATAGTATTCCTACATTTCCCGTAAAATGGAAAGAAATTCCATTATCATTATTTGGCCTTCTATGTAAAAATGGTATCAACCAACCATAAAATGTCCCTATTGCTGCTCCTGCCAATACATCTGTTAAAAAATGCATGCCGGATATTATCCCAAGTACTCCAATAGCTGTAGCTAATGTATATGAGCCGGCAATGACAGGAATTCTCCAAAGAGAGTCCGGATATTCTGCGATAAAAGTAACGCTTAAAAGAGTAGACGCTAAAAAAGAAAAAGCAGTTGTATCCGAAGGAAAGCAATCATTACTGGTTAGTTTACCAACGCTATTATCAAAATATGAACGCGGCCTGTATCGATCAACTCTTTTTTTTAATATTTCGACTGTTCCAAATGTAAGAGTTGACGCCTGCATATACATAATACCGTATGTCAACCATGTATCAAAATCTTTTTTTTCAAATCCCCAGCCCCCAAGTCCCCACACGGACAGAGGGGTTATTATTGTTAGGACGGGCATCCAATTCCTCATATTATCGCGAACACGATGAGGTGTATCGTCTTCAGGAAACATTAATCCCCTGTCAATAAAATTAACGTCATTTCTGTTTAGTTCACTAGGTATATCATTAGTTTTACCGGGTACTAAATAAGAAATGCCAAACGCCCCCAGCGATAAAGTAGAAATAATTATGTCTTTTCTTAAGTCGTAAGTATATACACTTTCTGAATACAGATTAAATTTTACTGTAAAAAAGCAAATTAATAAAACAAATCCCTTAATAAATTTTTTAGTGTGCATTATATATTTTCCCTTTTTATACCCATCAGACTTTTTTGTCAATAAAGCTATGAGAAATTGGTGACAGACACCACATGCGTTACATGGTAAATCTAATTCAGCAATGCCGCCGCTTCCTGGTTTTTCCAGCGCAGAGCGATGTCCGCCGGGCTTTCGGAAGAAATGTTTTTGACCGCCTTATTAGCGCCAAGCGAAATCAGGAGGGAAACAAGCGATGGGTCCCCCTGCTTAGCGGCGTAATGAAGCACCGTGTTTCCCGATGAATCCCTGGCGTTAATGGCGGGCCCCGAAAAGAGGGCCTTTACCGCGTCCGCGCCTTTGGAGAGGGCGGCTTCCGCCGGTGTTTTTCCGTCCCGCGCGACGGCGAATACATCGCTTCTTGAATTGGCAAGCAGATGCGCCGTGTCAAGCTGGCCAAGCTCCACGGCAAGGCGCAAGGCGGTACAGCCTTCGGCGTTTACCATGGATTGACTAGCGCCCAGGTCAATGATGGTTTTGATTATTGCCGGCAAAGCTTTTTCCTGAACCGCAATGTGCAGCGGAGTGGAGCCAAAGTCATCGGAAGAATTCAGCCTGTCGGCCATGGTAAGGAAAATCCTGACAAGACTTGGGGACGTATTAATGGCATTTTGAAGGGGCGTTCTGTCCTGTGCGTTTCTGGCGTGAATGGAAACTCCCCATGCCAATAGCAGGGCTGAAAGATCCGTTCTGTCCATGCTTGCGGTTATGTGCAGGGTAGTATCGCCATTGAAGTTTCTGGTCTTTGTATCGGCTCCCCTTTTGAAGAGCCGTTCCATGCTGGATAAATTGCCCGCGAGGACGGCTTCCATAAAAGGCGTGTTGCCTTCCGCGTCCCGTATCTCAATATCAGCCCCGCGCATTAAAAGAAGAGCCTCCATATCGGACATCGACCAGCGGATGGAGTCGTGCAGAGGGGTTTTTCCGTTTAAAGCATGGCAGTTGATGTCCAGTCCCTGATCCAAAAGCGTTTTCGCTCCGTTAATGGCCTGCCAGCGTACAGCCGCGTGAAGAAGGGAATTGCCCAGGGTGTCCCTTGCAAAAAGCGATGCCCCGTTATCAATGAGCACTTTGATCGTAGAAGGCGAGTCCTGCTTGACAGCCGCAAACAGGGGAGTTTCGCCTGTGGCGTTTGCCGCTTCTATTTCCGCTCCAATCATAACAAGGTAGGGAATCCATGAATCAAAGCGCCACTGGGCGATGTAGTGGAGGGCTGTATTGCCCAGGCCGTCGCGGGCGCTGAGCGTCTCAGGATCAAGCATCCACTGCCTAAGCGTCCAATTTCTTCTTTCCGGGGAGAGGAAGGTCAGGTAAAGCGGGCTTTCGCCTTTGGCGTTGGCGGCAAAAATATCCGCCCCCCGGCTCAGCAAAAGGCGCCCTGCGTCCTTTTCGTCTTTGCGTACGGCTATTGTAAGGCTTGTGTCGCCGGCCTTGTTCCGCGCATCAATCGAAGCGCCAAGATCCAGGATTCTGCTTATTATCTCGGTATATACATCGTATTCTGTTGCAAGGTGGAGTATGGTGTTCCCGTTGCTGTCATTTTGAAAAACCGTTTCACGGGTTATCAATGAAAAAACAATTTTCGGATCCTCATAGTACGCTCTTTTGAAAGGCGTAATGCCCTTATTGTCCACGGCAAAAATATCCGACCTGTTTTCAAGCAAAATGGGAATGTAATTGGTTCGTCCTCTTTCAACCGCCAGAAAAAGCGGTGTTTTGCCGTCAATATCGCGGATTGTTACGTCCGCTCCTTTTGAAAGAAGGGTTCGGATAATGTTTTCATTTCTGTTCAGTAAAATTGCGATATGAAGGGGAGAATCCCCGTGTTCATCCCGCAAATTAATATTGGCGCCTTTTGAAAGAAAAAGGTTAATGGCTTCAAGATGCGACTCCGGCGGAACCGCAATATGGAGTACTGAATTGCCTTTGGCATCCTGGGCTTTAATATCCGCTCCGTTATCAAGCAGAGTGCGCATCATTTCGATATTTCCCGAACGGGCCGCTTCGTGCAGCGGGGAAGCGCCGGACGCGTTTTTTATATTGGCATCGGCTCCATTTTCCAGTACGAAAGTTAAGTACCCAATGTACCCTTCCCGCGCTATGTAATGAAGAGGGGTCATGCCGTCCGCGCTTCGGATATTGTAGTTTGAGCTTTTTACTGCGGGCGCGAAATATTTGTAAAGGGGATTAACCGATACCGCCCCCGCAAGGATCAGCTGTACGGCGGTTTCAGCATGTTTATTTGAGTCTGTCCTGTCAAGCGCTAAATCCAGGACGGTTTTTCCGTTTTTGTCCTTTAAAGCGATGTTATTAGCTCCGGCCTTTAGAATAGTGCTTACCGCAGCGGCGTTTCCGGCTTCGGAAGCGAGGTGCAGAATTGTTTTGCCTGTTGAATCGACGCTGGCCAAAGAAGCCGGGGTTAAAATAGCCGCAAGAAACTCTCCGTTTTCTTGAATTGCGATGCGGGCAGGCGAGTTGCCGCCATCCATGCTCTGGTGTATATTGGCACCATTCCCGACCAATATGGCGGCGGTCTTTGCGTCCAGTTTTTCGGCGCTTATGGTTAAAGGCGTCCTTTGCTTGTTGTCAGGCACGTCAGGGTTAGCGCCCAGAGTAATAAAAAAAGCGGCTAAAAAGGAATCGCTGTTTTCCGCCGCATAATGCAAGGGCGTTCTTCCCTGGCTGTCGGTGGCGTCAACGTCAACCTTCCCCATGAAGAGAGCCTTGGCTTTTTCAGTTTCGCCTTTGGCAAGCAGTGTCCAGATATCATCTTCTACGACTACCTTCGGCTGAAGCGGCGTTTCTACCGGTTGGCCTTGGGATTCGCATCCTGTCAGAATGCCCGCCAAAATGCCTATTGCGCATATACTCGCGGCAAAAAAAAGATTTCTTCTTATCATAATCTAATCATCGACAGGATTGATTATTGACATAAGTGCGATTCATAGCTAGGATAAACCGCTAGTGTAAATACATTAATAAAAGCGAATTGCGGCCTTGGTGGAACTGGTAGACACGCCAGCTTGAGGTGCTAGTGGCGAGAGCCATGGAAGTTCAAGTCTTCTAGGCCGCATAAGAGCTAAGTCCTTACGTTGTAAGGAATTAAGACATATACCTTTTCCCGAAAACGGGGTAGGTGCGTATTAAATTTTTTTTGACTGATACTAAACTGATACTTTTTCAGTTTTGTATGGGTCAGAAGAGAGGTAGTTATGCGCCGCCCGTTTACCCTGTACAAAGAAAACACAAAGTCAGGCACATTCTGGTACGCACGGTTTTGGGATGAAGAAGCCCAAAAGTACAAGCACAGCCGTTCCACTGGCATTTTGGTGGAAGGCAAGAAAGAACGCCGCTATGAAGCCGAAGAAGCCGCAAGGAAGCTCATCCCCGAAGTAGATGCTGCCAAAGAAGCTAAAGCCGCCAAAGCAACGCTAGGCACAACAGCCCCGCAAATAAAAACAAAGACCGTAGCTGATACCCCTCTCGTAGAATACCTTGAAAGCTTTTGGATGCCCGACAGCCAATATGCCAACTACAAACGTAATGTTGAAAAAGAAGCCCTGTCCCTTGACTATATTAAAAACAGCCATGAAGACATACGCCGCCATGTTTCCCCATATCCCAATTTTATAGGCGTAACAGTTGGAACCCTCACAAAACCTATGTTAAGGGAATGGCTTATTTGGCTTGCGTCAAGGAAAGCCCAATACCGGAAACATGATGGAACCTTGATTGAAAGGGAAAACACCATATCAAGCCGCCGGGCAAATACCGTCCTGCAAGCTGTCCGTGTCGCCATCCGTTGGGCTTATGACAATGAGAAAATCCCAACAGACCCTTTTCATAAACTCGGCGAAATAAAAGACGCTCCAAAAGAGAAAGGCGTTTTAACGCTTGCTGAAAGGCAAAAGCTAAACGAGCTGGATGTAACAGACAACCGCCGAAGGCTTGTTATGTATTTAGGTAGCTATTGCGGGTTTCGCAGGGGGGAAATGCGAGGGCTTAAATGGGGCGACATTGAAAACGGCATAATCGACATCAAGCATAATTATCTGGACAGCGAAGGCGACAAGGACCCCAAATGGCAGAGCTTCAGGAAAGTCCCAATAACGCCAGCATTGGAAACCCTGCTAAATGCCGTCTATGAGCAAGCCAAAAATAAAGCACAGGATGATTATGTATTTGAAAGCCCCAAAAGGCCAGGCTTGCCGCTTTCCAATAATTTTTTCCGTGATACGCTAAAAATAGAATTGTCCGCATTAGGCATAAATGAAGAACAGCAAAAGGACAAGTTCTTAACTTGCCATAGCCTACGCCATACCTTTGTTACGCTTTCTCAAATATCAGGTTTATCGGACGCAGAAGTAATGGCACTTGCAGGTCAAAAGAGGGAATCCACTTTGCGTAGGTACAGCCATGTTCCTCAAGTGTTGGATTACAACGAAGCCAGAAAAAAGATATTAGCCGGAGAAGAAAACATAAAAAAAGTCAGCAATCAGTAAAAAGCGAAAGCCCCGCAGTAGCGGGGCAAACCGCCTTCGGCGGTTCGGGCTTCGCCCGAATGTTTTTTAACCTTCATAAGGGGGATTGTATGAGTTTAATTGATTGGGATGAAATTAACGATATTTTTATTGATTGGGATGAAAAAAAAGATGAGCCTGATTGCGATAGACACAAAAATTTATTGCTTGATTGGGATGAATTCAAAGACCGTAAAAACCTAATAAAAAAATTGGTAGCCCTTTATGGCAATGAACACGTTTTTAGAAGCGCAATCCTAAAATTATTAGCAAAAGACAAACGAGCAGTAACAGCGTTTGGCCTATACTTTGGCTACCATAAAGAGCGTATGACATATAGAGCCATAGGCGAACAAATGAACATTAGCAATGAACGAGTTAGGCAACTAGCTGCTAGGGGATTTCGCAAATTAATAATGCCTGAATTTCTCAAAGAAGTCTGGGAAGATTACGGCTATAAATATTTACCAGACCCCTTTTTGTTAGCCAAACAACTCAAAGACAAAATTGCTACGCAATTTTCGCAAATCATTTAGGCCGCCCTCTGACCACATAAGCATTTATCCGAAAGTGTAAAACACCTGTAAATACTTATGTGGTCAGACCCCGGCACCCCACCC